>TARA_R110002072_G_scaffold117281_7_pt1 | contig 37700 bp, 38 predicted proteins | sample TARA_R110002072 | Tara Oceans TARA_R110002072 (sample SAMEA4397118) | marine metagenome | biome: Polar Biome; feature: [SRF] surface water layer (ENVO:00010504); material: water (ENVO:00002006), including particulate matter (ENVO:01000060) such as... | depth 5 m
TTATTTGAGAGCTGTATCCACTTCAAGTGGAAAAATATTAAAAACAGTTTATGTCTCTAAAACAATACTCTCACAAGCTGTAAGTGCAAACCTTTTTAAATTTGTTAATTTTCAAAGACTTCTGGAAGTAGAAACTGGATTTACAGTGAATGAACCGGTTCAACTTGCTATGCAAGACGCCATTGAAAAATCTGTTGAAGCTTTAATTATCGAAGGAATAAAAGATAACTTATGGTCATCAAAAGAAGGAAAAGAAACAAACGATAAACTTGTAAATGATTATTTGGAAGAGAAAGCTCAAGAAGAGTCAATGTTGCTATATCACAGAGAACAAGTTGCCAGAGATTATGATAACGCTATTGGAGTTTATGGTGGAGCCAATGTACTTGATGGTGACTACTCTAAAAAACGCTTAGGTTATTTGGCACGAATTGAATATACCCGAAAACTCTCTCGCAATTTTAGTCTAAACCTCAATGCCAATGCCTTTCAATTCAGAACAGGAAAATCTTATACTAACAGGATGATAAGTGGAGATGTCAACCTCGAATTCAAAATATTGCCAGATGATGATTTCTCGCCATATATTTATGGAGGATTTGGAATCATAAATGATTTGGTGAAACCTCAAGACAATATACAATTTGGAGACTTATTTTTCAAGACTCAGTATGGTATCGCCCTCGAGTATTTTATTTCTGAAAGAGTCGGTATTAGAGGGTTTGCAGAGCAACATATATCCTTCACAGATGGACTCGATAAAGTAGTAAGTGGAAAAAGAGACGATTTTTATTATAATTTTGGAATAGGATTAAAATATTATTTCAATCTTGGAAGAAATAATGATCAAACAACAGAAACACCCTAGTTAAAATGAATAGTAAACTTATAAAATATTGCTGGATTTTTGCACTATTAATTACAGTAAGTTGCAGCGAAGAAGGTATCGATGACTCCGGTGAGGGAACCATTACCGGTAAAGTTGTAGCAAAAGGATCAAATGCACCATTACCTAATGTTAAAATAGAAACAACCCCAGTATCAAATACCGTTTTTTCTGATGAAAACGGTGATTTTATAATCAATGAGGTAACCGAAGGTGAGTATTCTGTTCAAGCTCAATTGGATGGTTTTATTACGGCTTTTAAAGCATCAAGAGTTGTTTCAGGTCAAACTAATAATGTAGTTTTTGAACTTGAAGAATCCACAGCAAGCAACAGACCTCCTGAAATACCAGATTTACTCTCACCCGGTGAAGGTCAAATTCTTGAAAGTATTGAAGCCAACTTTGTTTGGGTGACAACAGATCCCGATGAAGATGAATTAACTTTTACATTAGAGCTTAGAAATGACCTAAACAATGATGTACTCATTTTTGAAGACATTACTGAGCCTGTTTTTACTTATTCTCCCCTTTTATTAGGTGCCAAATATTTTTGGCAGGTAAGTGCAAGCGATGGAATCAACAGCCCTGTCTTTAGTTCTGTTAGGAGCTTTGAAGTTATTCCTGCTCCTATTGACAACCGATTTTTATTTACACGACAAACCGATGGAAACAACGTGATTTTTTCTGCTGATCAAGATGGAGTTGAATTTCAATTGACCTCCCAGGCTGAAAATAGCTTTAGGGCCAGACGCAATGTAGCAGCAAATAAAATTGCTTATCTACAGACAAATGGAGCCCAAGTTGATATTTATACTATGAATAGAGACGGTTCAGGGAAATTTAAAGTGACTTCGTCCCTAAAACCGGCAGGTTTCAATTTGAACGAAATCAACATTTCTTGGCCGGAAAATAGTGACAAGATTTATTTCCCAAATTTTGATAAACTCTACAGCATCAATTCAAATGGACAAGGCCTTCAATTAGTTTATCAAACACCGGACGGTTCATTTATTTCTGAAGTTGATGTTAATGAGAATGTAAATAGAATCGCCTTAAAAACAAATAATCAAAACGGGTATAATATCAATATTTTTGTCATAGATTTTAGTGGAAGCCTTATAGCAACTGCTTTAACTGGAGTACAAGGTGCTGCAAGCGGATTGAACCTTTCTTTTGACGGTCAGAATGTATTATATACTTATGATGTTTCAGCAAACCAAAATGCAACATACAGAAGATTGAACTCCAGAGCCTTTATTTATAACATTCCAGACGATACAACTACAGATGTGTCTGGAGATAAACCGGGAGGAACTAATGATCTGGACGTGCGATTTTCACCAAACGAAGCTGAAATAATTTTTGTAAATACATCAAACGATGGTATTTCTCAGAAAAATATTTGGAAAACAACATTAAACGATACCAACACCAGATTACAACTATTTTCAAACGGATTTATGCCAGACTGGGAATAACTAATTAACCAATCAAAATTTACAAAAACGACACTTAAAAGGTGTCGTTTTTTAGTTTGAAGAAGTTTACAGGCAGTTATATTCTGTGTATATTTGCATTTTAGATGAAAAAATGAGTCAAGACAGCAGCAAACGTTACAGCCAAAGAGGGGTTTCAGCAGACAAGGAAGATGTTCACAATGCTATAAAAAACATTGACAAAGGTCTATTCCCCAAAGCATTCTGTAAAATCATACCTGATTATTTAACAAATGATGAAGATTATTGCCTTATTATGCACGCAGATGGTGCAGGCACAAAATCGTCTCTTGCTTATATGTATTGGAAAGAAACCGGAGACCTTTCTGTTTGGAAAGGAATTGCTCAGGATGCACTCATTATGAATGTGGATGATTTACTGTGTGTGGGTGCTACAGATACTATTTTGCTTTCTTCTACAATAGGCCGAAACAAAAACCTCATTCCCGGTGAAGTCATCTCAGCCATCATAAATGGAACAGAAGAACTCATAAAAGACTTGAAACCATTTGGTGTTACAATTCATTCCACAGGAGGTGAAACGGCAGATGTTGGTGATTTGGTGAGAACTATCATTGTTGACTCCACTGTCACAGCCAGAATGAAACGAAGTGATGTGATTGATAATGCAAATATCCAACCTGGTGATGTAATAGTGGGGCTGGCTTCTTTTGGTCAAGCCACCTATGAAAAGGATTACAATGGCGGGATGGGAAGTAACGGGCTCACCTCTGCACGTCATGATGTGTTTTCAAAATACCTTGCGGCGAAATACCCTGAAAGCTATGACGCTTCAGTCCCTAAAGAATTAGTGTATTCCGGTTCTAAAAAGTTGACAGAACCCATTGAAAACAGTTCACTCGATGCCGGAAAACTGGTTCTTTCACCAACAAGGACTTATGCCCCTGTGATCAAGGAAATCCTTTCAAAATACAGCTCAAATGACATTCACGGAATGGTACATTGCAGTGGTGGAGCGCAAACAAAAATCCTTCATTTTGTTGACCAACATCACATTGTAAAAGATAATTTATTTGAAGTTCCACCCTTATTTCAACTCATTCAAAAAGAATCCAAAACCGAGTGGAAAGAAATGTATCAAGTCTTCAATATGGGCCATCGAATGGAAATTTATTGCTCCGCTTCCATAGCAAAAGAATTAATAACTATTTCTAAATCTTTCAATGTTGAAGCTCAAATTATAGGTAGAGTAGAAGCTTCAGAAAAAAAGAAACTTACAATAAATAGTGAGTTTGGAACCTTTGAGTATTCATAAATCGAATTTTTAGCGCGATTTTTTTAATATTTAAAACCAATATGTATAGTTTTTCGTAAGTAGTTATGTAAGAAAAATCTTATTAACTAACAAAACTAAAACTACATGTTGTTAAATCTCCGCTCAAAGAATGGTGCACTACTTTTTCTGGTCGTGTTTCTCATTGCAATAAATGCAATTATTATTTCAAAATTTGAAATCGAAATTTCAAGAATGGTGAGGGTTCTCACGGCATTTACATTCTTTATTTTCTTTATATTCTATAGAAATTACTGGAAAGGATTTGTTTTTTTGGCATTAATCCTTTTTACATTGAGGGATCTTTTCATCATAAACTATGAACTGAGCGCCTACAAAACGTCTTCGTTTATATTTACAATTTTCGCTTATGCAACATTAATTTATTATGTCATCCCAAAATTGAAAATTATAAAGTTTACCACTTCTTTAGCTTTATTTATATTGATATTGGTGGGATTAAACCTTTTCAATTTATATTATTTGTCAGAAATATTAACTGATAAGTTGGAAAATGGGCTTCAACTAATTTTGTTTTATTTACAAGGCTGTATCTTGTTGATACTAGCTTTTGTTGCTTATTGGTATTATGATCGATTTTTTGGTAAAACACCCTTGCATTATCTGTTTTTTGTGCTGTGTTTTGTTTTTTCTGACCTAAGCGGATTGGCAGCATATTTTTACGAAATTGAAGTTGCCTTTTATTTTGAAAGGTTTTTCTATATCCTTGGACTTTATCTTCTCGTTAACTTTGCTTTTACTGTAGCTCACCCCGAAAATGAAGGTAAATTACAGATTGAACAAGAGAATTATTTATAAAACACCCATTAGTTTTACCAAGAAAAAGAATAAAATTTCATTTCACTATGATATTCTAATAAATACATTTTATTATATTAAATTTGCACCACTCAAATACAGAGGGAGACTATGTTAGAAAAACTGCAAATTGTAAAACAACGCTTTGATGAAGTGAGTGATTTAATCATTCAACCCGATATCATTTCAGATCAAAAGCGCTATGTTCAACTTAATAAGGAATACAAAGATTTACGCAAGTTGATGGACAAGCGTGAAGAGTATGTCACGCTTTCAAACAGTATTAGTGAAGCTGAAGAAATCATCAATGACGGTAGTGATGCCGAAATGATGGAAATGGCAAAAATGGAAATGGAAGCTGCTAAAGAACGCCTACCAGTGCTAGAAGAGGAAATTAAATTCTTGCTAATCCCGAAAGATCCGGAAGATGCCAAAAATGTTGTTATGGAAATTAGAGCCGGTACCGGTGGAGACGAAGCCAGTATTTTTGCAGGTGACTTGTACAGAATGTACACAAAATATTGTGAAAGTAGAGGATGGAATACTCATGTGATGGATTTTAGTGAAGGCACCAACGGTGGCTATAAGGAAATTCAGTTTGAAGTCAATGGCGAAGATGTGTATGGAACCCTTAAGTTTGAAGCGGGTGTGCACCGTGTGCAAAGAGTTCCCCAAACTGAAACACAAGGTCGCGTGCATACCAGTGCCGCAACAGTCATGGTACTTCCAGAAGCCGAAGAATTTGATGTCCAAATCGACCCAAAAGATGTGCGTATCGACTTTTTCTGTTCGTCTGGACCCGGTGGACAATCAGTTAACACCACTTATTCTGCTGTGCGTTTAACACACGTTCCCACAGGAATTGTAGCACAATGTCAGGATGAAAAATCCCAACATAAAAATAAAGACAAAGCCTTTAAAGTATTGCGTTCCAGATTGTATGACATCGAGTTGGCAAAACGCCAGGAAGAGGATGCCGCCAAACGAAACTCACAAGTAAGCAGTGGCGACCGAAGTGCAAAAATTAGAACCTATAACTATTCTCAGGGAAGGGTGACAGACCACCGCATTGGTTTAACTCTATATGATTTAGGAAATATAATCAATGGTGATATTCAAAAAATTATAGACGAGCTTCAACTAGTTGACAATACAGAGAAATTAAAGGTAAATAGTGATGTTTTTTGATAGATGTTAAACGTAAATAAAAGACTTTTATAAAAACTGAAATTAATTGACTAGGGAATTTTTAATAGAACAAATCAAACAAAAACAATCCTTTCTTTGTATTGGACTGGATGTTGATTTACATAAAATTCCAAAACATCTACTGGATACAGATGACCCCATTTTTGAATTCAACAAAGCCATTATTGATGCCACACATCATTTGGCTGTTGCTTACAAACCCAATACGGCCTTTTATGAAGCTTATGGAATCAAGGGTTGGCAATCCCTTGAAAAAACCATTCAGTATCTCAACAATAACTATCCTGATCTTTTCACTATAGCAGACGCCAAGCGGGGTGATATTGGCAACACTTCGACGATGTATGCCAAAGCTTTTTTTGAAGACCTGCAATTTGATGCGGTTACCGTAGCTCCCTATATGGGAAAAGATTCTGTGGAACCGTTCTTAAATTTCGAAAATAAATTTGCCATTTTGTTAGCGCTTACATCAAATGCGGGAGCATTTGATTTTCAAACTCAAAAAATCGAATCAACACAACTCTACAAACACGTATTAAAGACTTCAAAAAATTGGAAGAATAGTGAAAGACTGATGTATGTTGTGGGCGCTACCAAAGCTGAATATTTTTCGGAAATCAGAAAAATTATCCCTGATAGTTTCCTTCTTGTTCCCGGAGTGGGTGCTCAAGGCGGAAGTCTTCAAGATGCTTGTCAATTCGGATTAAACAAGGATGTGGGATTGCTGATTAACTCATCCCGGGGAGTTATTTTCGCTTCAAGCGAAAAGGATTTTGCCACAAGAGCAGCACAAGAAGCAGAAAAACTAAAAAAAGAAATGCAACAAATCCTGAAAGAGCGATACTAAATCTCACTTTTATGGAAATTACAGACGCCCTAAACCGAAAAGTTTCCCTTCCCGGAACGCCTCAACGTATAGTTTCCCTTGTTCCTTCACAAACAGAATTATTAGTTGATTTAGGCCTTAGAAAGCAAATCGTAGGAATCACCAAATTTTGCGTACATCCGGATGACCTTAGAAAAGAAAAAACGATTGTTGGCGGTACAAAACAGGTGCATTTTGATAAAATCAAAGACCTGAAACCCGATATTATTCTTTGCAATAAAGAAGAAAATACACAAGAAATGGTTCTTGAACTCGAGAAAATTGCTCCGGTTTGGGTAAGTGATATTAAGACTGTTGAAGACTGTTGCGAAATGATTTTAAGTTTGGGTCAACTTTTTGCAAAACAAGATGTTGCCTTTAAAATCACTCAACAAATTCAAGTTGAAACAAAAATATTCGCTGAATTTATCAACAATAAACCCTCATTTAAAGTTGCCTATCTCATTTGGAAAGACCCCTATATGGTCGCTGGAAAAGATACTTTTATAAACACACTTTTAGAACTGAATAATTTCAAAAATATATTTTTAAATATAGAAGGGAGATATCCCAAAGTAACACTTGAAGAATTAAAAAAAGTAGACCTAATTTTGCTCTCATCAGAACCATATCCATTTAGTGAAAAACACATTTTAGAAATTGAAGAGGTGGTTAAAAATAAAAAAATACTCCTTGTAGACGGGGAGTATTTTAGTTGGTATGGTTCAAGGCTTTTAAAGGCCTTTTCCTATTTTAAGAAATTACATTCAAAACTATAAATCCATTAGCGGTCTTGAAGCGCAAACACCTTTCTTAGCAAATCGGTTGTTCTCGATGAGAAGTTAGTTCTGATTTCCTTTTCTTCAACAGCAATCATAGTAAAAACACCTTTTAATGCCTCTTGAGTAACATAATCTGTAAGATCTGGATTCACATTATTTGTAAGCGGAATCGCATTATACTGTGTAATGATATTACTCCAAACCTGCGTTGCTCCAACTTTGTCAAGCGAATTTGAAATTACAGGACTAAAACTATTATAAAGTTGACTTGTTGTTTTATTAGCTAAATATTGAGTTGCAGCATTATCTGAGCCCAACAATATATTCTTTGCGTCATCAAATGTGATTTCTTGTACGGCACTAACAAAAATGGGAGTTGCCTCTTTGACAGCATCTTCTGCAGCACGGTTAAGAACCTTTAAACCTTCATCTGCCAGATTACCAAGACCTATATCTCGCAAGGTTTTGTCAACCTTTTGAAGTTCTTGTGGAAGCAAAACTTTAACGAGTTCGTTTTTGAAAAAACCATCAGTCTGAGTGAGTTTGGAAACTTGTTTATCAATACCCTTATCAAGAGCCTGTCTCAATCCTGATGCAATATCAGCATTAGTGAGTTCTCCACCACCTTGAGGAAGGGAATTAACAACTTGCTGCAATTCTGCACAAGAAATTAAGCTTATCGAAATGAATAAAAAAAGTGTCTTTTTCATAGAAATCATTTTTTTGATAAATATAAAAAAAAACATCCCGAAAACTTCGGGATGTTTTAAAATATATGTTGTTTAAATTATTTCACAACTTTAACTGTTTTGGTAGTGTTTCCAATAGTTACTTCTACAAAGTAAATACCAGATTTAAAAGTACTCATATTTACAGTTGGAGAAATTGTGTTAGGAGCGTTTGAATACACATTTTGTCCCAATACATTGTAAACGGCTACTTTATTAACAGCCTCATTTGATTGAATGTTTAAAACATCTTTCACTGGATTTGGATATACCTTAAATGTTTCAGCATCAAAGTCAGATGTTGATAAAACTCCTTGAGCTATAGTTAGGTCGTCTATGTACATTTCGTTATTTGTACTTGCTGAGAATAAATTAATGGCTGCAAATTCAAAAAACACTTGTCCACCAAATTCAAAGGGCTGATTTGAAAATTGGTTCACATCATTAATATCCAGTGACCAAGTTTCACCATCTAAATCATAAACAGCAGTTGTTTTAAACCATTCATCCTCAGGATAGGTAAAATTGAAATCAAAAACTGAACAATCAATCACACCGGTAACTCCACCAGTACCACCACTGGCTTCATCACAATTGAAATAAACGTTACCACCCATAAGTGCTTGATTCCAAGCAACTCCATCAGCAGTTAAAGATGCTTGCATGTTAAAATATCCACCCTTTCCTGTTGGTATGTATGAAAACCATTGAACAGTATAAATACCGCTTGTTGGTGCATCTGGAATAAGTAAAAGTACATCAGTAACTCCAGAACCATCAATAAGTAAAGAAAGATCTCCAGAGTTGGAAAAATCAAGAACTACATCAGCGTCATCAGAGGGTGTTCCAGACCAAGTTCGAAAGTGGTCAGCTTGTGCCGAAATGTTTCCTATGGAATAGGATTCAAAATCATCTTGTAAAATAATTTGGGCATTTGTGTCAATAGCAAAAAATGCTAAAGCAAATGCTAAAAAGTAAATTTTTTTCATAATTTAAGATTTGAGTTTAATTTTAAAATTTTTTATATGACTATTTTGAAATAGTCTGTATCAACAAATGTAACAAAGATTATACTCTAATAAAAATTTCTTTTGATTCATTTTCTATTTTAACTACTTTTTTAACATTACTGTTCTGCAGTATTTATTGACCTTCTTTAAAGTTGTTTTTGTAAATTGCACCTCCAAAGTAAGAAAATTTTAGTATGCAAGACCAAACCCCTTATACCCCAAAAAATAAAGTTAGAATTGTGACAGCAGCCTCTCTTTTTGATGGTCATGATGCAGCAATCAATATTATGCGGCGCATCATCCAGTCCACAGGTGTTGAAGTAATTCATCTGGGTCATGACAGAAGTGTGGAAGAAGTTGTGAATACTGCTATTCAGGAAGATGCAAATGCTATTGCTATGACTTCCTATCAAGGAGGACACAATGAATACTTCAAGTATATGTATGATTTGTTACAAGAAAAGGGAGCAGGTCACATTAAAATATTTGGTGGGGGTGGCGGTGTGATTCTTCCCGAAGAAATCAAGGAATTAATGAATTATGGTATAACCAAAATTTATTCACCTGATGACGGCCGCGAACTTGGCCTTCAGGGTATGATTAATGATTTGGTAAAACAATCAGACTTTCCAATCGGAGAGCAATTAGATACTGAAATTGAAAATCTAGATAAAAAGAATCCTACAGCTATAGCACGGGTTATTTCATCTGCCGAAAATTTTCCAGAAATAGCCAAAGAAACCTTAGCCAAAATCCACAAAAAAAATAAAACTTCAAAAACGCCTGTTTTAGGAATCACCGGAACCGGGGGTGCGGGCAAATCTTCTTTAGTTGACGAATTGGTAAGACGTTTTCTGGTTGATTTTCCTGATAAAACTTTGGGAATTATTTCTGTCGATCCCTCAAAACGTAAAACCGGAGGTGCATTATTAGGTGATAGAATAAGAATGAATGCGATCAATAACCCTAGAGTTTATATGCGTTCTCTAGCAACACGCCAGTCCAATCTCGCGCTTTCAAAATATGTAGCCGAAGCCATTGAAGTTCTAAAAGCCGCAAAATTTGACTTAATCATCTTGGAAACATCAGGAATTGGGCAGAGCGATACAGAAATCATTGAACATAGTGACTTGTCACTTTATGTGATGACCCCGGAGTTTGGTGCTGCCACCCAGCTCGAAAAAATTGATATGCTTGACTTTGCTGATATTGTTGCTATCAACAAATTTGATAAGCGGGGCGCACTTGATGCCTTGCGCGATGTTAAAAAACAATACCAACGCAACCACCAATTGTGGGATGCCAAACCGGAATCACTTCCTGTATTTGGAACCATAGCATCTCAGTTTAATGACCCGGGAATGAACACTCTGTATATGAAAGTGATGAAAGAACTTTCTGAAAAAACAGAAACGCAATTAAAAAGCACTTTCAAAATTACAGACGAAATGTCTGAAAAAATATTTGTCATTCCACCGGCAAGAACAAGATATCTCTCAGAAATTGCTGAAAATAATAGAGCCTATGATAAAAAGGCTGACGAACAAATCGAGGTTGCTCAAAAGCTATATGGAATTTTCAAAACTTTGGAAACAGTTTCAAATTCAAGCTTACAATTAACTACCGCCGGACTTGAGTTTGAAAATGAAAAATCTTCAGAAAAAGAATTGTCCAAATTACTTCTTGCTGAGTTTGATAGCACAAAAATGAATTTAAACCCTTATAATTGGGAAAAAATTGTCAATTGGGAAAGTACCGTCGCAAAATACAAAACGCCAGTATATTCATTCAAAGTAAGAGATAAAGAACTAAAAATCGAAACACACTCAGAATCACTTTCACATCTGCAAATACCCAAAGTGGCCTTGCCTAAATACCAAGCCTGGGGTGATTTATTGCGCTGGATGTTACAGGAAAATGTGCCCGGTGAGTTTCCTTATACTTCCGGACTTTACCCATTCAAACGACAAGGTGAAGATCCAACCCGAATGTTTGCCGGCGAAGGTGGCCCTGAACGCACAAACAAACGATTTCACTATGTAAGTCTGGGATTGCCGGCAAAACGTCTTTCAACAGCATTTGACAGTGTGACCCTTTATGGAAACGACCCGGATTACCGCCCTGATATTTACGGAAAAATTGGAAATGCCGGTGTGTCTATTTGTTGTTTGGACGATGCAAAAAAATTATATTCCGGTTTTGACCTGAGTCACCCAATGACCTCTGTGAGTATGACCATTAATGGTCCTGCACCTATGTTACTCGGTTTCTTTATGAATGCCGCCATCGATCAGAATTGTGAAAAATACATCATAGAAAACAATCTTGAAAAAGATGTAGAAACTAAAATCGCAAAAATTTACAAAGATAAAAGTGTAGAGAGACCCAAATATAATGGTCAGCTTCCTGAAGGGAATAACGGTTTGGGATTGATGTTGTTGGGGGTAACAGGCGACCAGGTTTTACCAAAAGACGTTTATCAAAAAATTAAAGCTGAAACACTCAAGCAAGTACGTGGTACTGTACAAGCAGATATTTTAAAAGAAGACCAGGCACAAAACACCTGTATTTTTTCAACAGAATTTGCGCTTAGGTTGATGGGCGATGTTCAGGAATATTTTATCAAAGAAAAAGTAAGGAACTTCTATTCGGTTTCTATTTCTGGATATCACATTGCCGAGGCAGGCGCAAACCCCATTACACAATTGGCACTCACTTTGTCAAACGGATTCACTTACGTGGAATATTATCTGAGCCGTGGAATGGACATCAATGAATTTGGGCCTAATTTATCCTTCTTTTTCTCAAACGGCATTGACCCTGAATATGCGGTGATTGGTCGTGTTGCCAGACGCATTTGGGCGAAAGCCTTAAAAGAAAAATACAAAGCCAATCCAAGAGCGCAGATGTTGAAATACCACATTCAGACTTCCGGGCGTTCCCTGCATGCACAGGAGATTGACTTTAATGACATAAGAACTACACTTCAAGCCTTGTATGCGATTTATGATAACTGCAATTCACTTCATACAAATGCCTATGATGAAGCCATCACTACTCCCACAGAAGACTCTGTAAGACGGGCTATGGCTATTCAATTGATTATCAATAAAGAACTTGGTTTGACTAAAAATGAAAACCCCATTCAGGGTGCTTTTATTATTGAAGAGCTCACAGATTTGGTTGAAGAAGCCGTCTTGCTCGAATTTGATAGAATTACCGAAAGAGGAGGTGTGTTGGGTGCTATGGAAACAATGTACCAAAGAAGTAAAATCCAAGAAGAAAGTTTGTATTATGAAACTTTAAAGCACACCGGCGAGTTTCCCATTATTGGGGTTAATACTTTTTTGAGTTCCAAAGGATCGCCAACAATCATTCCATCAGAGGTGATAAGAGCCACAGAAGAGGAAAAACAATTTCAAATCAATACCTTAAAAAATCTTCACAAAACCTTTGAAGACAAAGCAGAAGATGCGTTGACAAAAGTTAAAGAGGCTGCCATAAACAACCAGAATATGTTTAATGAATTGATGGAAGCAACTAAAGTTTGTTCTTTGGGCCAAATAACTTTCGCTTTGTTTGAAGTGGGTGGGCAGTATAGGAGAAATATGTAAGCAGCAAATTGATGTTTTGAAAGATTGCCGCAGAAAAAAATAAGTGAGTTGATTATGCAGATGGACCTGCACTTGAATGAATTCTGAAACTTTTAGTTAAACATTATTCTAAAATTAGCAATAGAAAATGTACATTGAAAGCGTTTAAAAGTATATCTAATTTTACTATAAAGTTAACGCCCAATTGTGTTGCATTTTTCTGAAACGTCTAATCTCTTTCCGAAGTAAGCTAATGAATTCTTTCCCATTGGGAACGGAACGCTCCAGTCGCTCACAGTTTTTATATAGCATTTTCGTTAAATGCTCCACAGATTCTGCATGTTTTTGCTTTTCTTCAGAATAGGTCTTTTGCTCAGCATTTATTATTTCAGGAAACAAAGAAATCGACTTTTGAACAATATCTCCTGTAAAATAAATATCAGGATGTTCTTTTCCTTCTTCATCCAAACCAGACATGTCACACACAAGAAATTGAGAGATATTTTTAGACAATGTAAAAATCTCTAAAGCCTTTTTATATATAGGCGAGTGAGGAATAGGTATGGAAAAACTGTAATGCATTCTTGTTAGATTTAGGGATCCAAAATTTATACAAATTTAGAGATTAGATTTATTTTTACGCTTATTATAATTAATAAATAGCGTATATTTACTTTAATTAATTAAGAATTAAATATTAAAACTATGAATTATAAGGTTGATGATACCAATTGGAAAATACTGAAACATCTGCAGGAAAATGCAAGAATATCAATGTCAGACTTAAGCAAGAAAGTAGGTTTATCGGCTCCGGCAGTTGTGGAACGAATAAAGAAAATGGAAGATTTGGGAATTATTAGGGGCTATTACACTCAACTTTCTTACATCAAAACAGGTTATCAATTAAAAGCGATTATTACCTTAAAAGTATTTATGGGAAGACTCAAGCCATTTTTAGAGAAAGTGACAGAATTTAAGGAAGTTATTAATTGTTTTAGGATTACCGGAAATGAAAACATTATCATGGAAGTGGTTTTAATGAACCAGAAACACCTAGAGACTTTTATTGATCAACTCATTTCTTATGGCGAGACAAAAACGCACATTGTGCTTTCAAATAAAGTAGAGAATGCGCCTATTTTACCTCCACATCGAGGAGATTATTAACTATATTTGAAGTACAATCTATTTGTAATTTAAATTTCAATATAAAAAATGAAATATTTCTACCTCTATATCACTTTCTTTTTTATTCAAGCAAATGTATATGCAATGCAAGAAGTAATAACTCATAATGAAATTTTTGCATTTCAGAATACCCTTAATCAAGAATTTCTTAATAAAGAAACCTCTATTCTTTTACCGGAAGACTTTGGGAATTTCGAAGGTCTTGAATTTTATCCGATCAATTTAAAATATAGAGTAACAGCTTCATTTGTAAGAACACCCGGAGAAAAACCTTTTTTAATGCCAACGACTACTGATAGACTCCCTGAATATGTAAAGTATGCCGAATTGCATTTTGAGGTTGATAATCAAAATTTTGTTCTAGAAGTTTTTCAAAATACAAACCCTAAAGAAGGCTATGAAAACTATTTGTTTTTACCTTTCACAGACCTTACAAGTGGTAACGGTTCCTATGGAGGAGGTCGCTATATGGATATTTTTGAACCCGATGGCGATGAAATAATACTCGATTTTAACCAATCTTACAATCCCTATTGTGTGTATAATTCAAAATATTCCTGCCCAATACCTCCTGAACAAAACGATATTAAAATTAGAATAGAAGCAGGGATCAAAGATTTCAAAAAACAAGAGTAAGCCGGACTTATATAAATTTGGAAATCCAAAACCCTATAAAAACTGCCAGAATACCTATCAGGAGACTTGCTGCTGTATAAGAAGCAAAGCTTGCATAATCTCCGTTTTTAAGAAAATTTAAATTTTCAAATGCAAATGCCGAAAAAGTGGTGAAACCCCCACAAAAACCAACGGTTAAAAACAATATAAAAGGGCTCAAGTTGAGATTGTTTTTAATCACAATTCCCATAATAAACCCGAGTATTAGACTTCCCAAAATATTCACAGCAAAAGTCCCGATAGGAAAAACAAAACTCATGTTTAAAAATTTACTCAAACCATACCGAACGACACTTCCCAAACCGCCTCCAAGAAAGATGAATATAAGAGTTTTCATTTTCAATTACATTATATAAGGGATTTGTTAATTAGCTATTCAAGCTCTCTGTATTCATTTTGATTCGTTTCAATGGGAATATAGATATCTGTCACCCATCTTGAAGGATTTTTTTCCTGTGGAGCTTTAATCACAAACACCTCAAAAGGATGCTTTGTTTCATTTTTGACAAAACCACCATCTTGTATATATTTTTCAGTTGTTTCCCACGCTTTTGTTAGATATGAATAGTTTCCTGTGAGCGTTGTTTTTATCGCTGTGCTGGCCTCCATATAACCGCTTATAACAGGACTTCCATCGGGTAAAATAACCATGTCTGACGTGTGAATGCCAACAGAAAAAATGGAGGTTTTGCTCATCTCATCCCAATCAAGATAGATAACAAAAGGGTTTCCTTGAGCAGGGATGTTATTCTCAGACATAAAATCGGTAATTTGTTCAATCATTGGAGTTATTTTAGTGCCAATTTCACTCTGCTTGGAAGCAGTTGTATTGTATAAATAAAAACCCCCGCTGTAATTAGTTATTCCTTTCGTTTCAATAGTATATTCATTCATTTCTTTTTGCAAAACAGCGTCGAGATTTTCAAGACTCTCCCTGTACATAAAACGCACCATCTCCTCCAAAGATTGATCTTGAGTTGCAAAATAGATTTTTTCAAAAAGATTCAAGCTTCCTTCCATATACCAGCTCACCAGCGTGCTTTTTCCATTGTTTTGGGGTTCAAATGTCCAGGTTACTTGATTTCCTTCATCTTCAAGTGAACCATTAAAAACGATTTTTTGAGTTATTTTTTTATTTATTTCAATATATAAATTCTCCATAGCTCCTTCTCCATCCTTATCGCTGCTCCAGGAATAAAAAGCCCCTTTACCTGAAGTTATATCCGGATAATTAATTTTTAAACTTTCGTCATTCATCCATGATCCCCATTTCTGCCAATTTTTAAAGTCGTTTACTTCTTCAAAAACAACCTCTGGCGGAGCATTCATTTCTCTCGTTTCAGAAACAGAAAAATGACCATCTTGAGTGCCAAAATAAAGTGCAACACCAATAAATAGAATCAATACCAGAAAAAATAAATATTTAAAAAATTTCATATGAATTGTTTTTTAAATTCTTAACAGCTAAGTTAATCAATATTACACAGCAAATTTTATCAACCCTTTATAAAAACTTTGATTAAAAAAAGTAATAAAATAAATGTAATGAAACCTACTAAAACCCAAGCCGCCCCTTTATAGTATTTTTTGTGTAGTGCCTTGTCCTTTGTATAACTGTAAATCATCACAACAACAAATACAATAAAAAATAAAATTGCAACCACCCATTGACCGGAAGTAAACATAATTGTGTAGTTTTATAAAGCAAAAATACAAACAAATTTACTATTATGAATCGAAAAATTGAAGCAGTTACTGAATTCCATAAGGCTTTTGGACTTGGAATTAAAAATACCCCAAAAGCAGACTTGGGTGAAGCTAAAAATCTATTGAGGTATAAATTAATGCGAGAGGAAAACGAAGAGTACCTTGAAGCTGCAAACAACAATGACCTTGTTGAAATTGCAGATGCATTGGGCGATATGCTTTATATTCTTTGCGGTACAATCATAGAACACGGCATGCAAGAGGTTATTGAAGAAGTGTTTGAAGAAATTCAAAGAAGCAACATGAGCAAACTAGGATTAGATGGAAAACCCATTTACAGAGAAGATGGTAAAGTTCTTAAGGGACCCAATTACTTCAAACCCAATATTGAAAAAATATTAGATAAAGCAATTCAAAAATAAAAAAACAGCTTTTAACTAAACTTTATACGTCCAGTTAAAGGTGTCTTCTGCTTTGTTATGCTGAATGTCCAGCAGACTTTTTTTCATACGTTTTGCGAAAGAATCTTCAAGAGATGGTAAATCAAAATAATCTTCTTTAAAACCAAAGCCAGAAACCGGACTAATTACAGCAGCAGTTCCTGCACCAAAAATTTCTTTTAAAGATTTGTTTTTTGCAGCATCAATAAGTTCTGTTACAGTTATTTTTCTAACCTCAACAGCGAGACCATCACGTTGAGCTAAGTCAATAATACTTTTTCGCGTTACACCATCAAGAATTCGGTCACTAGTGGGGGCTGTGATTAAAGTGTCATTTATCCTGAAAAACACATTCATAGTGCCTGCTTCCTCAAGGTATTGATGCGAGCAATCATCTGTCCAGATTATTTGGTCAAAGCCCTTTTCTTTTGCTAGGTTTGTGGGATAGAATTGTGCTCCATAATTCCCAGCAGCTTTTGCGGCACCCACACCACCATTTGCAGCGCGACTGTAGTTTTCTGCAATTAAAACTTTGACATCCCCTTTATAATAAGCATTAACAGGCGATAATAAAATCATAAATTTATAATTGCTTGATGGAGCTGCAGAAACACCTACCTGATTGCCAAAAACAAAAGGCCGTATGTAAAGCGAATTTCCATAACCTTTTGGACACCAGTGCTTATCGAGGTTTAATAATGCTTGAAGCCCCTCAAAAAATACCTCTCTGGGAACTTCGGGAATAGCCAAACGCACTGAGGATTTATTAAATCTAATAAAATTCTCTTCGGGTCTAAAAAGCCATACATCATCTTGTTCGTCACGGTATGCTTTCATTCCTTCAAAAATGGCTTGGCCATAATGAAACACACGAGCTCCCGGCGAAATCGTTATAGTTCCATAGGGTTCAATAACAGGATTTTGCCATTTTCCATTCAAATAATCACAACTCAACATGTGATCAGTAAAGACATTTCCAAAAGTTAAATTCTCAAAATCAACTTGATTAATTTTAGAACTCTCAATTCGTTTTATTTCTATCGGTAGGGTGTTTTGTTGTTGCATTTCGGGATTGTTTTTCGCCCAACAAAAGTAGTTAAATTTTTAGGCAATAAAAAGGTAAAAATTTCATAAAATTGCAGTATATTTAAAGTTTAAACCAATAAGAAAAATTAAATTATCAAAAATGAAAAATATTCTTTCTATTTTAATCATATTCTTAGTGATTATTGCTTGTAAAAACAATTCTGAAAACCAACAAGTAACTGCGGATGAGCTTGTACAAGAAATATCGTATGCAACTTTTGGAGAATCAATTTCTCAAAAAGAAGCTAAAACGAAAGAAGAAATGGCAGTAATATTCAAAAATTTAAAACCCGGAGATACTATTGATGTAAAATTTACTTCGACAGTCAATGAGGTATGCCAAAGTAAAGGTTGCTGGATGAAAATTGATTTAGGAGACCATGAATCTATGGTGCGTTTTAAGGATTATGGATTTTTTATGCCAAAAAACATAGCCGGTCACGAGGTAATTCTTGAAGGCAAAGCTTATGTTGAAGAGATGAGTGTTGAAGAACAGCGTCATTATGCAGAAGATGCCAAAGCCACTGATGCTGAAATAGCAAAAATTACAACGCCCAAAAAGACTTTTTCCTTTGAAGCAAAAGGCGTACTTCTTAGAGAATAAAAAATGCGTACTATTTTATTTATCGGGATACTCTTCATTTCCTGTAATTCTGAAAAGCAAAAAATTTCAGAGTCAGAAACTTCAAAAAAAGAATATGATATGTATGTACCATCAGAGATGGCAACACATATGAATCGTATGTTTGATATTCAGGAAAACATCAAAAGTCAAATACAATCTGGCATAATTCCAAATGAATTTCCGGAAGAGATTTTAAAAATCCACACAGCAAAGCTCTCTGACTTTAAAGAACGGAATCAAACTTTTGAAGCATTTTCTCATTTATTTTTAGAACGATTTGAATTGATTTTTGACACCACATCCTCTGTCCCTTTAAAACAACGATACAACGATGTTGTGAATCTTTGTATCTCCTGTCATCAAACTGAATGTACCGGCCCTATACCACGCATTCAAAAACTCATAATAAAATAATTTTTGAAAAGACAATTTCTCATAACGGCAGACGGCTCAACTACAATTCATCTGCCCGAATGGAATGAAAATTATCATTCCAAACACGGTGCTATTCAGGAAGCGATGCACGTTTTCTTGAAAATGGGCTTGTCACTTTTTTATGATTTTAAAGAAGTAACCATCCTGGAAGTAGGATTTGGTACAGGACTGAATGCCTACTTGACCTTGCTTGATGCTCAGTCTAAAAATCTTAAAGTAAACTATGTGGGCGTAGAGGCCTATCCGGTTTTATTTGATGAAATTAAGTACTTTAATTTTCCTGAGCAGCTCAAAAAATCAAAAGAAGTTTTTGAAAAACTACATACATCAGATTGGGAAACCAATACAAGAATTAACGACATTTTTAAACTAAAAAAACGAAAACAATTCTTTAGTGAAATATCAGATGAAAACAAATTTAATTTAATATACTTTGATGCATTTGGACCTCGGGTACAACCTGAACTTTGGACGGTAGATCAATTTCAAATTCAATTCAAATCACTGCAGCAAAAGGGTGTTTTAGTAACATATTCGGCTAAAGGAAGTGTGAGACGCGCTTTACAAGAAGTAGGATTTATTGTTGAGCGATTGCCCGGCCCGCCAGGAAAACGAGAAATGCTAAGAGCAACAAAGCCCTAGTTTTTTAGTATATTCACATAAAAAGCTTAGTTCAATATGAAAGCATTGGTAATTTCCGGAGGAGGAAGCAAGGGCGCTTATGCTGGAGGAGTCGCTCATCACCTCATAGTAGAACAAGCCAAACAGTACAATCTTTTAATTGGCACTTCTACCGGAAGCCTGTTATTACCTCATCTGGCATTGGGAAAAGCCGAAAAACTTAAATCTATTTATACCAATGTAAATCCAAAAGATATATTCAACATCAATCCTTTTATAGTCAAACGAAAGGGAAACAGAGAGTATGTTGCCATAAAACACTGGAATGTATTGTGGCAGTTGATGCGGAACAAACGCACATTTGGCGAAAGTAAAAACCTGCGCAGGAATATCTCAAGAAACTTTACCATTGAGGAATTTAATACCTTGAAAAAATCAAACATTGAAATAGTGGTTACTGTTTCAAATCTTACAAAAAATGTGGTTGAATATAAACGACTTAAAGATCATAGCTATGATGATTTTTGTGACTGGATGTGGATTTCGGCAAATTATGTGCCTTTTATGTCTTTAGTAACTAAAAATGATTGTGAATATGCTGATGGTGGTTTTGGTGCTGTATCACCCATACGTGAAGCCATAAGAAGAGGAGCAAAGGAGGTAGATGCCATTATATTGGAAGCCGAAAACATGGAGCACAACATAGTGCTTGGTAAAAATCCATTTTCATTAATGGTAAATCTTTTTGGGTTTGTGATAGATCAAATTGAATATCATAACATTGCTGAGGGAAAACTGGCTGCACTTGCAAAAGATGTAGAATTGAATCTCTATTATACACCCACAAAACTTACAGAAAACTCACTGATTTTTGATAAAACCTTGATGACAAGCTGGTGGCAGAGAGGATTTGATGCAGCAGCAAAACGAATTGCATCCAGTAAAGTTGTATTCAATTCTTGAGCTTTAGTTTTTTAATTGGCTTTTTTTTGGAAACCCTCAATCGCAGTTTGTAATAGAAAAATAGCCGATTCTTTATTTTCAACCGCTACGATTTCAATAGAGCCCTCACCTTTATAATTTGAAAGCCAGCTTTTCAATACTTCAATTACACCCGGAAATTCCTCTATTAATTGTTCTAAAGATTTTATGTGGCTAAAAGGGGAGCCGGAAGAAACAGCAATCAATTTATCGTCTTGCTCACCCTTGTCTAGCATTTTAATAACTCCAATTATCTGTGATGGTATTATATTGCCTCGATCTATGGCCGGACCCAAAAGAAAAACATCCAATGGATCACCATCACCTCCAAGTTCTTTGGGAAGGAGGGTTTTCGGAATAAAGCCATAGTTCGCTGGATAAGGTAAAAATTTAATGATTCGCAGGGAATCTTTATTTATTCGTTCCCACTCCAAATGACCTGTGGTTTTATTCACTTCCCACTTTTGATCTGTTCCTGCCGGTATTTCAATTACTATGTTTACAAGACTATCCTTTGAAAAGGCTGGAAAATCAATTAAGTAATTGTGAGTATTAATAGAGGTTTCATTTATGGGAATGAACTCTTTACAAGAAACCACAGCTAATAACATAATGAAAACTCCAAAACGAAAAATCATATCTCTGCCTTTAAGATTATATCATTTCAGAAACTTCTTGTTTTAAATAAAGCATCGCTTTTTGAGAAGGTGAGGTTTCATCCATAAAATGCTGAATAATGGTTTCCCGTAATTTATTTGCAGAATCTACTTTTTCGTTCATAGCGGTCTTTCTGATGATTTGAATGGTCGCATTTTTAGCAGCATTAATCATATTCCAGCAATCATTTGTAACATAGATTTGCTGTGCGATATTGTGTTCAAATTCCTGCTCTATATTTCTCGTTAGTAGCTTTTCATACTCTTCAACATCATCAGAAAATGGGGCGATTCTAACCATAAGTTTGTTGGGTGCGATTCGCTCTAAAAATAATGTAAAGCGTTCATAAGCTTGCAATCGCAAGGGTAACATGTTTTTTTGAGCTTCTTTTTGGAGTAAAAATCGTCTGCGTCCCTCTTCATTCGCAGTATGTCCTTTAAAAAAATAATAGGCTACAATACCCACTACGATTGCAGGTAATAAATAAGCAATATAATTTAGTACTTGTATGATTTCTTCCATTGATTTTAAGCTCTTTATATTTTTTTATTTGTTAAATATGGTTATATTAATAAGGTATTTTGGGTTTAAAATCATCTCAGGTAAATTTTTTAAAATCTATTGAACAGGTTTTTAAATTTGTATAAAATTAAAATATTTATCATAAAAATATAGTAATCTGCTCAACCCTCCATTTTGCCCATTTTTTACCTAAAGCAACCCTGCTAAATTAAACTTTTAAAATTAAAACTTGTTTATTGGGTAACAATTTTTAGTTTCTATTGATATACAACTATAACCATAAAATTTTAGTATTATGAAAACAAAATTATTATTTCTCGCCGGCTTTTTTATTGCCTTTTCGGCAAGCAGCCAACTTCAGAAAAATGTGGGGGTTAATCAAAAAAACTTTCACAATGTAAATGCCGAACCCATAAGTATAGGTGCGGCCAATGATGTTATTTCAGCTTCCAACCTCTATGATGCTTCAATGGGAGGTGTAGAGCTCATTCTTAAACGCATTGATGCTTCGGGTGCCATTGTCTGGATGGAAACATATGCAAACACAACTATTGGACGCGCCAGGGTTTTTGACATTACCACCCATCTCGACCTGATTTTTGTTGCGGGTTCTATTGAAGATACCGGTATAAACCGTTCTTTTATCGCTGTTGTTGATGGAATTAATGGAAATTTACTCAATGCAGAGATTTTTGATGTGGTCTCACCCAATTTTCACTCCACACCCTTAAAAATCATGTACACGGAAAGTGATGCTACTGGAAATTCCACTCCCGATCCCGGTCTTGTGGTTACCGGATTTTTTAGTTCGTGTGCGCCCATCAATGTTTCTTGTGGACTGAATGCCGGTTTTGTTTTAAGAACAGACCTAAGTTTGAATATTTTGTGGTCAATTGAATTGGAGTCCATAGTGACCAGTTCGTTGGATTACGATTTCATCAATGGTATTGTTGAAACATCAGACGGCTATCTTTTAACAGGAAGTGTAACGGGTCAATCCACTGTACCCGGGATCTTTCAACAAGGTGTACTTGCGCATAAAATTGATTTTTTGGGTGTTTCACAATGGGATTCCAGCTACCTTTTTGGAAACTCCAATGACGTGAGTGTGGACGGTTATTTTGATAATGGCTCCAATGAAATTTATATGCTGACCAATTATTCATCTTCACATCACTTTGGTATTACGGTACTTAACAATGCCACAGGAACAATTGTTCCAATAAAATCGTGGTCTGCAACATCACCTTTTCTTGATTATTACGGATTTAAATTGCTCCGTTCCGCCAGCAGTGCCAACAATCTAGTGATTCAGGGGTACAATAGGGATAATACAGTAACGGGTACTTTGGATCAAACCAATCCGTTTATATATGAATTTGATATGGCCACAGGTAATCAGGTGGGAGACAGTTACCAGTACCTTTTACCTCATACTGAGCCTGTAGGTGAAGTATTTAATTTTTGGAACGGGCAAATGCCGTTGATTTATTATCCTGATATGGGACTTTTGTATATTGATACAGCCGGAAATGCCAGTTATGCACTGGGTGGCTACCGTACAGATGCCACCGGTTTCACCAATATTGAATTCTTTGTGACCCCGTTGAACAAACTCAATCAATGTGATCAGGAAAATTTAAATTTCACTGTCTCTGCATTGACTACATTGACCCCGATAACAACAGTGTCAACTGGAAACACACCTGTTTTACCTGTTGCTTTGGCTTTGACAAATACTTCAGTGACCTATAACGAGGACAGTTGTGATCCATTGTCTGTGGGAAGCAATGAATATAAGGAAATAAAAATGTATCCTAATCCTGCCTCAGAGCGTATTTTTATCACTGGTGAGAACATACAATCAATACAAGTGGTTGATATAGGAGGCAGCATAATCATTGAACAGACTGATTACTATAATGCGGGTGGATTGTATGTGGGGAATCTTAAAAATGGAGTCTATTTTGTTTCTGTTACCGGAGTCAATAATCAAACTCAAACACTCAAATTAATAAAAAAATAACTTGACTTTTTTTTGATAAATAACCCAACACCCAAAGTGGGCGTTGGGTTATTTTATTTTCCTCCCAAATAAGGACATTCCATCAAAGTTTGCATTCCTTCAAAATCAACATTATCTTTTTTATATTGATACGCCAAACTCATATTTGATGAAATATTGATGTCATCTGCATTTACTTCAATATCATCCATAGTATATTGACAGGGATGCTCATAGCCACTAGCGTGAGTAATTTCCAAAAGCTCCTTTTTAAACGTTTTAAAATACTGAAAGGCCATATCAGACTTCAAGGGTACGTGAATTCCATTTTGTAACCATTTTTTTTGAGTGGCAACTCCGCTGGGACATCGGTTTGTATGACAAAGTTGTGCCTGTATGCATCCAATACTCATCATTGCTTCACGAGCTACGTTTATCACATCAACCCCCATACCAAATGCCATCGCAGCCACTCCCGGAAAACCCAATTTTCCACTTCCAATAAAAACAATTCGATGGGTGAGCTTTCTTTTTTGAAATACTTTATAAAGTTCTGAAAAACCATAAACAAAAGGAAGTGATACATGGTCTGCAAAACTGGGTGGTGCAGCACCGGTTCCACCTTCACCGCCATCAACAGTAATAAAATCGGGTCCTTTTCCGGTTTTAACCATGAGTTCTGCGAGTTCCTCCCATTGTTCTAGTTTGCCAATAGCAGCTTTTACACCCACCGGCAATCCGGTAGCTTCTGCTATTTCTTCAATAAAATTCATTAACTCTGGAACAGTACTAAAGGCAGTATGATTGGGAGGGGACAAAACATCTTTACCTACTTCAACACCTCTTATTTTTGCAATTTCAGGTGAAATCTTTGCTCCGGGTAATACTCCTCCTTTTCCAGGTTTGGCTCCTTGTGATAACTTAATTTCAATGGCTTTTACAAACGGATTGTTGTTTACTAATTCGACTAATTTTCCCATAGAAAAGTTACCATTTTCATCTCTTACACCAAAATAACCGGTTCCAAAATGGAAAATAACATCAGCTCCGTTAGAATGGTAAGGTGACAAACCACCCTCACCAGTATTGTGGTAGGCACCCGCTTTTTTGCAACCTATATTGAGCGATTCTATAGCTTTTGCAGAAAGCGCACCAAAACTCATAGCCGATACATTAATTATAGAAGCAGGGCGATAGGGCTTTTTACGCTCATTATAAAGTCCCATTACCTTAGCGCAGGGAACAAAACTGGGGTTTTTGATGTTTGGATGATTATTATCCAATTTATAAGGAATCATCGCATTGTTGATGAAAATATGCTGATGTTTGTAGATATCACTATCGGTACCAAAACCCTCATAGTTATTTTCCCGACGGGACGAATTGTAGATCCAATTGCGTTCAATGCGGTTGAAAGGTCTTTCTTCCCGATTGCTTGCAACCAAATACTGTCTTATTTCAGGTCCAATTCCAATGAGAAAATAACGCAAATGACCTATTACAGGAAAATTATGTAAAACAGCATAGCGCTTTTGTACAAAAACATCTCTAATAAAAATGATTGCTAATATAAAAAGAAGCCACGCCCACCAAGGAGTTAAGATTAAAAAATTCAATAGTCTTTCCATAAATTAATTTGCATTTAAAAAGTCTAGATATCGTTTTAGTTTTTTCTTGGCAAATGATCTAAGCTTTCATCCAAATTAAAAATTAATTAGACGATAACCCTCATTTTGTAATTGAACTAAAGCAGTCATCGCAGAAAGCGCTATCCTAACATCTGGATGTAATTGAGTCACAGCAATCTCTCTAAATGAAGCTGTTTGACCACATAAAATAATTTCCACACCTTCTTGGGCTAGTGCAGTTATAAGTTCATAATTTGGGTTAAATGGGTCTTTGCTTATCCGGTATGATTGATAGTCTACGTGATTTAGTAAATCAAAAATGGCACTTCCGTGAATTACCAATGCTACTTGTATTTTATTTATTGGAACGCCTGCCTCTCGATGCAGCCTGATGAATCTAGCCGCACTCTCCAGAAGTTTGTTTGTCTTTTCAGTATCGTCAAAGGCTCTGCCAACATCAAAAACTGCTTTGAAACTTTGAGAAGTATCTGTTTTATAATCTGGGTTTTTAATTTTAAAAACCGGACCGAAACTTTCAATTGATGGGAGTACCTGACTTTGAGTTTGCAAAGCGAAAAGACAAATGAGTATACTGGTTGATAATCGCATAGAATGAATTGAAGATTGAATTTTTAAAGATAAATATAAATTTTACAACGTCCATTTTTTGTTTGTAATTTATAAGTATTAAATGTGATTTTTAATCTTTGATTTGTTATTTTCACAGCATAAAATAAATCTATTGCAACACTACTTAAAACAATTAAATGAGGCTCAATTGGCACCTGTTTTACAAAAAGACGGTGCCATGATTGTTATTGCCGGTGCCGGTTCCGGAAAGACCCGTGTGCTTACCTATCGCATTGCTCATTTAATGGAGCAAGATGTAGATGCTTTTAGCATTTTAGCACTCACCTTTACTAATAAGGCTGCTCGAGAAATGAAAAAACGAATCGCCGAAATTGTAGGAGCCAGTGAAGCCAAAAACCTCTGGATGGGAACCTTTCATTCGGTTTTTGCAAAAATACTTCGCATTGAAGCTGAACGGTTGGGTTATCCTTCCAATTTTACAATTTATGACACACAGGATTCTCAAAGTGTGATTAGAGCTATCATTAAAGAGATGAACCTGGATAAAGATGTCTATAAATACAAACAAGTATATTCCAGAATTTCTTCCTATAAAAACAGCTTAATTACCGTAAAAGCCTATTTCAACAATCCAGAGTTAATGGAAGCAGATGCCATGGCAAAAATGCCCAGACTGGGTGATATTTACAAAGAATATGTAGCAAAATGCTTTAAAGCTGGAGCCATGGACTTTGATGATTTGCTTTTAAAAACCAATGAACTGTTAACCCGTTTTCCTGAAGTATTGGCAAAATACCAAAACAGATTCAGGTATATACTTGTAGATGAGTATCAGGATACCAACCACAGTCAATATTTGATAGTAAGGGCGCTTTCAGACCGCTTTCAAAACATTTGTGTAGTGGGAGATGATGCACAGAGTATTTATGCTTTTCGCGGAGCCAATATCAACAATATATTAAATTTCCAAAGGGATTATGATGATGTGAAAGTTTTTCGCCTTGAGCAAAATTACCGCTCCACAAAAAACATCGTTGAAGCTGCAAACTCCATTATAGAAAAAAACAAAACCAAACTTGAAAAAGTGGTTTGGACTGAAAACGAATCAGGCACAAAAATTCTTGTCAATCGCACCATGACTGATGGTGATGAAGGACGATTTGTAGCGAGTTCAATTTTTGAAAATAAAATGAATCACCAGCTCAAGAACGGTGACTTTGCTATTTTATATCGCACCAACGCCCAGTCCAGAGCGATGGAAGATGCCCTGCGAAAAAAAGACATTCCTTACAGAATTTATGGCGGATTGAGTTTTTATCAACGCAAGGAAATAAAAGATGTGATTTCCTATTTGCGACTTATTTTAAATCCAAAAGATGAAGAAGCACTCAAGCGAGTGATTAATTATCCGGCTAGAGGTATTGGAAATACGACCATCGAAAAATTGATTGTTGCCGCAAACCACTACAAACGTTCCATTTTTGAAGTGATGGAGCATCTGGATAAAATTGATTTAAAAATCAATAGCGGCACCAAAGGAAAACTTCAGGATTTTGTAACCACTATAAAAAGCTTTCAGGTTTTAAACCAAAATTACAATGCTTTTGAAATTGCTGAACTTGTCGTGAAAAAAACCGGATTGGTTCAGGAACTAAAAAAAGACGCCACCCCGGAAGGCATTGCCCGAATTGAGAATATTGAGGAACTTTTAAACGGTCTTAGGGATTTTGTGGAAGAACAAAAAGAACTGGATGAAGCCACAGGTTCACTTGCTGAATTTTTGGAAGATGTCGCTCTGGCAACAGACCTCGACAATGACAAGGGTGATGAAGACCGTGTCGCTTTGATGACCATTCACCTTGCTAAAGGGCTTGAGTTTCCTTATGTTTATATTGTGGGCCTAGAAGAAGACCTTTTTCCCAGTGGAATGAGCATGAATACCCGAGCTGAACTGGAAGAAGAAAGACGATTGTTTTATGTAGCCATAACCAGAGCCGAAAAACAAGCTTATCTCACCTATGCGCAAACCCGGTACCGATGGGGAAAGTTGATAGATGCCGAACCCAGCCGTTTTATTGAAGAAATTGATGAACAATACCTTGAATACCTCACACCCCTTACTGAAAACAAGTACAAACCTTTACTGGATGCTGATATCTTTGACGAAATAGACAAAAGCAAACTACGACTTCGTAAGCCCTCAAATGGAACACCTCCCAGAGGTCCCAGTGAGGATCAATTGAAAAAATTGCGCAGATTGCGACCTGTAAGTTCCTCAACAGAAAGTAAAGGATTGGTTGACAGTAACTTAAAAGTGGGCTCTCTGGTTGAGCATATACGGTTTGGAAAAGGTAAAATCATCAATTTTGAAGGAGTGGGAGCCGATAAAAAAGCAGAGATAAACTTTGAAAATGGCGGACTAAAAAGGCTATTGTTACGTTTTGCAAAATTGACTATTTTAGAAAACTAAATCATTGATATGAGTGTTTCCAATATCATCATTTTGTTGTTGTCAATTTTCAGTATCCTTTTGCTTTCATTGCTCTTCTTTATTCCCACAGATTCTGAAGTGTATCGATTGATTGAATATTTTGATTTTATATTATGCATGATTTTTCTGTATGACTTTTTTAGTCAATTGTTTCAGGCAAAAAATAAATGGCGCTATTTTTATACTGTGGGTTGGCTGGACTTATTATCTTCAATTCCACTGGTGTCTGAGTTTCGATACATTCGAGTTTTTAGAATATTCAGAGTTTTTAGAATCATTAAATCCATTAAATTGCTAGTTGAGTTTGTAATGAAAAACAAATCGGCCTCTATTTATGGATTTGTGGTATTTTGTGCGTTTACAATTTTAGTAATAGCAACTACAGCTATTTTGTATGTGGAAAAAGATGTTGGGAATATCACCACAGCAGAAGATGCCTTGTGGTGGAGTTTTATTACAATCACAACAGTGGGCTATGGCGATTTTTATCCGGTAACTAACATAGGGAAGTTAATCGCTTTTATTTTAATTGTTTGTGGGATTGCCACTTTTGGCGCCACCATTTCATACATTACTGAAAAAGCGTCAAGCTTTAAAGAAAAAAATGGCTAACACCATTTTTTGTATTTCTTGATGGGTTTTAAATCAGAGTTTTTTTGGTTAAACAGAAATTTTAGCAAAAATTTAATAATCATAGCAAAAGCATTTCAAACGCAATTAGCTATTCGCGGCTTTTTTGTAAGTAGTTTTTTGTTAAGTACCCTAAATCTATCAATTCATTTTCATCCTTAATTTCTTTTAAAAATCCATCTTGTAAGTATACAATGCTATCTGCCAAGTTGATTACATTTTCATAGTCGTGATCAGTTATAATATAGCCTTTTGAAGATTTTAATTTTCTAATATATTTAATAATATACGCTCTCATAATTGGGCTAATTCCATTAAAAGGTTCGTCAAGTAAAATAAATTCAGCTCTTGAGTGAATAACAAGTAAGATTTCAATAATCCTTTTTTCTCCAGTTGATAAATCCTGATTTTTCTTATTTAATAAGGGTTTTACATATTCGTTTTCCAGTACAATTTTTCTATTTTCTTTTTGAAGGAATAAATGTATTATTGATTTTATTGAAATGTTATTTGGCAAGAAGTTATCTTGAGGTAAATAGTTGATTAAATTTCTTCCATCAGATATGTTTCTAATGATTTTATTTCCAATTTTAATAAATTTGGTATCTGCTTTTTCAGTACCGAAAACAATTTTTAGAAGCGTAGTTTTTCCAGAACCATTTCGTCCAATTAGGCCTTTAATTTCTCCTTTTTTACAAGAAATAAATACATCACTTAAAATAACATTATTATTATAGGATTTGGTTATGCTATCTATATGAAGTTTGTTCATATTAAGCTTAAAATAAAAAGGTTAATGAATCCAATAAGAATTGTTGAAACCCATAATTTTGTTTTGCTTATCCCTAAATTGAAGTAGTAATAGTATTTATTTTTATTCAGTATGTCATAAGAAAATAGGTGAACAAATAAAGCTATCATTAAATAGAATATTCCAATTATTTTAGGACTTGCTTTAATTAACAGTGCAAGAGTTAAGGCTAAAAAATAAGATGTAAAAAAAATTCTTCTTTGAAAAAGCAACATGTTTTTAAAAATTCTCAAGCGATTGTCAAAATTATACACAACATTTATTGTAAAGGAAGGTGGGTTAAAATAAAGTTTTCTAATTTTTGTTGAAGATCCACTAGGTCTGAGGCACTCCAATCATCACCGTGACCTCCTTCATATACTGTAAATGAATGTGTAATACCTTCTTCTTTTAATGCTGTGGCAAGCGATTGACCATTAGTTAAGGGTACAATTGGATCCTGGTCTCCATAAAATAAAATGGTGGGTGCACTTGAGGATGACACCTGAAGCGCCGGACTCAAAGCTACAGCGAGGTCTGTTCCTGGGGGATAAGCACTTGCATCTGCTAGCAATAGCAGTGCAAGTGGAAAATTGGGGTCGTTTGCATAAAAGGGGTCTGTAAAATCTGTGGGTCCCACTATATCTGCTACAAACTTTATTTGCGAATTGGTATCATATACATAATCATACATCAGGGAAATATGAGCACCGGCACTGGTGCCAATCAAACCAAATTGGGGTTGAATTTGCAACTCATTTTGCTGTGTTGTTAATTGAGAAATGACCCTGCCTAAATCCAAAAACTGATTGGGAAAAGCGGGCACTCCAAAATCAGCCAGTACATAATTGATATTAGCGATTGCATAATCAGGATGATTTTCTCTCAAAAAAGTTACAAATTGACTCATATCACTTTTATCACCTGAAGTCCAGCCACCGCCATGCACCAAAACAATTACCTTCGTTTTCTCACTTGTGCGACCTTCAGGAAGGTATAAATCATAAACCTGTCTGGGGTGTTGTCCATAGGAAACATTAAGTCGTGTTTCTTCCTCTAAAACCTGGATTGGATCATCTTCTATTGTATCATCATCTGAACTACAAGAAATTGAAAAAAGTGAAAGTATTAAAAATAAAACAAGATATTTTTTCATTGGGGAGAAGTATTTCATTTTAAAACGAATAACTTTGTTCTTTATGTTATTAAAATACAAAAACTTATGGCTAAGTTAATTAAACTTTATGAAGAAAACCCCAATGAAAAGCAAATCCTTGAGGTTGTAAAAGTACTTAGAAATGGAGGGATTATTATTTATCCCACAGACACCGTTTATGGTTTGGGTTGCGATATTAATAATAACAGAGCTTTAGAGAAGATAGCTCAAATTAGGGGAGTGAAGTTGGAAAAGGCTAATTTTTCATTTGTTTGTGAAAGTTTGAGCAATGTTTCAGATTATGTCAAACAAATGGATACCACCACATTTAAAATATTAAAACGCTCGTTACCTGGGCCTTATACCTTTATTTTAGAAGGAAATAACAATATGCCTTCCGTATTTAAAAAGAAAAAAACAGTGGGCCTACGGGTTCCTGATAATAACATTGCCAGAGCGATTGTAAGGGAATTGGGAAATCCCATTATCTCAACCTCTATAAGAGATGAAGATGAAGTAATAGAATATACCACAGACCCTGAGTTAATATTTGAAAAGTGGGAAAATCTTGTGGATATCGTGATTGATGGCGGCTATGGCGGAAATATTCCTTCAACAGTTATTGATTTAACTCAAGGTGAACCAATTTTAATAAGAGAAGGAAAAGGAAGTTTAGAGATATAAAAAAAAGAGTCCGGGAAAACCCGGACTCTTTTATATACATATATCTTCTAAGAATTAGTTGATAGCAGGGTCTTTTAAACCTTCCTCAATCATTTCATAGAACTGCTCTAATTTTGGTAATACAACAATTCTGGTTCTTCTGTTTTTAGATTTACCATCTGCAGTTGCGTTGCTGGCAACAGGCACATATTCACCTCTACCACCGGCAGTCATTCTCGCAGGGTCAACTCCAAATTCATTTTGTAATGTTCTTACAACCGCTGTAGCTCTAAGAACACTTAAGTCCCAGTTGTCTTGAATTCCGGGTCTGCTGATTGGCACGTTATCTGTGTGACCTTCAACTAGGAACTCAAAATCAGGTTTGTTTTTAACCACTAGAGCTACTTTTCCTAGTACTTCTTTAGCCCGACTGGTAAGATTGTAACTACCGCTGGAGAATAAAAGTTTATCAGAAATGTTAACAAAAACGACACCTTTTTCAACACTTATTTCAATGTCAGAGTCATCCATATTGCCTACTGCACCTTTTAAGCTTTGAACCAAGGCAAGGTTAACAGAGTCTCTTCTATTAACGGCATCCTGTAATTTTCTGATAGTAAGGTCTTTTTCTTGAAGACTTTGAAGTGATTTCTGTAAGTTTTCAGCACCTTTTTTCGTCAAATCTGTAAAGTCACCAATGCTTCTAATCAAATCTTTGTTTGTTGCATTGAGGGAGGCAACTTGACTTTCTAGCGAATTAGCTTTTGCTTGTAACGCAGATCTTTCTTCAAGACAACTGTTTAGCTTTACAGTTGCACTGTTAAGAAGGTCCTGGGTGTTTTTGTGTTGATTTTCCAATTCTGCATATTTTTTCTGAGATACACAGGATGAAAAAAGAAGTGCGATTACACTTCCAAATACGATTATTTTTTTCATAATTTTTTGGTTTTTTAATAGTTAAATTGAATTCCAAAATTATCAATTATTAAGCCATTTTCATGAAACTTAACAATAATTTAGGCTTATTGTATTATAGTTTGTTAAATGATTTAATTTGTTTAACAAAATACGAAAAAACAATGGATTTATGATGATAATAACACTCTTTTTTTAACGTTTTGGTCCGTTTTTGTAGTATTTTTCTGAGGTTGGTGTAAAAACTTATATGAGCTCTTAAAACGGCTATAAAATGAATAAGTTTTAAACTAAATATGAATTGAATTCCGGCTAAGCCATCCAAAACCATTCTAATAAAGACCCGTGTTGCAATTTTAGACTTTGGAGCATTTTTAATTATATTAAAAAGTGAATTTCTAAAGTTTAAAAAAGTCTTATTTGGATTTGTATTTTTAAGGGTTCCGCCACCAAGGTGATATACTTTAGATTCGCTGACACAAATTACTTTATAATCCAAATTAAAGAATCGCCAGCACAAATCAATTTCCTCCTGATGAGCAAAATAGGCTTCGTCAAAACCTCCTGCTTCCCAAAAAGCTTCTTTTTTCACAAATAAACAAGCGCCACTGGCCCAGAATATTTCTGAAACGCCATCATACTGCCCCTCATCTTTTTCAAGGGTGTTAAAAATGCGCCCGCGACAAAAAGGGTACCCATACTTATCTATAAAACCACCCGCGGCACCGGCATATTCAAAATAGTCCTTGTTTTTATAATCGAGGATCTTCGGTTGTGCTGCAGCAAGTTTTGAGTTGTTTTTAAACTCCTGAATTACCGGGTGCAACCAGTTTTCAGAAACTTCAACATCAGAGTTTAGTAACACAAACACATCGGCATCAATGTGTTTTAATCCTTCATTGTACCCTTTTGCATACCCGCCGTTAGTTTGGTTTTGTATAACTTTAACTTCGGGAAAGTTGTATTCTAAAAATGAAATAGAATTATCAGTAGAAGCATTATCCACAACATAAATTTCAGCCTCTCCTTGAGAATGCCTTACCACACTGGGTAAAAATTCATCCAGGAGTTTTCTTCCATTCCAGTTTAATATGACTACCGCCGTTTTCAATGCTGTAAAGGTACTACCTTGGTTGTTTTGTTGATCAAATTCATCAGTTAATCACTTTATAATTCGGAATTTCCTCTAAAAATTGATATTTTTCATTCTCATAATCGAGTTGGCAATAATAGTGATAAAGCCCATTGGTCACCATTAAATAATTTGCCTTCAAACTCAAATTATATCGCGCTATTTGGTCAAATGTGTTTTGTGAGATCTCAATTTGTGGTGCTTTGCATTCCACGATTAAAAAAATACTTCCGTCTTTGTTATAAATCACAATATCATAGCGTTTTTTGGTTTGATTCAACACCAATTCTTTTTCAACATTGATGTGACTTCTCGGATATTTTTTTTCGTGTATTAAAAATTGAATCACGTGTTGACGCACCCATTCTTCCGGAGTGAGAATAACAAACTTTTTACGGATTTCATCAAAGATAGAAATTTTATTTTCGCTACTTTTGAATCGAAAGCTGTATACCGGAAAATGGAGTTGCTGCATCCCACAAAAATGATAATTTTTTTTTAATGGAAGAAGTAAAACGCATTGTAAACGAACTAAAATCAGGAAAAGTAAAACCAATTTACCTTCTTACCGGTGAAGAACCTTATTTTATTGACTTTCTTTCAGATTATATCGAAAAAAACTTGCTACCAGAGGAAGAGAAAGCTTTTAATCAGATGGTGTTCTATGGACGCGATGTAACAATCGATGACATGGTAAGCCACGCAAAACGCTATCCAATGATGGCAGAACGTCAGGTAATCATTGTCAAGGAAGCACAAGAATTAGCACGCACCATAGATAATCTTGAGGCCTATTGTAAAAACCCACAACCCACAACGGTGCTGGTAATTTGCTATAAGTACAAGAAAATAGATAAACGAAAAACACTATACAAAACAATCAAAGCCAATGGAGTTATTCTTGACGAAAAAAAGCTCTATGAGAATAAAGTAGCTCCCTGGATTTCAAAGGTATTAACTTCCAAAGGATATCAAATTTCGCCAAAAGCGGCCATTATGCTGGTTGAATTTTTGGGGAATGACTTGAGTAAAATTTCCAACGAACTCGATAAACTCACCCAAATTCTTAAACCGGAACAACAAATCACTCCTGAGCTCATCGAGCAAAATATTGGTATTAGTAAAGATTATAACAATTTTGAATTGCAAAATGCCCTGGGTAGTAAAGATATCAATAAGGCCTTTAGAATTATTAATTACTTTTCTCAAAACCCAAAAGACAACCCATTGGTGATGACAGTGGCATTACTCTTTAGTTTCTATTCAAAACTGATGATGTATCATTCACTTCCCAATAAAAACAATGCAGCAAGAGAGTTGGGCATCAATCCTTACTTTATTAAAGATTATCAATTGGCAGCAAAAAATTATCCTATGAAAAAAGTGAGTGGTATCCTATCAAAACTGCGTGATACCGATATGAAAAGCAAAGGAGTGGGAGCTGCCGGGGTGAATGACGGGGATTTATTAAAAGAACTGCTTGTTGAGATTTTTAATTAAGTGATTTAATTTATTTAATTTTACCGCTTCAATATTTAATATGTCAAAAACCAAAGCCTGGCTCAATGCCGCCCGTTTACGCACACTTCCTTTGTCTTTTTCCGGTATTATTGTGGGTGCTGCTTTGGCATTTCGGGAAAATGCTTTTGAAATTCCAATCTTTTTACTGGCATTGCTCACCACTTTAGGCTTTCAGGTATTGTCAAATTTTGCAAACGATTTTGGTGACGGAGTAAAAGGCACCGATAATGACGACCGTGTGGGACCCAAACGTGCCTTGCAAAGCGGTTTACTTACCGAAAGCGAACTTAAAAAAGGAATGATTATAACAATCATTCTCACGCTAATTGTTGCAATAGTCTTAATTTATGTGTCATTTGGGCTAGAAAATATAGGGTATTTTGTGCTTTTTTTACTTTTGGGTGTGGCCGCTATTATTGCTGCTATCAAATATACTGTGGGCGTAAATGCTTATGGATACCGTGCGATGGGTGATGTATTTGTCTTTGTGTTTTTTGGATTGCTTTCGGTTTTAGGGAGTTATTTCTTATATGTGCAGCAACTTTCTTTAATGGTGCTTTTGCCTGCTATCACCATTGGTTTTCTTAGTACGGCTGTCTTGAACTTAAACAATATGCGTGACAGAATATCTGATGCAAAGGTTAATAAAATTACCATTCCGGTATTGCTTGGCGAAAAAAAATCAAAAAAGTATCACGCTTTCTTATTATCGGGAGCCTATACAGCCGCCTTCTTTTACTGTTACATTTCCGCCTCTGCTTGGTGGCAGTTTTTACCCTTGATAGCATTTCTTCCATTGTTAAAACACTATGGTGTTGTTATGGTGAACAGAAACCCCGCTGCACTTGACTCAGAGTTAAAAAAAGTGGCATTGAGTACTTTTTTGTTTGCAGTTTTGTTTTTTGCGGTTGCTGTTTTTTAAAATAATTTTTAGACTTCTCCATCTCGATTTTAGTATCTTTAAAATCTAAACTTTAAAACATTTAAAGATGAAGATAACATACTTTGGACACAACAGTTTCTCAATTGAAATCAAAGGTAAGAACATACTAATCGACCCATTTATTAGTGGCAATCCCTTAGCGAATGGAAAAATTAACATCCATGATTTAAAGGCAGATTATATACTTCTCACACACGCTCATCAAGACCATACACTGGATGCAGAAGCCATTGCCAAAAACACAGGAGCTGTCATTGTAAGTAATTTTGAAATCACAACCCATTATGAAAGCAAAGGCATTACCGTCCACCCCATGAATCACGGCGGTAGCTGGGAATTTGATTTTGGAAAGGTAAAATATGTCAATGCCATTCACACAAGCTCCTTTCCTGATGGAAGTTATGGCGGACAACCCGGCGGTTTTGTCATTGAAGGCGAACATAAAAATATCTACATCGCCGGAGACACGGCCCTCACTATGGATATGAAACTCATTCCCTTGCACACAAAACTTGATATTGCCATTTTACCAATTGGTGACAATTTTACGATGGGTATTGAAGATGCCATCATCGCTTCAAATTTTGTGGAATGTGATAAAATCATCGGGTGTCATTATGATACTTTTGGCTACATTGAAATCGACCACGAAGAAGCCAAACGCAAATTTTATAATGCCGATAAGGACTTGATGTTGCTTGAGGTTGGGGAAAGTATTGAGCTTTGAATTGATGACTTGGTGATGGGGAGACTTGGAGACAGGGTGAATTAGTAATTTATTAAAAATAGTTTGTTTATGAGTAAAATTATTTCTCACAAAGAATTAAAAGTTTTTCAGCTATCTTTTGAAGCTGCAATGCAAATTTTTGAAATCTCGAAATCTTTCCCTTCTGAGGAAAAATATTCTTTAACAGATCAAATTAGAAGATCTTCGAGGTCAGTTTCTGGTACTATTGCGGAGGCCTGGCGAAAGAGAAGGTATGAAAAATCATTTGTAGCTAAATTATCAGATTCTGAAGGAGAAGCTGCTGAAACGCAGGTTTGGTTAGACTACTCATTTGCCTGTAAGTATATAAATGAAGAGATTTATAATGAGCTTTATGCAAAATATGACCACATTCTGGCAATGCTTGTTAAAATGATATTTAATCCGAAACAATGGACTCTTAGTAAAAAATAAATAGAAAAATGCTGCCATTCTCCTTATCTCCCGCTCACCCTGTCTCCCTCTCACCCTGTCTCCCTATCAAATAATGAAAGCAACATTCAAAAAACACACCCTAAAATTCAAACGCCCCAGCGGCACTTCGCGAGGTATTTTGGAAACCAAAGAAACCTGGTTTTTAATCATTCAGGACGGTGACAAAACCGGTATTGGAGAGTGCGGATTGTTAAAAGGACTCAGTATTGATGATCGACCGGATTATGAAGACAAATTAAAGTGGGTTTGTGAAAACATCAATCTGGGCGAGAAAACCCTTTATGAAAAATTAATAGAATTCCCATCCATTCAAATTGGAGTCGAGACAGCTTTTCTTTCACTTAAAGCGAAACTTCCTTTTGAATTGTTTCCTTCAGAATTTACAGGGGGAAACGCAGCAATTCCCATCAACGGA
>TARA_R110002072_G_scaffold101524_6_pt1 | contig 37670 bp, 32 predicted proteins | sample TARA_R110002072 | Tara Oceans TARA_R110002072 (sample SAMEA4397118) | marine metagenome | biome: Polar Biome; feature: [SRF] surface water layer (ENVO:00010504); material: water (ENVO:00002006), including particulate matter (ENVO:01000060) such as... | depth 5 m
CGCCGGCCGATACAGGATGAAATCAATCTCGGACGTCGGGGCGGTGGACGAGAACGTGAATCGGTCCTCGCCCTTGTCCGCGTTCGTCCAGTGATTCTCGATCACGTCGAGCACCACCGATCCCGGTTCGGAGTTGAAGTCACCGGCGACGATCATGGGGAGCGAGCAATCTGCGTAGATGTCGGCGAGGGCCTGGGCCTGCGCGAGTCGCTCCGCTTCGCTCGCATAGAAATGAACGCCACACAGAAGCAGCTGGTCGCCGCAGGGTCGTTGCACGCGTGCGTCGAGCGCCGTGCGCGGTTCGGCACCCTCGGGCAGAACGTGATTGGTCGACTCGAGGATCGGATACCGCGACAGCAATCCCATGCCGTACTCGCCGCCCTGATACGGCATGAACGCGCCGAACGCGGCGTGCATTCCTGTGAGCTTCTCCAGCTCGGCCATCTGGTCGATCCCGCCGGAGCGCGTACAGCCGTTGTCGATCTCCTGCAGCGCGACGAGGTCCGGATCGAGCCTCCGTATCAGCTCCGCGGCCCGCGTGAGGTCGGTGACGCCGTCGTTGCCGTACCCGCGTTTGATGTTGTAGCTGAGCACCGTGAGCTCGAGCGAATCGTCCGGAGAAGATGCGCAAGCCGTGCACGCGAGGAGCAGGAGGGCCGTCCATTTCATGCGGGTCACCATAGGTGTGAAGCCCGCATGCGGTCACGTCGATTCCTGTCTGGACTCGAAGGTCGGCGGACCTAGTGCTCCAGCGCGGTCAACGTCCGAGTCTGTTCCGCGAGGACCTCGGCGTACCCGAGATGAAGGTTGTGGCCCGCGCGGGGCAACGAGACGACCCGTACCTCCTGGGCGTTCACCAGACGCTCCTGCAAGTAGGCGACTGTCGCATCGTGCGGACAAACCGGGTCCCATGTGCCGTGCACGATCACGACGGGACACGTGACCCGATCCAGCAGGGGCTCCATCACGCGATTCTCGTCGGTCAGCGCCAGTAACTCGGCGTTCGCGACCTCCCAGGGCTCGGGGACGATCGGCGAGATCCATTCGACCGCGCGCCGCAACCACTGGGCATCCTGCATGTACGCATCGCAGGCTCCGGCGACGAGCACGATGCCACCGATTCGATCGGAGTGATCGACCGCAGCACGCAGAACGACGGGGCCGCCGTACGAGTGGCCCACGAGAATCGGCTTGCGTCCATCGGTCGGCTCGAGAAATGGCACGAGAGCCGCAGCTTGCTCCACGAGCGAACTGCGCACACCCGACGACGAGTTGCCATAGCCCAACCGATCCACGGCCACGACGTTCGATGGCAGGCTGGCGCGGTGCCCTTGGATCAGCTTGGTCCAGCACGAAGCGTCCGCGGGGCACCCGTGGACGAGGACGACGGCGCCTGAACCGTCACTACCAGTGGACGTCGTGTACGCAAGGGTGTCCCCGTTCGGCAATCGGGAGAACTGGTCCGCAGGCGACACGCCACTCGCGACCACCGCGTAGATGCACGCGTAGACGGCGATCACGAAACCCGATGCGCCACGCGCCACGCGGCGTTTGTGGGTCCATGCCCATCTGACGGGGGTCGTCCAGTTGAGCGTTCGGTGTTCCATGATTCACCAGGGTGATTGGGAATCGGCCGGTCGAATTCCACAGGCGTGAGTCGGGGCTCCGAGACCGCCGTACCAAATCGATCCGCGTCGGCGCAGTGAGCCCGATTCGAGGCACGAGCGACCCCTACGGCCGTGTGCGGCCATTCCCACCTTGCTCGGATCGAGACTCCGGCCGATCCCTTCCGTTTCGCCTCAGGACGTACCCGGGAGTTGGCGAAGGGTGTTTCAGCAACGGAGTCCCGATGCCTGTGGATATGGGTCCACGGGGGACGAGCCGTGCGGGGACATACCGACATGAAGCTACACAGAAGGGTTGCGGGGGTTCGAGCAGGATTCACACTCCTCGAAGTGACGATCGCCATGGCGGTTCTCGCGATCGCTTATACCGGCTACTCCAAGTCGGTCATCTCCTCGATGCAGGCCGCCCGCGCGAACCGCGAGAGTGCGTTGGCTTCGGCCGCCGCACGCCAGGTCATCGCGGAGCTCCAGGCCAGTCCTTTCGACCAGGTCTGGGCGCTCTACAACGATGATGGCGCCGACGATCCGGGTGGCGCAGGCACGGCGCCGGGGCCGCACCTCGACGTGCAAGGCTTGGAAGCCGTGCAGGGGGACGCCGATGGGATGGCTCTCGAGGTCATGCTGCCGGCCACGATCGTCGCCGGGGTTCCCCAGCTGCGAGAAGACGTGAACAACATTCCTCTGGGTTGCCCGAGGGACTTGACCGGGGACGGGGTGATCGACGCGAACGACCACGCCTCCGACTATCAGATCTTGCCCGTCATGGTCCGTGTCCGTTGGCGCGGGCAGGCGGGCACGGCGGTCTATGAACTGCGGACCTCGTTGGTGAACATCTGATGCGACCGAACAAGCACATCCGCGGCAATCGTCGTAGCGGCATGACCCTGGTCGAGATCATGATCGCGATGGGCATCGGCACCGTCCTGTTGGGAAGCCTCGTCTCGGTGACGAAGTCCAGTCAGGACGCCTATCAATCCTCCCTGCGTCCGCTCGAGCTCGAAACGCGAGCACGTCGGGCCGTCGCGGACATCGTCGACGAACTGAAAGGCATCAACGTGCTTTCGATGTGGGAGGAGGACCCGACTTCGGTCTTCGGTGTGAACCGCATGAAGTACCGTCACGTGACCGGTATCGATGCGAACGGAGCTCTAGTGTCCGGAGTCGAGAACCGTCTGCAGTGGATGCGGGATCCGCAGGAACTCGACGACGACATCGACAACGATGGAGACGGACTCATCGACGAGGGACGTGTCGTGCTGACCCGCGATGAGGGCGGACCTTCGGAGCGTCAGGTCGTGCTGTGCCACGGTGTTCCCGAACTCATGGAGGGGGAACTCGACAACGTGGCGGACGACAACGGCAATGGAATGGTCGACGAGACGGGGTTCATGCTCCGCCGCGAGAACGCGCTCGTCACGGTTTGGATCACGGTCGAGGGCATTGGAGGCGACGGACGATTGGTCCAGCGCTCGGTGGAAACTTCGGTTCGATTGAGGAACGGTCTATGATGAAAAGGAACACCCAGGAATCGCGACGTGGATCGGCCACGATCGGGGCCCTCGTGCTGATGTTGGGACTGGCCTCCCTCTCGATGTCGTTGCTGGCCGTGGTCAGCTCGTCGTTCGGAGAACGACGTACCGAGCACGAGGAACTGACCGCGAAGCTGGCTGCCGAGGCTGGCATGGCGGAAGCCATCTTCCGATTGCAGACCGGATCCAACCCCGTGCTCGGGAACGAGAACGCTCCCATCGTCGGCCCTTCTGGTTCGTACTGGGTCGAGCAAGCCGACCTGGGCAACGACCGTCAATCGCTGACCTGTACGGGCATCGGTGGCGAAGGCGCGGCGCGGATCGAGGTCATCCTGGAGGAGCAGAACGGTGCCTTCTTCACCTGGGCAGCCTTCGGGCAAGACGGGTTGACGATGGATTCGAACGCGAAGACGGACAGCTACGATTCGACCCTCGGTTCGTACGACTCGCAGGACGTCAACGGCAACGGTGCCAAGAAATACGCCCTTTCGAACGGCGACGTCGGTTCCAACGCGGATATCACGGTGGACTCCAACGTCAAAGTTCACGGCTCCATCACTCCCGGTCCTAACGGGACGGCGACGGTCACCGGCAACGCGACCGTGTCCGGATCCACGCTCCCCGCTGCTAGTGAGCAGGACATGCCGCCGATCGACCTGCCGGCGATCGCTTCCAGCGGCGACTACTCGGCCGGTGGTGGCGGCAACAACATTGGCTCCGGGGACCATGGGTACGACAACTTCAGCATGGGCAGCAACTCGTCCGTGACCATCGTCGGTCCCGCCACGATCGTTTGTCAGACGATGGAGCTGAGCTCGAACGCCACCCTGACGGTGGACGCCACCAACGGTCCGGTCGAGTTCTACGTCGTGGGGGACTTCACGATGAACAGCAACACGACCATCGCTTCGACCACGCTGAACCCGTTGGATTTCAGCCTGAACCTGATCAGCGACAACATTATCGACCCGAACCAGAACGTGAACCTGGACGAGGTCGACTTCGATTCGAACGCGGTGCTGTACGGCACCGTGTATGCGCCCAACGCCTTCGTCGAGATCAACAGCAACTTCGAGCTGTTCGGATCCTTGATCGCACGCCGCGTCCACCTGGACAGCAACGCATTCATCCACTTCGACGAAGCCCTGCTCAACGCGAGCGGCAACGGCAACGAGGCGTTCGACCTGTTGATCTGGCGCGAAACCTCCATCTCCTCGAACAACTTCTAGGAAACCGACCGCGTATGCTTTCCCTCTTGAGCACCCTGGTGTTGGCCACAGCGGCCGCACCCCAGACCTCCCCCGATCTGGTCCCCTTGTTGCGCGCGACACGCATTCCCGGTTGGCCGGGTGCGGCTGCCGTCCAAGAGCAAGTGACGCTGGCCGTGGTCGAGGACGTCACCGTAGCGGTGAACATGTTGGTGGCCCGCGAAGTGCCGCCGGTCGAGGACGAGGACACCGCTCAGGTCCTGAGCGAAGTGCAACTCGAAATGCTGCTGGTGGGCCTGGAGTCCGCGGACTCCGGCGTGCTGCGGCAGATTGCGATCGACCTCGAAGCGACCGCGCGCTCGCTCGCCCAATCGCCGACCACCGCGCTCTGGATCCTGGGTGTTTCTGGTAGCGGCTCCGACGGTGCCCAATCCCTGGAATGGGCGAATCGGGCCGTTCAGGAGGAACGTCACGACCGCACGATGCGCCCGGCGCTGCGACGCTGCCTGACTCGCATCGTGGAGCGCGACCCGACCAGCTTCGGATGGCTCGGCACCGCGTTCCAGAGCGCCGACCGGGAAACCCTGTTGGGCGCGCTACCCGCGATGGGCGACGCTCGCAACCCGCTCGCCATCTCGCCCTTGATCGAGGTCATTCAAACCAGGGAAGACGTGGCGGATGTGGCCGTCAGCGAGATCCTGCGCGTGGGTCGCTCCCTGGACATCAACGTCAACCAAGAGGCTTGCAACGTCCTGCGTCCGTTCCTGAACGCCCAGCGACCGACGATGCAGCAGGTCACTGCACGTGCCATGGCGGTTCTCGGGGACACGGCCATGATTCCGATGTTGATCCAGTTCCTCGAGGATGACGAACGGGGTCTGCGTGAGGCGGCCTTGTGGTCTCTTCAAACGCTCGCCGGTCGTAGCGCAGGCGCCGACGCGGCCGGTTGGGCGACGTGGTACGGACGCGAGCTCGAGTGGCGCGACCAACGCATTACAACCCTCGCCATCGGACTTCGGTCCACCGATCCGTCGAAGCAGGCTGATTCCATCCTGTCCATCGCACATCGTGAGCTGTTCGTCGACGGCTGGGCACAAACGCTCATGGATGCCCGACCGTCCACCCCGCAAGTGCGCATCCTCATTTGCCGCACGCTCGGCGAGTTGGGGGCCGTGACCTCCATCCCGTTCCTGCTGGAGCGCTCGACCGAGGGATCACCTGAGCTGCACGAAACGTGTCGCGTTGCACTCGAGCAGATTTTGGGCGAGCCCCTTCCGCTCGACGACGATGGACAGTTCCGTTGGGATCATTCGCCGCACGCCGATTATCACGATGACCCGATCGCGGCCAGGTAGCGCTAGCTCCAGGGACGTTCCTAGTGACTTGAAGCGTGCGATCAGGGCCGCGGGGCGCGCTTCAGATATCTCGGCGCGACGGAGGGGCAATCGTGGACGAGGACGGAGGTCTCGCGTGCCGCATGCGTGATCCTCCAACGGTGCGTCACTCTCGACAGCACCGTATGGGGGCTCGGGCGAGTTCCAATGCGTCAGGTCCGACCTACGGCGCTTCGACCCGCACTTCGGTTCGTTCGCCCGCGCGGATCTCGACCGTTCGACGCAGCGTGCGGTCGAGGGAGTCCTCGATCACGATCTCCAGGCGACCTGCTGGGAGTGCAATCTCGAACGGCTTGGAGCCCATCGTGGCGCCATGCCCCGCGAACGTCGTGTCCAAGAAGAACGTCGCGTTCATCGATTCCGGACCGCCGTCCTCATCGGCGACGAGCACGAGCGTGCCGGACTCAACCAGCCTGAGGTCGACCACGGTCGGTTCCGGGGTTCGTTCGACGCGAACGTCGAACGCCGTCGCGACCTCACCGGTCTCCGAACGGGCAAGCAGGTCGTACGTACCGGGCTCGAGACCTGAAAGCTCGTACGTACCCTCGATGCGAACGAATACGCGCGTCCAGTCCGGGGTTTCCTCACCGACCGTACGTCCGGCGACGTGTACGAACCCCTGCGCTGGTTTGCCGTTCGAGGCCAGGACCCGGCCTCGAATGCGGCCCCCGCGCAGTGCCACGATCTCGATCAGCTTCGGATCGCGGGGGTCGGCCTGCACGGGCTCGGATTCCATCCAAGCGTAGCCCCAACCCCCGACCGTGAACTCGTAGGTCTCGGCGTCCAGGCCGTAGGCGATGAAGCGACCGGCGTCGTCCGTGCGGACGGAGTGTGTGTTTCCCGTGTCTGAGTGCACGGAGACGGTGACGTCCGGCACGGGCTCGCCGGATTCGTCGATCACGAGACCCTGAAGCGAGAGGTTGCGCCACACCACCAGGTCGACGTTCAGTTCGGGCTCCAGTCCCGTGACCTCGACGAGCGTGCCGCGGGGAGCGAACACCTCGCCCTCCTCGTCGGGGCTTCGCGCGGGTCCTACGAGCCAAAGCCCCTGGGGCACGCCCTCGAACCGGAAGTGCCCGGCCGTGTCCGTCCAGATCGCGCGGGCTCGGGGTGCTTGCCATGTGGTGAAGCGCATCCCGTAGGGGCGGTCCGTCGGAACCAACCACATCCTGACCGATGAACCTGGCCGGCCGTTCTGGTCGACCAGTGTGCCTGCGATCGTCGTCTTGCCGAGCAAGGCCCAATCGAGGACGCGTTCCTCACCGGGTTCGAACCAAACGTCCTCACCGGCTTGCGCGAGCTGCCCATTCTCTTCCAGGGCCAACTCGTAGCGACCGTTCGCCGTGAGTCCGTTCAACTCGTACGCGCCGCTCGCATCCACCTCGGCGCGCGCTTCTTGCGCCCAAGAGAAGTCGCATGGATGGCCCTCGGGGCGGACGACGTCGCGGGACGAGTTGCGTGCCACGACCTCGACCCCGCGGGCAGGCGATCCGTCCGTGTGCCGGACGTGGCCGCGCAACTGGGATTCGCGTGGCATGCGGAGTTCGAGCGCGTTGGAGCTGGTCTCGTGACCGGGTTTCGGGTGGAGCGAGATGCGCCCGCGACCCGTGGACGTGGCCCAGAACCAGGAGGTTCGCCATGAGGGAACCTCGAGCCGAAAGACCCCGTTCGCGTCGGACGTTGCGCGGGCGATTCCCAGGTCGATCTCGGAGTCGATCATCGGATCGATCGTCACGCCGGAGACCGGACCCCCCGAGTCCTCGTCCACGATGCGTCCGTGGAAGATGACGTCGATGGCGGTCACGTGTTCGAGGCGTTCCAGCGCCTCTTGACCCGGCTCGTAAGGTCCGAACTCGCCCAGGACGAGTCCCGCCGCGACCGTTTCGCCCCAAGCCTGCAGCTGGATCAAGACTCCGGTGGGGACGTCGAACGAGAGACGTCCATGCGCGTCGCTCAGTCGCTCCTTGGCCTGTGCATGGGGGACGATCGAACGGTCGTCGACATCGAGCGTGATGCCAATACCAGCTAGCGGTTCCCCTGTTTCGATGGCCACGCATTCGAACGTCAATCGCGCCGTTTCAGCGATCGGTATCGGAGATTCGGGACCGGTGTCGACCGCGGGCAAGCGTGCACCAGCGTCCTTGGGCTGGACGACGGTTTCGTCCGTGGACGCGAGCGAGAGGTCCGCCGCCTCCGCGTTCTCGTTCGCTTGCGCGGCGCCGATCGGTTCTGCGTCCGGGCCTTCACCCGACAAGATCCACCCCACACAAAGGGCCAGACCCAGCAGTAGAGCGATGGAGAAAAGGCGTCGCACGAGGCCAAACTACCAGATCCTGGCGAACCGGTCGTTCACCTGCGGAAGTGTCCTAGCCGCCGTCGTCGATTCGACGCAGCCCGGCCTCTCGAATAGACTGCCCCGATGAAACTCATGAACGTTGCGTCGAGCACCCGGACCGAGCGTGCACGGAAGATGAAGCGATCCGTCGCGGGCCTGATCTTGATGGTTCTGGTTGCGTGCAGTTCGGCGGGTCCTGTGGATCCGAACAGGCACGTCTCGGAGAACGGCAGTTGCTCGTTCGTCGTCCCAGATGGTTGGCGCCTCGAGAAGGTCCCGGGGATCGACGTCGAGTTCCTCCTCTACGAGGCCCAGGACGGGTTCACTCCGAACATCAACTTCGTCGAGGAGCCGTATCCGGGTTCCCTCCGTTCTTATGTCGAGGCCAACCTCACAGGGATGACCGAGGGTATCCCGAAGTTCGCGATCGTCGAACAGAAACCCTTCACCCTGAACTCGGGCGCGGAGGCCCAGAAGGTCGTCAGTCGCAGCGTCCAGCAAGGTGCTGCACTCGAACAACATTCGTTCCTCGTCGATGCAGGCAAGCGCAAGTTCGTGATCACCTGCAGTCGTCTCCAGAGTGACGCTCGGGACTTGACCGGTACGTTCGACGGACTCGCAAGGTCCTTCCAAGCCGAGGACTGACCCGATTCGGCGCGGTCGAGCCAGGCTCGCGTGAAAGTGAATCGGCTCACGTTGGCCAGCGCGTGATCTTCCGGTGGCCTCGTCCTGTGCCAATAGCCTTGGGATTCGGAGCGTGTGCCGTGAGTCGCCATGCACGCGCCTGCGGAGATTCATTGTCTGGATCAAGACCTAGCCGGTTGCCTTCCAGGGAACTTCACCGGATATTCGGGGCATGCTGATTGAGAGATCGACGTCGTTGCGTGTCCGTGTACTTGCTCTAGCTTCGCTCGCATGGTTTGCATCGTTCGCTGGGGCCTCGTCGCCGGCGTTTCGAGAACGGACCACGCCGGTCGTGATGCAAGGCGCTTCGAGGGATGCGCCCAAGGCGATTCTGCGGAAGCCCCTCGAAGCGTGGTCCGTCGACCTGGAGCACCCGATCACGGCCAGGCCCATCGTCGGGAATCGACATGTGGTGGTCGCCGTGGACAAGGGGAACGGCAAGTGCGCCTTGGTCGTCCTGGACCTGCGTTCGGGCGAGGAGCTCGACGAGGTTTCGATCGCGTCGTCACAGCCTTTGCGCCCAGTCGGTGAAGGCGATTGGGTCGCGGTTCCCATCGGCGAGGACAAGGTGGTCGTCTATCGCTGGACGGGTCGAGAGTTGAAACGCATTCGATCGACCGCGATGGGGGGAACGGTCGACGTCCTCAAGATTCAGGATGGGGAACTCTTCTTGGGCGGGACCTTCGGTGCCGTTCGACAAGGGCTCCGCTCGAGCCACGCCGAGTGGACCGCCATGGGCAGCTACGTCGGCGCGTGCGCCGTACATGACGACCTCGTCTACTTCGTCAAGGGCAGCGCGGGCGGGCCTTCGAAGCTCGTCGGCCTGGATCGAACGACCGGCGAGATGCAAGAAGAGGTCCCCATCGGTGTGCTCCCGAGGCAGTTGGACGACCTGCATGTCTCGGTGACCGCGGATGGCGTTTGGGTCGGCGGCGCGGGTCCGATGCTCCTCGATGGGTATCAGGGAATGACCGCCGGACCGGGGCTTCACATGCCACGCCCCCTGATGGAGGGCAGCCCGGTGAATGGATTCGTCAATCGTCATGCGACGGCACCCGCGGTTTGGCGCGACGGATGGGTGGGTTATCTGCAACACGAAAGGGGAATGCTGCTGTATTGCACCCCGAAGGCGGGGGAGGAGCAGGTCATCGCGGCCGAGACGGAAGGGTCGCGGTTCTTCGAAGGTCCGCTCCGTGCACCAGTCGTCCTCGGGGACGTTCTGTACCTCGGTGGTGCGGCCCTCGAGCTTCCCTCCCAACGGATCCTGTGGCGTCGCGACGTGCTGCCGCGGTTTCAACCCGCGGTGATCGGCACTACGGTCGTCATCGTCGAGGGGACGAGCCAGTTGATCGCGTTGACCGGTTCGCCGCCCTGGCGCGATTCCTATCTGCACGCCGGTGATGCGGAGACGCGCTTCGAGGGCACCGCCTTCGACAACGAGAACACGCTGGTGTCGGCCGAATTCGGGATCGATACGGCCGCCGGAGAACTCATCACGGTTCAGCGCAACGGGAAGGAGCGCCGGGCTTCGTTGCGCGACATGCGGATGGTCGAGAACGCGGCCGGGGGAGTCCTCTATGCCGAGAACCCCGTCGAATTCGCCGCGACGCTTCACGACCGCCTCCACGCGGAGTTGGCCCGGGACTACGCGGACCTGGCCTACGATGCGAGGTCGACGAACGATGTCGCCTTGATGGGGGAGCTGCTTCGAACCGCCGAGCTCCACGGGAGTTCCGAGCCCCGATTGGACAAGGTCCGCGACGCCATCGCGAAGCTGGAGAAGCGCCCGAAAGGCCGCGTCGCTCGCAAGGCGGATGCCATCGTGGAACGCCGATCCGCGTTGCCTTCGTTCGATGCGCGCGCTTGGCGGATCGTCGGATCCCTTCCCGCCGAGGCTCCTCTGGTCATGCAAGTCGCCGGCTTGCGGAAGATCCTCAGCGAGTCTCCGCAACACCCGGAGGCGACCGCAGTCGTCCGCGAGTTGCTTCCCGAAGGGCTCGATCCTGGCAAGGATTTTCGGGCCGCGGACTGGCTCGACTTCGTCGTGGCTTCGAAACGATCACCGGTCCAGTTCGTGCCGCAGCCCAAGTCGGAGGCCGAGGCCGATCCGGATCAGGTCAAGCTGGGCCGCGCGCTCCACATGGGCTGGCGCGACGATCTGTTCGGGATCCGCAGTGAGAATCTTCTGATCATCACACCGGTCGCAAGGCCAGCATCGTTGACGCGCTGCCTGTTGACCGGCGAGCTGGTTTGCGAAGCGCTCGAGAGCTACTTCGTCGAGGACGATGCGGCGCGCAACACACGTGATCCGCTCATTCTGTTCCTGTATCCCACCAAGGAGGAATACCTGGAGCAGAGCGCGCACATCGCGGGCGAGGCCGGTTCCGGTCTGTCGTGGACGTCGGGACATTACGACGGCAACAGCAACGTCTCACGCATCTTCCTGCCCGAGGGGGACGAGGATTTCGAAGCCGTCCTGCACACCTACGCACATGAACTCGCCCATCACTGGATCATGGCGCGCTGCCCGCGCTTCAAGACCGGGGACACGCACGAGCAACGACCGGGTCTACCCGGATATTGGATCGTCGAGGGCTTCGCCTCCATGATCGAAGGCTTCGCGTTCGACACGACGGCATGGACGTGGGATCCCCTCTTCGAGCGAGCCGAACGACTCGACACGGTGGCTTCGGCGGACCCCAAGCAACTGCTGCGATGGAAGCGTGTGTTCCGCACGTCCCGCTTTTCGTTCGAGAAGATCGGAAAGCTCCCTGAAGCGGCCGTCCCGCTCAGCTGGCGGATCGGTTGGAAGAGCCAGCTGTCCGAGACGAACTTCTTCTATGCCCAGTCCGCCGCTGCTTGCACCTATCTGTTCCTCGCCGAGGACGGCCGCCATCGCGAGGCGTTGATCGATTACCTGGTGGACTACTACACCGGGCAGGCCGATGGACTCGACATCGAGGAAGCGTTCGGTATGAGCGCAGACGAACTGGGTGATGCGGCGGAAGCGTTCGCCGCTTCGGTCGTTCACGGTGGCCGCAAGTAGCGCATCGGCCGTTCGTGAGTTCTGGGCCGTAGCCGGAGCCGTAGTGGCGGAGTCCCGCCGCTCACCCCGTCACGCGGTCAACGACGATCGGCTCGCATCCGCACCGCGATCTGCTCGACGCCATCCGGTTGGATGTTGTACATCTCGATCAGCAGCTTGCTCGGCCCCGGAACACGCAACTCGATGCGCCAACCCCAGTCCGGACCCTCGCCGGCGGCGTACGTTCCATTGACGACGATCGCATCCGCAAGGTGATCGCCCGTGAACTGCATCGGCTTGCCGCCGGTGTGCCACGAGTCGGTCAGCGTGGCGCTCACGCCCTCGTCCGAGAACGAACAGGTCATGACGCCCGTCTGCGGTTTGCCCTCGTAGCTCCACGTGTAACGGACCTCGTTCCCTTCGACCTGGGCCGTTCCCTCCGATTCGAGGGGCTTGTTCGGATCCATGAACCACAACAAGTTCGGGCCGATGTAACTGCCGGCGGCTGCGGTGAGGAGCGCGTTGGACGTCTCTTGCGAGCTGGATTCGGTCATGGGCTGGTTCGTGGAATCAGGAGCGATACAAGGTCTCGACTGACAAGCGGCCAAGGCCACTGCCAACAGGGCTGTCGTTCTATGCATGGGGGGCCTCTTGGTTCCCATCATCCAAGAGCGGAGCATCGCCCGCTTGACCGATCTTGCGATTCCGTGATACCGGGGATACTGATGTCGGGAGACGGAGTCGGTACACGGAGTCGCACACCGCCAGGTGCTTGTCCGCGAGGAAGTGCCGCAGCAGGCGAGCACTGCTGGGCCGGTGCGAGGTGATGGACGTACCGCGGGATACCGAGTTGCACACCGCTCGTTGTTCTTCCGCGTGGGGGGGCCGCAGCGAACGAGCACTTCTTGGCCGGTGTGTGGCGGGGGAGGGAGCCCAGCGGCCTGGTTTGCTGCGGGACTCCGTCGTGGTGGAACCGCAGGAGGTGTGCGACTCCGTACCTCGACTCCGTACCGCCGATCCCACGCCCCTGCTGGGGGGGGATTCCCCAAGTTTCCAGCGCCACGCCCCCCCCGGTGGCCGGTCTCGGGCCTAGAATCGCGCCCCGATGGACCGACATCTCTTTCTCCTGATGCCTCCTCATACCTGAGGCACCCCTCTGACCGCCCGTGGCTGTGTGCCGGGTCGAGTCGGGGGGCCGGTCGGTTCCGTGAATGGCGCTCGCTAGCGTCCTCCATCCCCTCGAATCGACGTTTCGGTCCACGCGCCCGGCGGTTGCTCCACCCCCCGCCCTCATTTCCTGCGCATGGAACTTCATCTTCAACGGGTTCTTCGTGTTGTCCTGGCCACCGCTGTGGCCGCTCCCGCCGCTGCTCAGCAGTGCTATTCCCCCCAGAACCAGTGTTTCAGCTTCGCTCCTCCCGGTGAGGAGGTCGAGCGCGTCGATTCAGGCATCGTCCTGCGTTCCGAGTCGCTCGAGATCACCGGTGACATTCGTTTTCGCGCACGGTTCGCAAGCACCGCGACCGACGCTCCCTACAACGAGAACGATCAGCAGACCACGCGCACGCGGATCCAGCTCAACTACACCGTCAACGAGAACGTCACCGCGTTCGCCGAGTTCAACTTCGCAGAGGTCTGGGCCGGCGCCGAGGGCTACTCGGACGCCCAGCCCGACCCGACCATGAACGGTTTCGCGTCGCGCGAGAACTTCAACGCGATCGGGCAGGCCTACATGCAGCTCGACGATGCCTTCGACATGGACCTGAGCGTCCGCATCGGTCGCAGCAACTACTTCCTGGCCAACGGCATGGTCCTGGGGTCCTGCGACTTCTTGCAGTACTCCGGCGCGTTCACGGGTGCGTGGATCGCGAAGAGCTTCGACGTCGGTGAGGAGGGTCAGGTCGACCTCGAGATCTTCGGGTTCGACAACTACGGACCTCTGCAGTCCCAGCTTCCCGGTGGTGGCGAGCGCTACTACGGGGGTACGGCCCGCTGGACCGTTTCCGAGGACGGCCCTGTGCGCTCGGCCAACGCGTACTACATGGCGGGCACGAACGACGGTGATGTCTCCCGCAACGCCGGGGACGACTGGACCGGCGTCGAACTCGATGGCGCCATCGCCGACGAGTTTGACTGGTTCGCCCAGTTCGCTCACCGCCAGGTCGCAGGCGGCCCCGACGTGTCCGCCAGCCGGGCTCGCATCGAGTACAACCCCGAAGGTGAGAACCGCACCTTGCGTCAGGTCTCCTACACCTTCACCGACTCCGAAGGCGCCCTGCACGTCAACCCCGCGGACTTCAACACCGCCGGCCTGCTCCACCAGTACGGTGGCATCTGGCGCAGCGACCTGCAGACCAACCAGTTGAGCGCGGCGTTCGGCCTCCCCAAAGGGTTCGACGGCACGCTCAGCGCCATCTCCCTGGACCGTCGTGGCGCTGCGATGCAGTTGGGCGACTTCGAGATCGATGCCCTCCTCGGGAAGACCTTCGATTCGGGTGTGCACTTCGGGTTCGGCTACGGGATCGACAACGACGACCGTCAGGTCGGCTACGTTCAGTTCACCGTCTACTTCTGATCCTGCCACCAGGAACCTTGAACCGCGCGAACCCGAAGGCCGAGGACGTCATGGCCTACGTCGACCTGTGTTGGGGGAACGACTGTGCCAAGTGCAGTCTGGACCTCATCGGGCACGACGCGGTGCTGTCGCTCATGCTCGGCCTCGCGGACGCGCCCTTGTGCGTGGCCTGCATCGCGCAGAGCCTCGGGCGTGACCTCGTTCCGTTCTTGGAGTCCGCGCACCAGAACGTGGCGCGCCTGGCCTGCTATCGAGCAGGTTGGGCGCGCGCGGACAAGCGCCTCGCGTCCGAGGGTCCATGGCCCGAAGATCGAATGCCGTCCACCTTGCGCATGCCGATCGCGGATGCGGAGGAACCTGACGAGTCCGACATGGACGAGACCGATATCGAAGCTGCGCTCGCCGTGCTCCCAGCCCTCGAGGAATGGGACGCCGGCGACCGCGGTTGTGGTGAGTTGGCGCTCGAACTCAAGCTGCGTCTGCGGCGCTTCGAGGACGGGCAACGCTTGCTGCTGACGAGCACCGATCGAGGTGCTCCCGCTGACATTCCCGCCTGGTGCCGCCTGACGGGCAATGCCCTCGTGGCCATTCAACCGCCACGATTCCTGATCGAGCGACGTTCTCGATCCACCGATTCCACGTCCTGACCACCCCACACCCAAGGCGCCGCCGACGCGGATGCCCACCCATCATGAACAACAAATTCGTCGTTTCGCTCACGTGCGCCAAGGATGACACCGACCGCGCGACCGTCGCTTTCGTCGTCGCCAACGCGGCGCTCGGCTCCGATCAGGACACCGTCGTCTTCCTCAGCACCGAGGCCGTGCGCCTCGCGAACAAAGGCTACGCGGACGATGTGGCCGAAGAGGGGTTCGCGCGACTCGCGGACCTGATGTCGAGCTTCGCCGAAGCCGGCGGGCAGATCTACGTCTGCGCGCCCTGTTTCAAGAAGCGCGCGCTCGATGACGGGAACCTGATCGCCGGTGCCGCGGTCGTCGGCGGAGCCAAGCTGGTCGAGTTCATGTCGGGTGGGTGCCCCAGCATCTCCTACTGATCTCCACCGAGCGTCCCATGAGTCAACACCCTTACGCATTCCAGGACAGCTTCGACGGCGGCAGTTTGGACTGCGGCAACGGGCTGCTCCTGCTGATTCGCAAGCACATCGATCCTCTTCGACCCGGCCAGCTGCTCGAGATCCTCTCGGCGGAAGCTTCGGTCGCGGACGATCTGCCGTCGTGGTGTCGACTCACGGGAAACGCTCTGGTTTCGACCCTCCAAGGCGAGGAGCGCCAGAGCTTCCTCGTCTGCAAAGGGCCGTTCGATCCTTCCCGCGTGTCGGTGGCCAGCGAGGAGCGCCCTCCCATGCCGCTGACCCAGGAGGTCTCCGAGGTCACGATCCCGGACAGCCTCCCCGAGCCCGCACCGGCCCCCAAGATCGAACCGCTTTCGGTCATGGGGGTCGGGAGTTGGCCTCGACCTCCGTGGCTGCTGCGCGCTCTTCATGAACGCCTCGAAGGTCGCCTCAGCAACGAGGAATTCGATGTCGCGGCCCAGGACTCCGTGCGCCTCGCCATCCAGTCCCAGGAACGGGCCGGCGTCGACGTGGTCACCGACGGGGAGCAGCGTCGGGACAACTACGCGAGCTTCGTGGGGGGGCTGCTCGACAACTGTCAGCTCATTCCGCTCACCGACCTCCTGCCCTACGTCGACCATCCGGAGGAGTTCAAGCAGGAGCTCGATTCCCTCGACGTGCCCGCGAGCGAAGTGCGCCACCCCGCGGTCTTCGGGCCGCTGGGTCGCAGTCGTCCGCTCGCGGTCCACGAGGTCGAGTTCGCGCGCACGCTCACCGACCGGCCCATCAAGGTCGCGCTGCCCGGTCCGTACCTGCTGGTGCGGACGATGTGGATGAAGTGCATCTCGGACCGTGCCTACGCGGACCGCGAGGCGTTGGCCAAAGACGTCGTCCGCGTGCTGCGCGAGGAGCTGCACCACCTGCTCGCGGCCGGCGCAGCCCTCGTGCAGTTCGATGAGCCCGTCCTGACCGAAGTTGCCCACGGCGCCCAAGGTGACGGAGGGCGAAGCTTCATGTGCGGTGCCCTGGGCGAGCGCGGCGAGACGCAACAGGAGCTCGAGTTCGCGACCGACCTCCTCTGCCAGGTCATGCGGGGTCTCCCAGCCGACCGGCTCGCGCTCCACGTGTGCCGCGGCAACTGGTCCCGTGACGAGAGCGTGGCCCTCTCCGGTGACTATGCACCTCTCTTGAACCTGCTTGAGCGCGTCCCCGCGGAGACCCTGGTGCTCGAACTCTGCACGCCGCGTGCGGGCGACGAATCGCTCCTGCGTTCGCTCCCCGAGACCAAGCGGATCGGCGTCGGCGTCGTGAATCAGAAGCACGCGCGCATCGAGAGCGTGGACGAGATCGGCGCCAAGGTCCTGCGTGCGATCCATCTCTTCGGAGCCGACCGTGTCCTCTTGAATCCGGACTGCGGCTTCGCGACGTTCGCCGACAACCCCATCACTGCGGCGGACGTGGCCGAACGCAAGCTGGCGGCCATGGTCGAGGCCAGCCGCCGACTGCGCAAAGGGTGAGCGGCGAATCGGGCGTGTTGCGCAACGGGTGATCCGTGACCGCGATGCGGATCGTGCGATTCCGCAGCCTTATTCTCAGAACAAGGGTTCGCCGGGCAAGCTTGCCGATTGGCGAACCCAGCTGGTCAGCGTCTTGACGTCCAAGTCATCGCCTTCGTGGATGTGAAGGTAGCGAACGTTCTCCTGCTTGGACGCGATCGGAGGTGCAGGGCGCAGCGAACCGCCGCACAGGAACGACAGCTTGACGTACTTCGTGAAGCAGTGGAATCCGAGGAACCAGCCTTGGCCTTCGATGCCGTAGAACGGCGTGTTCCACCGCACGGCCTTGCGTACGTTCGGTGCGGCCTCGACGATGAGAGCATCGAGCCGCATCCCCACGTCACGTTTCCAGCCCGGCATCGCTGCGATGTAGGCTTGGACCGGAGCGTTGCCGTCGGCCTTGGGGATCTGTGGGTTTCCGCCCGAAAGGAGCTTGGGGGTCGCATCGTCCCCGGGTTTCTTCTTCGCGGTCATCGTGCGAAGCATCGTACATCGCGCGCGCGGAACCAGCGTTGCGGTCGAACAGCCGACTGCGCAGCGGCCGAGCGGCCGTGGTGCGCAGCACCCTGACCTGCCGATCGAGCTACGGGAAGCCCGACTAGGCTCCGGCTCGGACCGCGAGCCAGAGTCCTCCGCCCAACGCCGCTCCCACAGCCAGGATCGCGGCCGGGCTCTCGACGAATCCGGGATAGGCCATCATCGCCATGCCCGCCACCAGATGCGGTATCCGCGCCTCCTTCTTGCCGTACATGAAGAAGCCGAGACCGACCGTGCTGACCAGCATGCCGGCGAACAACCAGGTCGGGTTCGAGAAGGACTCCATGATCTTCTCATCGACGGGATCGGTCGAAGGACGCGAACGGACTTGTTCCCTTTGCCGGAATGGCCTGGAACGAGACGCGGGCACGCTCGCCCTGTGCGCTGCGACGTGGTCGTGGGGGACCGATCATGGGTGTGCCCACGCATCACGGTTCATCTGGACTCGCTCCGCAAGCCGTTCGCATTCGGGCCGAACGGACGCAGGGTCGAGAAAGGTGCAGCACCCACCACACGCTTGCGAGCAAGAATGCGGTGGGTGTGCGACCCCAGTCCCCGACTGTCTGTCTCGAAGGTCGGGCGACTTCGTCTCGGGACCCCCGCGCCCGATCCTCAGTCCCTCGTCTCGTTCAAGAGCTGAACGTCGTCCCGACGTACCCGTACATCGTGTCACCCTGGTCCGTGGCATTCGGAGCCCGGTCGACGAAGCTGCCGGCAGCGAAGTACGCGACTCCGCACTCGAGCCTCAGGTTCTTCGGGGCGATGTCCCAGCGCAGGCGGAACTCCGCCATCGATCCGAGGCTGCTGCCTGCCGCTCCCGACGGATCGGAGAGCCCGCTCGTCGTCCACGCATCCTTGTCCGAGGCCAACCGGTAGACGCGGTACGCCAACATCAAGTTCGTGTCGGACGTGGGGTCCACCGAGAACCGAACGCCCGGTGTCACCAGGTTCGATCGTGCGAACGCTCCGAAGATTCCCGTAGGACCGAACTCGAAGCGGCGCGCGCCGTACAGCGTGTCGAAGCGGTTGTTGTCGCCGTCCGTCGGGTCGGAATCGCCACTCGCGTAATCGAACAGCAGCGTCACGGTGGGGCGGCTCTCGCCTTCGAAGCGGCGACCCACGGACATGTGCAGGAATCCGGCGAGGTGATCGAGGTCCGTGGTGTTCGCCGGGTTCGTGCTCGAGCGCGACTCCCCGAACTGGACCGCAGCCTCGATCGTGGAGTGATACTTGCCGACCGCCGGTTCGCGGTTGAGGCGCGACCCCAGCGTCCACAGCTTGCGGTTTCGCGTGGCCAGGTCGGGCGCGTCCGTTTCGTCGAGGCCGAACAGGAAGACCTCGAGGTCCGATTCCCCGACCACGTCGTCGATCGACCCGAACAGGCCCACCAACTGGACCTCCTCGAACTCGTCGTCGGCGGCTTGTTCGTTGTCGTGCACCAAGCTCGCTTGGCGGGGAAGTCGCTGCACCGGCATGAACCAGAACGCCTCCCACGTCTCACCGCTTCCCGTGTCCCAGAGACCATGCACGCCCGTGAACGCGTTGATCGTGTTCCGGAACCGGTTGCGCGCGACGAACCTGCGGCTGCCGAGGTCGAGGGTCCGGCGACCGACGGTGAAGGTCAGTTCGTCGTCCGGATGGATCACGCCCTTGCTCGTGTGAGCCACGGAGATCTGCTGCAACTCCAGAGCATTCACCGTCGTGGTGTTCAGGACGGCGTCGTCGGGCGCGTCGAGTTGCCGGGAGTCCAGAATCTCGACGGTTCCGGGTCAGGCGTCATGCACCGCACGTGCCCGGAGCGATGTACGCAGCGCGAAGATGTGGCCATGCTCCCGGCCGTTGAGCTGGAAGCGGCCGTCATGACTCTCGTAGCGCGTGCGCTGGTGCCCGTCGATGGTCACCCAGTCGGGTGTTCCAAGAGCGTCGTCGAGCCGCCAAGGGCCGTCGTCCTCGGCGGAGGACCAGAAGGAGAGACTCGAAGCCGTTCCCGGTGCGGAAGTGATCCTTGCGGATTCCGATTCCGCCTCGGTCGTTGGTGCTTCCACGGGCACGGGGTCGCTCGGAATCGGGTCGGCGAGAGGCCCTGCCATCAGCGCCGGCATCGTGCCGATCGACTGGAGGAGAAGGAGGGAGATCATGATCTGGGGGGGGATGTTGATCGAACGAGAGGATCAGTCGCGGTACGCCGCGTGGCAGTCCGCGCAACTCTTGGCCACCTGGTCGTAGGCCTGGCCAGCCATGGCTCTCCACGTCGTCTCGTTCTCACCTTCCTGCGAGCAGAGGGAGAGGGCTCGGACCAAGGTCTCGGAACCCTCCACGCCGTCTCGCAACCAGACGCGGAAGTCGTCCGCCCAAGCCTCGGTCGACTTCAGGTCTTCACATGCGGTGAAGACCTGGTGCAACTGCGTCGCCTCCTGAAGCGGATCCACGTCCGGATGTTCCGGATCCACCGCCCAGCCTCGAGCCTTCGAGGCCTTCACGAGGTCCCACTTGCGCGTCATCTCGATCATGCCGGCGCGCATGCCTTCGAAGGAATGCGCTGGACTGAAGTCGAAGTCGTTGGCTCGCGACTCCTCGGGCGTCGGAATGTGTGCGGTCGCGACCGTCGAGTACAGCCCTTCGTACTTGGACGACGTGGCGCACCACTGCCGCATTTCCGCGATCGCTTGGTCGCGCGGAACGCCGTCCAGGACGACGCGCCCGATGGCCGCCGCGGCCGGTCCGCGGTGCTTGCCGTGGAAACAGTGGACGTAGAACGGACCTTCGAGCTCGCGGAACGTCTTCGAGATCTCGAGCAGCTCTTCGCGATCGATGCCCGAGTACTGGATCGGCACATGGACGTAGCGCATGCCGAGCGCCTCGGCCGTGGCCGCATCCGGCACCTTGCCGTCCACCGACAGGATCGTCTTGACGCCCCAGTTCGCCAGGCGCTCGAGGGCCTCCGGGTCAGCCGGTTCCGCGCCCGAGATGATGCCGTCGCTCAGCTTGAAGACGTGGTGCAGGCCAGCTTCTTCCGCGGGCTGGACCGGGGGGAGCTGGACCTTGGCGGCGGCCTCGTAGCTGGTGCCCTCGAGCAGCAGGGGCGGCGAGGTGTCGGCGATGTCGGGCTGGTCGAACTCGGCGGTCGAGCTGCTGCACGCTGCGAGAGCGATCGATAGAGCGAGGGCCAGTGCGTGCGGAGCGAATGCGGGAGCGGTCATGGGCGAAGCGTGTGGAAAAGGGAATGTCCCCTCCCTAGGCAAGGCGCGTGCCAATCGGGGTCACGGGGGTGGTGGCCGCACCTCAGCCGGGGCGGAGTTACCCGGGCGTAACGGCTTTGCGTGTTCCTGGGCTCGATTGCCCCCAAGCCTGTCCGGCATGCCGAGGACGAGCACGTCCCGCGACGAGGGCGCGGAATCAGGCCTCCCGAACTGCCCTTCCACAGACAGCTCATCCGGCGGACCTGGGGTCCACCGATGGTGCGCGGGGGAGCCGACCCATCCTCGAGGTCCGAGCCGGCTCCCGCTCGACGGGTTCAGAACGAATAGCTGAACTGGATGTACCCGAAGGTCGCGTCGTCCGAAGGGCCGCTCGACTCGAGCGCATCGCCCGCATAGAACTGGCTGACGCCCACCTGCGTCGTCATCCGTTGGTCGTGGCGCCACGTCGCGGTCGCGTCGACCTCCCAGCCGATCCAGCTGGAATCGAACGAACCGGGCGCACGCACGATGCCACCGCCCGCGTTGTAGATCGCGTCGTCCTTGCTGAACAACCAGAAGGAGTGACCGCCCAAGGTCAGGGACAACTTCTTCGCGGGCTTCCAGGTGGCACCGAGACTGGTGTCGAAGATGTTCTGGCGGCCGATGGCGTCGATGTAGCCGAAGTAGGCGTGACCCAAGGGGTAGAGCTGGTCGAAGGTCCCGACGCTGCCTCCCGGGTTGTCGTCACCGCTGGCCGCATCCACGCCGACCCAGTACCGCGTCGAACCGCCGTCGGGGCGATACCCGAACTGGGACGCGATGGACCAGGCTCGCACGTCCTCGCTGCCGACCTCGCCGAGCTGATAGGCGACCTCGACCTCACTGTCCGTCGTCGTGTTCTTCCCTTGGTACCAACGCATTCCGAAGGTCTGACGCTGCGCGGCTCCGGCCGTTCCGTTGTACATGGCGGTCCGGCGTTGGTTGCCCAACCAGTAAAGGTCCTTGCCCCCGCCTTCGGTCTTGGTCTGCGCGTAGACGCCGTAGAGAAGCTCGTGCGTGTCCGCTTCGTTCAGATCGGTGCGGTCCACGGGGACGAACGCGGTCGCGAGGGCCGTGACGTCCCAGGCTCCGTGCGTCTGCGAGGCCGTGATTCCGTCCCATGCGCGAAGCGCGTTGCCCCAGGGCAGCGGACTGACGAGGCGATTGGCGCCGAAGGACATCATCTGCCTCCCGATGCGCAGGTTCAGGGGGTTCTCCCCGGTTCCAGGCACCTTCCAATCGACGAAGGCCTGCTGCAGATCGAGCGTGTCGAAGTCGAGCGTCCGGCGGCCTCCGGGGAGATCGCGGTCGGTGGCTTGAGCGGTCTTGATCTCGCCGAAGACGCGCACGTCGTCGCCCACGTGGAGGTCGGCGTGGACCCGCGCCCGCGTCAGAATGAAGTCGTCGTCGTGACTGATGCCGGGGGGCGCTCCGAAGTTGAAGTTGTTCCAGTTCTCGAAGCGGGTGACCAGTCGACCACCGATGCTCACCCAGACGTCGCCGTCCTCCGACAGCGAGATGTACTTGAGCGAGTCGAGGCCCGACCTGGGTTCATCGGAGTCGGCCAGGAACGACCAATCCTCGTTCTGCCGCAAGAACTGGAACTTGGGAGGTCCTTGGGGAGGCGCGTCCTGGGCGGACGCCACCGTCGCAAGGGTGAGGAGGGACAGAGGGAGGGTTCGAAGGAGGAGTGAGGAGATCATGATGGCAAGCTCGAGTCGAGTCGTTCGTGGGCGCGTCGTTGCATGACGGTCTTGACCCAGAGGAACGCGATGAGAAGGAAGGGAGTGAGGAACCACAGGAGGTCGATCCGGCCGATGCCCGGCGGAGTGACATCGACTTCCGTGGAGAGCTCGAACACGGATGGCCCGTCCTCGATCTCGAAGCGAACGCGCCAGGGACCTCGCGCGTCGAAGTTCGCGTGGATCACGCGTTGGAAAGGCTCGTCAGGCTCCGCGAGTTCCGCCAGATGGCGCACCGCGGGAAGACGTTCGTCCGTCGGTTGGACCCACGCGGCGACGACCGGCAGGTCGGGCAGGTTCGGGTTCTCCTCCGGCAGGTAGAGATAGAACGTGCCGATGCCGACATCGGGGTCCGCCCAGACCGACAAGGTGCAATCACCGAACGGCTCGTCGACCAGAATGGGGTAAGGCGGCCCGTCATGCGGAATCACCGGCAGGAGCAGAAGCCCCACGGGCAAGGAGAGCATCACAGGAACGTCCCCCGCATCTCCATCGGCTGCGACATCAGCCAGACGGCGGCGACGAAGATCACCAGGTGAAGCGCTGCCCACGGCGCGAAGCCCTTGGTCGATTCACGTTCCTGGCCGAGTCGCACCAAGCGCGAACCGACGATCCAGGACCCGACCAAGCCGAGGCCGAGGAATCCGAGCTCGATGGGTTGCACCAAACTCGCGTGGATTCCTCCGCGTCCCCAGTTCGGAGCGCCGAAGATCGGGTAGCCCAAGTCCTCTGCCGCACCTTGCGCCACCGGGACGAAGGTCCAGAGGCCGGTCAGGAAATGGAAGAGGTAGTGCGCGGTCCAGGTTCCGATCCCGAGGGGAAGCAGGCTCCAGACCATGTGGGTGAGGTGGGGAGTCAGCCGGCGTTGCGATCTGGAGAGTCGCAAGGACAGCCAGCCCGTGATCGCCAGAACCGCGAACGGCAGGACGACGAGTCCAGCGAGGAAGGGCAGGCCCAGGACGAGCACCTCGCTGTTGGTGTCGAGGGCCGCTGCCATACGCTGCTGGAGCGTGTAGACCGGGCCCACCATTCCGAATGCGTTGAGCAACGCGCCGAAGCAGAAGAACGTGACCAGGACGGCCAGGTCGCGTCGGCGCGAGAGCCGACCGATGCCCGAACGGACCGGGTCCACGGACAGCTCCTCACCGGGCAAACGCGCCGCGATGGAGACGTTGTCGTGCGGACAGGCATGAACGCAGTCGAGGCAGAACGTGCAATCGAGGTTGCCCACCTTGCGTGGCAGGAAGAGCGCGAGTTCGCAGCCACGCTGGACCTCGACCTGTTGCTCGTCACGTCTTCCGCGGATGCAATCCTTGGTCGTGCAGGTCCCACACACCTCGGAGTCCGTCGCGCGGACCTCGAACGGCGAGAGCATGGACGACAGGAAGTTGAACTGTCCGATGGGGCAGACGTACTTGCAGAACGGCGCACCGCGGAAGCTGGCATCGATCACCAGCGCGCTTGCGAAGAAGCTCAGGATCAGACCGGCGGTCCACCTCGGATCGCTCCAGAGGTCCCAGGCTTCATAGGCGAACAGCACGCCGACGAAGGCGACGATGGCGATCCACTTGTTGCGAAGCACGCGTGGAAGCCGGCGTGTTGGGCTCTTGAGCTTCCGTGCCAATGCGCGCGGAAGCAGGAGCGGACAACCCATGCAGAAGACGTTCCCCAGCGCGAGGAGCGCGAGGACGAGGAACCCTCGGTAGTGCACCCACGTGAGGAGCGTTGCGAGGTTCTTGGGAGCGAGGTCGGGCCCGAACAGTCCGTGAAGGACAATGATCAGGGCGACGGTACCGAGCAGAATCTGGAGGGAGGGACGGGCGTGTCGCCAATGCAGGAATCTTCCGATCCACGGCAATTGCAACAGGTCCAGCCTGGGAGTCGTGAACACACGACTCCCTGTCCCCGAAGGGCGAGACATGGTGGGTCACTCCGCTGTTACGCCGCGAACATCCCTCTTCAGGGAATGCTTGCGACCATCGGACGTGGTCACGCTGGCCACGACGAACCAGTCGCCGCCCATCGTGAACTCGAAATCCGTTTCGTAGTGACCGGGGCTGGATTCCACGGCGGATCCGAAGACTGGCTTCATCCCCGCGTGGTTCATGTTGCCCTCGATCTCGACGGACGCACCCTCCAAAGGGGCGTCGTCCGCATTCGAGATCACCACCGTCAGTCGTGCCGGTCCCACTCGAGGCGGAGCCGGGTCGAACATGAGTTCCATGCTCGGGCCGTCACTGCTCTCGCCGCTCGGCTCTGCGCTGCACGCGCCGAGCGGGATCAGGAAAAGGAGGACCAGGAGGAGCGAGCCCCACGTCGGGGGCTGAATCGAGAAGGCGCGCATATCAGACCTTCCCCTTGGCAGCTTTCGGCGTCCATGCGCAGTTGCAACCGGTCCCGTGAGCCTCTTCGCCGGGCGGCGGGAAGAGGTGGTAGTACATCCCGATGACCATGGGGATGAAGACGACCGAGTTGTAGAAGAGGTGCAGTTCGACCCGCGGGATCCAAAGCTGCACGAGACTCATCGGAACGGGGCTGTCGAAAAGGTTGTGTCCGACGAGGGCTTGGCCCTGCAGGAGTGCGTGCTCGATGTGATGCCAGAACTGGATCCAGAACGAGATCATCCACCACGTGCTGGAGCGTCCGACCATGCCGGAGCGCAGCATCCAGATGCCGATGAGCATCACGATGGCGTAGCCGTAGTGAAGCATCTCGGACTTCACCATCCACGGGAAATAGAGTCCCAGGATCCCGCGCGATTCGGGGATCGGCCAATCCAAGACGTAGATCTGAAAGGCCTGTACGAGGTGTTCTGCCCAATGCGCGAGTACGATGACCGCGAAGAACTGCATAGCGGGCTTGTGCCACTGTGCGTTGAGCTTCGTCATGAAGCTCTCTGGGCGCTGATCGCCCGATTCCGCCTTGGTGCTGGACGGAAGGGTTGCGTTGGTGGGGTGGTCCATGGGATCCACTCCTTGAATGTTCGGAGGAAACGCGGTCGCATCCGAAACACATCGGAGCGGCGCCGCTAGGAGGGTGAAAGCTGTGGCCCGTTCGTCACACTCGTTCGATCGAGAGTGGCGTCGGCCGTTCAGGCTCTTCTTGCTTCAACGAGAAGAGCCCCACACGTCATGTTCGAATGGACACGCGTGTGGGACTCTTAGAAGCCCCTCCGCTGATCGTCCGGTCGCATTGCCCGTTGTCTTGCAAGCCGTTCGGCTGCGGGCTCTGCTCCGGGACGTCAACGCGCCGGAGGAGCCCCGAGAAGGGTGGGATGGAGTTGAGCGTTCGCTTGCTATAGATGTTCAGCTGAAACATGTCTCTTGGTGATGAAGGGGTTGAAAAGGTCGATCGGAGACGATTTGGCCCACTTTGCGCGAGCCGCCTCGGTCCGATCAGAAGGGTGTCAGGAGTGCGAGTCCCGACCGTGTACACAGCGATGTGTGCAACACGGTCGATACGTACGACCACCTGTCCGACGTGTTGGACCCGATTTCGGTGGGCTTGTCGGCTTGCTGCGGGTGCAGAGGGCCGGTGTGCGTCATCGAGCGGGTCATGGTTCGGATACGCGGCCGAAAGAGGCCAGAGATCAACAATATCTTGGTCCTCCATCCTCGCAAGTCGAAAATGCGGCGAGGCCCGCGAGGCCGGGTTCCCGCATCGTCGTGGTCTCAATGAGGGATGGAGGCATGCTCCCTGGCGATCCGAACTCAGCTTGGGGAAGACCCGCTCACCGGGCAGGAATGCGTGGCGGCCAACCATGCGCATCCGTTGTGCAGGAGGGTGATTCACCCTTTCGAACGGCGCACCGGTGCCACTGGGCGAATGCGTTTCGGCACGCATGACGTCCTGGAGGATCTCGCGACTTGATTCCTCAATCGCCTCGAAGAACGGAACAAGTGCAGGGGTGCATCCTCGTCCCGTTCACGCCTCCCTTCGGAGTGAAATGGGCTGGAACTCGTCTTGGTGACGTAACGGCCTTGCTACCCCACCGATGGAGTCCCATCTTGTCGGTCATGCTTCAAGACACCGTTTCGCAGTCGCAGGACATCACGACCCACTGGGACCTGTTCGACGGGAGCCTGACCAGCCTGGCCATCCTCTGGTCCATCACGATCGTGGCCGCCTGGCTCGCTAACTTCGTGACCCGCAACGTGATCGTGCGCGGCGTGCGGGCCTTCATCAGCAAGACGCGAGCGACCTGGGACGACGTGTTCGTCGAGCACAAGGTGTTCGAACGCCTGTCGCACCTGGCGCCGGCTCTGGTCTTCTATCTCGCTGCGGAATACCTGCTGCCCGACAAGTATCAGGAGTACGCCATCCTGCTGCAGCGCGTGACCCACGTCTGGATGGTGCTGGCCGGAGCGCGGGCCGCGAGCGCCTTCTTGGACGGCTTGGTGACTTTGGGTCTGCGCGGCGAGAGCACGAAGGGCAAACCCATTCGCAGCTATTCGCAGGTCGCCAAGATCCTGCTCTGGATGGGCGTCGGGATCGTCTCGATCGCGACGTTGATGAACAAGTCACCCGTCGGTCTGTTGACCGGTCTGGGCGCGATGACCGCGATCATCCTGTTGGTGTTCAAGGACTCGATCATGGGCTTCGTGGCCAGCATGCAGATCGCCGGCAACGACATGCTGCGTGTCGGGGACTGGGTCGAGATGCCGAAGTACGGGGCCGACGGCGACGTGCTCGAGATCGGTCTGCACACGGTCAAGGTTCAGAACTGGGACAAGACCGTGACCACGATCCCGACCTATGCATTCATGACCGACAGCTTCAAGAACTGGCGCGGCATGACCGAGTCGGGAGGACGCCGGATCAAGCGCTCGATCGTGCTCGACATGTCGAGCGTGCGCTTCCTGAAGGCCGAGGATCTCGAGCGGCTGCATGAGGTCCAGTTCATCAGCGAGTACCTGGATCGGAAGTCGAAGGAGGTTCGCAGTTGGAACGAGGAACGCGGTGTGAAGGACGAGGATCGCATCAACGGCCGCCGCCTGACGAATCTGGGTACGTTCCGCGCCTACATCGAGAGCTACCTCTCGCACCACGATCAGATCGACAAGGACATGACGTTCCTCGTGCGTCAACTGGCGCCCGGCGCCGAGGGCGTACCCATCGAGCTCTACGTCTTCAGCTCGGAGCAACGCTGGGTGCAGTACGAAGGCATCATGGGCGACATCTTCGACCATCTGCTGGCGGTCGTGTCCGAGTTCGACCTGCGCGTCTATCAGCGCCCCAGCGGTTCGGACGTCGTGGCTTTGCGCGGGGCGCTCAGCGGAGCCTAGGCCGCCAACGGTCGATCGCGGATGCGCGAGGACCCGTCAGTTGTTCTGGAGAGACTTCGTTCGGCGCGGGTCTGCGCGCCCGAATCGAAGTGCTAGGAGTGCGATCAGCATGACGAGCAGGACGCCGGCCAGAGCTGCCCTACGTCCCGCCACCGTACCGTGCCGACCTGCGTAGTGGGGCAGCACGTCCTCGGTCCTGGTCCCCACCGTTCGAATGCCGGACTCCGGAGTCAGCGTGCCGAGGCAGGTCTTGAGATCCCTGCCGAGCAAGGCGACGCGGAGGGGAGGGATGTCGTCCTGGCCCTTGGTCACGAAACCGTCGAGGATCTCCTCGCGGATCTGGGCTTCGACCTTCTCGGGGCTACGAACCTGAAGCAGGACCAGGGTCCGATCTTCATCGGTCTCCACGAACATGTGCCAGTCCTCTGGCGTGGTGGACTCTGGCACCAAGCGCGAGAGTCCCTTCAGCACTGCGTCCGCAAGTTCCGTGTCCCCGGACGTCCGGCTCCGGTGGACGGACGCAAGGTCACGATCGAGGGCGGCGAAGTCTGCACTCGCGACGCGCACGAAGCCGACCAAGGTCAGCAGCAGGCCGAAGACCCACAGGGGGATCCAGAAGATCTGAGCTCCCGCCCTGGGGTGGATCGCGGCCAGCCAACGCGCGAAGGTCACGCGTCGCGATCCATCCATCGCGATCATCACGAGTCCACCGCCGAACATGGGCCAGGAGATGCCCGTGCCCCCCAGGGCCAGCGTCATCACGATGCTGGCGACCAGGACCGTGCCGAGCCCGAGCCAGTTGAACAGGAGGTTGGGCCTCGGATCCAAACGGAACGCCGGAAGGTCCGCGAGCGGGCTGGTCCTGCGCTTCGAACCGGATTCGGAAGGTCGTGGGGCCGGAGGCTGCGGCGATTCCGAAGTCGCTGTTGTGAGAGCCAATGGGTCCGCAAGTTCCTTCGGCAACGCCGTGGGGGAGTACGGGTCCACCGGGTGCTGGTGCGCGCCCTCGGCCTCGACCGCGATCTCGGCTTCCGCGGGCTTGGCTTCGCGTGCTGCGATCCACTCGCTGCTGGGGTCCTTGCGCAATCCATCGAGCGCGTCCTGCACGATCGGGATCAGATCCGCCTCGCCCTTCAGCCGCCCGTCCTCGCCGTACATCAGGACCTCGTCGAACAACCCACGGTAGCGCTCGAGCGCCTGCTCGTGACCCGCTTGGCAGATCGCGATGCAGTTGGGGATGCGATCGCGCAGTTCGAGCAACTCGATCTCCCATTGACTCCCGGCGCGCACGAACGAGAGGTCGACCAGCACGAAGTCGGACTCGTGCACGAGCGCCTGCATCGCGTACTTCCACGCTTCGTCGATCGTGCGGATGTTGAAGCACTGGCCTCCGCAGAAGTAGTGCTGCGCGGCGATCAGGCGATTGCGCTGGAAGAGCCGAGGCAGGTGCAGGAATCCCGAAGGCGCGTGCACGGTCGTGATGCGGATGGACTGGCGCACCCAGGTCGAGATCAGGGCGACGATCATCGCCGGTCCCGCCATGGACGCCCCAAGGGGAACCATGGCCAGGCTGATCAGGCCCCGGAAACGGTGGTACACACTGATCCACCGGTTCGGCTGGAAGTGACGGTCCGAGAGCGTCAGGCCTTGCGCGCGCAAACCGATGTTGCGCAGCAGGAAACGCTTGAGCGGCTTGGCGAACTCGTCCGCGTTGAACGGCCGCACCAAGGTGTAGCGCGGCGGGCGATGGAACGGGGTGAACCACGCGAAGATCAGCGGCAGGAACATGCCGCCGCCGGCGATCGCCATCAGCGCGAAGGCAAATGCGTCCGCGCCCACGCTGAGCAACGCTCCTCCGGCCGCTGGTAACAACAGCGAGTACTTCGTCCACAGGAAGAACCCGCGTCGGAATCCGTACTCCCCGGCGGTCGGCAGTCTGCGCGGTCGCGAATCCCGCACGAAGAAATCGTCCGGCAGCAGGTGGTCCTCGGGCGCTCGCTCCGGGAGGCCCCGCACACGCTGCGCCTCGGTCAGGATCGGGCAGTCGACGCCGAAGTGATCCAGGTCGCAGCGCAGGAGCAGCAGATCGTCGTCGGTCTGGCTGGCCAGGTACGCGACGCGATCCTCATCGCCGAGGGTCAGGTAGGGGTGAATCGGTTGAGCCAAGCGTGGATTCCTCTCAGGCCGGAGGGCGCAGCGGTTGATCGAGGAACACGACGCGCCAGTCGAGGACTTCCTGGAGCATGACCTGGGAGCAGCTCATCGCGAGCGCCGCTGCGCGTCGGGAGCGTTGGATGCCGCTGGCCGCAGGCTCTTGCCCGTCCTCGCGCAACGCTCGCACACGCACTTCGAGGTCGCCGAGCACTTGTTCCATGGCGCGCGAACGCTTCATCACTCGACGGAATTCCCCTTGGTGAGCGATGCCGGCGAGCGCCGCACCGAGCGCGGGGAAGATCCCGCAGATCGCGGTCAGCGCATGCCCGGTCGCGATCGAGAGCCCCAACGGTGTTCCCAGCAGATGCAGGACACCGGCCGTCAGCGTCAACGCGAGCAGGACCATCCCCGTCAGGTGCAGCCGATGCTCCATCACGTGCGCGCGATGCGAGGCACCCTTGTGGAAGGTGCGTTGATCCTCGAGCGTGCTTTGCAATCGCGCCAACGCTTCGTCCACCGTCGACGCGTCGAGCGTGGCGTTCGGAAGCGGCAGACTGCGTTCGATCGAGCGCACGGCCCAACCGACCCAGGTCGCTTCCGGACGACCGTACTCGGAGTGGTGCTCCGGATGCGCAGGCATCGGACGCGTGCCCTCGATCGGAGAGATCAGTCGCAGGTGGCGCAGGGACTCGGCCAGCATGCGGTAGTCGATCCAGCGCTCGTGCCAGCAGCCTTTGCGGCCGCGCAGCACCACGAGCAGGATGACGACGATCGAGAGGATCTCGAGGACGACGCACGTCAGTTCTCCGGCGCCGTGGTCCTGCATGCCCGTTCCGTGCGGCAGCAGCGCCATGGCCACCGCGAACGCAGCCAGCAGGAACGAGAACACGAACGTGCTGCGGTACCGATCGGCATACAGCACCGCCAACCGGTTGGCCCAGGCGTAGTGCACGCCGTCGGGGGACGTGGCGGTGTCCTCGTCCTTGGCGGGCCACTCCATCGGCGCGAGGCGCGTCGAGAGGGACGGCCAGGTCCCGTGCGTGATCAGCCCGGTGAAAGCGCGCCACGCGATCGCGAGCGACCGTTCAGGCATGTCCTCGGCCTGGTACCGTTTCCACTCCTCGGGCACCTGCGTCGAGTCGGCACCCGGTACGCCGAGGGCCTCGCGCATTAAGCCGTGAAGGTCTTCGTCCCCATGCGATTCCCGCGGTCGGTTGGATTCGCCATCGGGCAGGTCCCGCGTGCCTCGCAGGATTCCCCAACGGTTCGGTTCCTCGGCCGGGATCCAGATCACCGGGATCGACAGGCTCAGCGCAAGGTCCATGGCGCCTTCCGTCCCGCCCGGGCGTCGCTCACGGCGACCGTCCCAGACGACGACCAGCACGTCCGCGTTCTCGACCACCACGGATCCGCAGGCGCCGTAGGGCTCCGGCCCGTCCCGGTCGCCGTCGAGTTCCAGAACGGACTCGGAGCGCGCGAGGAGATCACGGAAGGTCTGCACTGAGCCCGATTCCTGGGCTGCGGCGCCGGTGAAGTCGCGCTCGTACTCGGCGCGCGGGAATGGCAGGACGCAGGCGAGTCGGTAGTCCAACGCGAGCGCCTGTTTCGCGAACACGCGGTCGGCGCCCTCGGCGAGGGGAGAGAGTGCTCGCAGCATCGCAGGCTCGGTCCCGAAGAGCCCACGTTCGGATTCCGCGAATCGCTCAAGGCCTGCGCGAATGCCGGCCAAGACTTCGCCCAGCGTCCGTTCGAGTTCCTCGGACTTCCCGGCGACCAGGCGCTCCGGTCGATGCCCGACGACGCCGACCCGTAGGGCGAGCGTGGGGAGCGGAGGATGCGATCGAGGATCGGGTGCGGGGTTCGAGGACATGCAGCAGCGCTGGGTGAGTCGTTGGCCTGGGGGGCGGACGGCGCTTCCATCCCATGGGTGGGTGACGAAAGCCCGCGCGAAATTAGCCGAAAGCGCGCGGGGTGCGCGAACAGGAACTGGCGGCGCGGGAACGATGCAGGCCACGTGCGAGCGATGGCACGCGCGGGCCTGTTCGGGGAGCGTGTGGAGCGGTGTTCAGCGTGCTCCCATTCGTGGGGGGGGGAAGTCCATTCAACCAGCCTGCGGACTTCCTGCGGTTGGAGCCCCGCGTCGCTCGCCCGGGCGACCTCGTGTCCACGTAGCTTCGATCACCTGCGGGAGGTCGTGTCCGTTCTCGACTTGCCGTTCTCGCAACGCCCCTGCGGCTCGGTCATGAGCCCACACTTGGGTACCCGTCACCGAACGTCCTCCGGTCCCCGTGGGTCGTCAACGGTTGGGGTCGAGGAGCAAGGGCTGCACGAACGTCGGTGCCTTGGGGGCTCCACCGATCGGATCGGCGGAGAGGCGGTTCGTTCCACCGATGCTCTGCAGTGTCGGTGACAACGTGAGGAGCACGAAGTCGTGGAACTTGGCTTGGTCGGTGATGATCACCTGGTTCGAATCCGTGTCGTATGCATGCCACCCGGTCGGGATGTTGGCGGTCGCTGCAAGGAGCGCGGCCACCTCGTCCTCGGGACTGACCCAATGGGCCGTGTACACGGGGTTGCCGTCCTTGTCGAGCTTGATCAAGTCCTCATGGTCGTCGAACTTGACGATGGTCCACTTGATGGCATTCCTGCGACCGAGGCTGTCGCGAGAACCGAAGAGGTGCAGCAGGTAGCTCTCCAGCGCGCTCATGGTGGACCCTTCCTGCGACTGGATCTGCAGGCAGTGCTCACATTCCGCCAAGGGCTCCTTGCCCGTGGCCTTGGCGATGACCCAGACGTAGAAGAACCTCAGCCGTTCGAGTTCCAGGCGGTCGGTGACGGGGGCGAGTCCCCAGTTGGCCGTCAGGCCGACGGACGACTCGGTGCCCAGCCCGTACGTGTCCGCTCCAGGGATGAGGGCGGCGCTCAACACGTGTCCGTGACTCGAATTGACCTGGGCGCTGCCAGCGTTGATCCGGATGTGTTCCGGGATCGCGTGCTCGTTCAGGTGGAGTCTCTTGAGATTCCTCAACACCTGACTCTCCATGATGGTTGCCAGTGTGGAGCCATGCTCGATAGCGGTCGTCTCGATGGTATGAACAGCAGTCGCCTGGCACGATGCGGCGATCACTGCGGTTGCGATCGTTAGAGTGAGTTTCTGCATCCATACATCCTAGGGCTCGCGGCAACACCTGGATCGAGTTCGCTTACCGATTGCGATAGCGGGCCGTCCGCTGCGTTGGGACCAGTGCGCGCGCTCGCGTGCATGCAGTTCGTTTCCGTTGGAGGGAATCTCCTGATGAACGACCCAGGAGCCCGAGCCGCGCATCACTCCTGCACGATCGACCTGCGCCCTTCCCACTCTCCGAACTCGCCGATGCAGGTGAAGCGGAGCGTCGTGAACTCGGTGTGGAAGTCCTTGCGCTGCCGCTCCGTCATGGCTGCGGAGTGAAGTTCGGGTTCGCGGATCGCGCTGCGCCCGTGAACCATGTCCGTCATCGCGCGCGCGGAATTCCAAACGGTGAACGTCGAGATCGTGCGCCATGGTCGGGCGGCGGCCATCGCCAGGGCGACTCCGGGAGCGTCCCGGACCAGGCGTTCGACGGGCTTGCCCCAACGTGTGAAGCGCAGGGTCTGCGACAGCCGGAGGCGCGCGAGCGTGACCGCGACGACCGGAGCGTCGGGGTCGGTGGTCCCCGCGACCTCCGGAAGCTCGCCGCATGCGGAGACGTGCCCCCAACGACGCAGGAATCGCAGCCGAACATGCCAACCCGTCGCCAGGGATCGACCGAGTTCCGTGTCGGTCAAGAACGCATCGACCGCTCCCTCGTTCTCCCAAGCCGCGAACATCGCGAGCCGGCCGGCCTGCCACCTTCCGGGCGACCAGATCGGCGCGCCGAGCTGCATCGGCGACATGCACTCGGCATGGATCAACCCCGGGACCTGGGTCGCCGTCGGTGGCCGCAGGAACGTCCGGGCAACCCTTGCGAATCCAGGCTTCGCCAGATGAAACGTGTGGACCGACATGTTGGTCAGTCTAGGCCTTGCGTGTCGCCCATGGATCGAGGCTCACCCCATGGATCGAGGCTCACGTAGTCCTGCCTCTACTGAAACTCGATCTCCAACGCGTTCGTGAAGTTGTTCGACGTCGTCGGGCTCGGGTCGCGGTACCAACATTGGAAGATCCACGTGTCACCCGGAGCGACGGCACGCTGGGGCGTTGTCGGTACATGAGTCAGGTCCGGACGGAAACAACCCGACGGTCCGTGGTGGAGGTCCGACACTTGGTTGAACCGGGCGATGGTGCCGCGCATGCACAGGATTCCCTGGCTTCCCACGGGGTGGATCGTGTCCGGCTCCAGTCCCATGAGCAGGAACGTGGCTTCCCCGGGCGGAAGGCCGAAGTAGCACAGGTCGAGTTGGGCGATCGAGGCCAGATCGGAGCCGTAGGCGCGGATCTCACCGGAGGTTCCCAAGCTGTTCGGCACGCCCGGACCACACGCAACGGTTCCGAGTTCCGAGGTGGGCGGCACCACCAAGATCGTGTGTTGCGTGAAGGCGTCCAGGCTTTCCGGAAGGACGGCTCCCCCGAGGGGCTCCCAGGCCATGCCCGGTCGAGGGAAGTAGCTGGGCGGAGGTCCGGTGAGCGGCGTGTCCGACAGTTCGTGATAGAGGTCGAACACGCACAGCCCTTTGCCGCGACTGTCCAGCAGGACCTGGTCGGTGTCGGACCCCGCCACCATGAAGGCCGGATAGATCAGGATGTTGGAGGCCTGCCCCAGATGCTCGGGACGATCCTCGTGATAGGTCATCCAGAGACGCAGCAGTTCTTCGGTGGTTCCGTCGACCATCCGGTGACTCTCCGTCGTGATGCCCCAATCGGAGCCGGGGCGCATGTTCGTCGTTTGAGCGATGCCCCAAGTGTTGCCCTCGTAGGTCGTGCCTCCCGGGCCTGTGAACTGCGTGTCGAAGACGACGAAGTGATTCTCTTGCTCGGCCGCGTTCCGCTGCGGAGGCGCGACGGAGAAACCGCGATCTCTCCATTGGAGTCGGAAGTAGCGCGGCAGGTCCAGGTCGGAGGCCTTGCGCACGTAGAGGCTGACCCGCGTATAGGCACTTTGGGGATGGAGCGTGGGCGTGCCGGCGCAATGCAATTGCGCCGTGGAGTCCTTGCGCAAGTAACCAAAATGGTCCGCATCGTCACGGAGCTTCAGGACCGGAAGGGGAAAGCCCAGCGGGTCCTGAAGGAGCGCATCCTTGCCGACGACGACGGGGGACCGGGGCAAGGCAGAGAGAGGACCGGGCGCATGGTCCGAGGGCTCCGCCGGAAAGGCTGGCTTGGATGCGCCATCGCTTCCGAACTCGAACGAGTGCGTGTGGGTCCATCGGTTGGCCTGGGATCCGTCGCTCTGCTCGTGATGCAGGTTCAGGGTCAAGGTCCTCCCGGGTGTCGCGTCCGCAAGGAACTCCACAGGAAGGTCAAGTGCATTCATCGACGGAGAGATCCGCATCCGTCCATGGAGAGCATCCACGTGCTGGAATCGATAATCGACGCCCTCGACGGCGGTGCTCGACGGGTCGATACGAAGATGCAGTCGCACGTCGCTTTCGTGAGGAGCGCCCACCTGTTTGCGGACCCCGATCAAGTGGACGTGCCCCGCTCGGGCCGTGGATCGGTCCCTGGCGAACTCGATCGATGGCGGCGTTGTCGTGGACCGAATGTAGGCGTGCAGCTCGGAATGCAGGCTGTGGATCAGCATGCCCGGCTGACCGGACTGCAGTCGGATGTTCAAGCGCTTCTGGGTGAAGTACTCGACTCGCGGGGTCACTTGGACCTCCAAGTGCGCCCGCGTATCTCCAGCGGGAATCGTGATCGGGGAGGCGTACGTGGCATCGATCGTGTAGTCGACGCCCTCGGTGGCCGTTCCGCCGATGACGTACTCGAGTTGCAGATCCTGGGTGGACGGGTGATCCAAGGTCAAGGTGACCACGAACGATCCCTGCTGGTCGTCGAAGAAGAAGGAACCCGTCGTCGGATCGCCAACGGGTTGGTCGACGATCTCGACGCCGCCACCTGGACCTGTGAACGGAATGGACGAGGATCGGAAGCGCTCCAGTTCTACGGTGGGGAGTCCGGTGGATTGGCTCTCGGGAGATCCTCCCGACAGGCCGAAGGTCAGGATCGCGATGGCGTGGAAAACGAGTTGCGGCATGAATGGGTCGTGGCGATGCGGGCGGGTGTCTCTTCCGTCGTGCGTCAGCAGGATGGTAGAGAGCCAGGTCCGGAGATCCTCAGCCAAACTTCATTGCAAGTCTGGGTCCATGGCCCGATCGCGATCCTTCAGCAGTGACTCGAAGGGAGCGCGAGTCCGGTAACCCATGCACGCATTCCGCATGTTCGCGGCGGTTACGCCCAAGAAGCGAGACACGCTCCTGTTCGATGCTCCTTGAATTCATGGTGAGCGTTCGGATGCGTGACCTGCAAGACGTGGAACGGAAGCGCGTTGCATCGAGAGCTGAGTCGACGGATCGGGCTCGGCGCACACCCGCGCGTGCGAGTTCGCTCCACGTTCGAGTCCACCTTGCGTGAACGGCGGAATGGGCCGAGACCGCTTGGTGGCATGCGCTCGATGTCTCAGAATGAACCGTTCTACTAGGGCCGCGGTGTGCGAGGGACCCTCGCATCGGCCTAGTGGAAGCAACCCGGTCCGGCAGACGTCGTTCACCCCGCAACTCCCGAACGACGTACGACTCATCTCCTCAACCAGAACTACGATCATGCTCTCAACACTTCTCAAGTCCGCTCTCGCCACGGTCATCGCGACCGCACTGTCCACGCCGGCAGTCGCCCAGATCACCAACCTGACGGTCTCCATGGACGGCGCGCAAGCCAACGCTGGGGTCGGTACCGGATCTCCGGCGACGGGTTCGGCCAGCATGACGTTCGATGCCGGCACCAACCAGCTGACCTGGAACATCACGTGGACCGGCCTGACCGGCGCTCCGACGGCCATGCACTTTCATGGAGCTGCGACACCCAATCAGAACGCAGGCGTGCAGATCAACACCGGAGTCGCCGGCCCGCCGGTCAACGGTGCCATGGTGATCAGCGCCGGCCAAGCCAGCGACCTGTTGGCCGGGCTCTGGTACCTAAACCTGCACTCCTCCTTGTTCCCCGGAGGCGAGATCCGCGGCCAGGCCATTCCGCTTCCCGCGCTCGCCGTTTCTTGTGATCCCGCGTCCAATCACCTGGGAGGGACCTACGCCAAGCTCGACACGTCCAGCTTCGGAAGTGGCGTCGGCAGTGACCTCCACCTGGAGTGTACGGACGGTCCCATCGATGAGTTCGGTTTCATCCTGGTGTCGAACGCTTCGGCGTCCTTGCCGCTGTTCAACGGCGTCCTCTGCTTGGGAACGCCCCTCGGGCGGTACAACGCTCAGATCGCCACGAACCAAGGGCTGCCGCAGTTGAATTCCATCGGCCAGTTCGATGGTGCGGGCGTGCTGCAGAGCATCTTCGGCAACGCCACCTCGACGGGCGGCAGTGGGTTCGATGTTCCGTTGGAACTTCCGTTCACCCCTCCCGGCCAGGTCATCGCGCCTTTCGAAACGTGGCACTTCCAGTGCTGGTTCCGCGATGGAGCATCGGCCAACTTCTCGAACGTGCTCGAGGCGACGTTCTCCTGAGGGTTCAGGTCCGCTAACGAACCCAGGACCTCCCGCGCCCTCACGACG
>TARA_R110002072_G_scaffold13418_2_pt1 | contig 37652 bp, 40 predicted proteins | sample TARA_R110002072 | Tara Oceans TARA_R110002072 (sample SAMEA4397118) | marine metagenome | biome: Polar Biome; feature: [SRF] surface water layer (ENVO:00010504); material: water (ENVO:00002006), including particulate matter (ENVO:01000060) such as... | depth 5 m
CCGGTTTCTCCGCCATAATCGGCATAACAAATGCTGCGCCCATCCATTGACTGAATCTGACCCGTTGTCATTATTTCACCGAGCGCCTCGTTGAGTTCAGCGGCATGGGCTTTGGCGTGATGGCGTGTGGTGTAGAGTGCCAGCCGGGTGGCTCGACCAAATTTTTCGGTCAGTTCGGCACCTTTTGCGGGATTATTACCGTACCGGTAACGTTTGCCATTGGAACCCTCTGGAAGCTCCCAGACACCCCAGGATTTTGGCATGGTCCAATTTGGATGGGTCGGATGTTTCTTCAGATCCCGTGGATTGGCTTCTGTTCTGGTCATGATATTGATTTGCTCCGGGCATGGCCCATCACGATCTCTGTGTAGTTGGTTGAAATAGCAGAGCAGGGGCCAATTTAGCCCCAACGTTCGACCTGATCTTAAAAAGCGCCAATCATACTCAAAAATAGCGTTTCACGGGGTGTGGATTGGACAATTACCTCACCGCCCATAGATATTTTTGTGCAACGCTCCATGGATGGCTCCTCAATCTGTATAATACGCGCCTGTTCCCTGCCGAAGCCCTGCCTATGTCCCGTTATCCCCACAAAAATCTACCCCTCGTTAAACCTAAATTTGAGAAAAAGCCCTTCGAGACGAAAAAGCCACCTCGTCTGGGTTCCAAGCGGTCTCCATTGAAGTTGTTAGTAAACACCGAAGAGAAACAGGCTGAAGTGAAAGCCCTCTGCAAAGAACATGGATTGTTCTGCGATATTGATTTGTCAGCGGACAATGAGGAAGACATTTCCCAGTTGACTCTGATCTTGGATAAAAAGGTTGTTGCCAAGACCACACGCCTTGCGGGCCGAAATGATCCCTGTCCCTGTGGCAGCGGTAAAAAATATAAACAGTGTTGTGCTGCTTAGGCAGCCCACTGAACTTAAAGCCTCAGAACTAGATGTCTGATACCGATGTCATCATCCTGGGGGCCGGTGCCGCTGGATTAATGTGCGCGTTGACGGCGGCCCAGCAAGGGCGCCGGGTCCTGGTACTGGAAAAGTCCAATAAGGTGGGTAAAAAAATCCTTATGTCCGGCGGCGGTCGCTGTAACTTCACTAACTACAATGTGACGGCGGACAACTATATTTGCGCTAATCCGCATTTTGCCAAGGCTGCCCTGCAGCGCTATAGCGAATGGGATTTTATCCAGTTGGTTGAGTCCCACAATATCCCCTATCAAGAACGCCGCCATGGCCAGCTGTTCTGCCTGAATTCAGCGAAGGATATTCTTGCGATGCTGCTCGATGAATGTCAGAAGGTTGATGTTGAGATCCAGACCCATTGTGAAGTGTCGAATTTGCAATCCCTCGCGGAGGGGACAGGTTACGAACTGCAGCTCAGTCAACTGGGTGTTGAACAAACCCGCCGTTGCTCTAGCCTGGTGGTAGCGACCGGCGCCCTGTCTATTCCTACATTGGGCGGCAGTGATTTTGGTTATGATATTGCTCGTCAGTTTGGGCTCGACCTGGTTGAGCGCCGTGCCGGTTTGGTGCCGCTGATGTTCAGTGATGCCACCAAAGAAATGTGCGGTCGGCTTTCGGGGCTTGCTCTGGAAGTAGAAGTGACCTGCAATGGCGAGAGTTTTACTGAGAACATGCTGTTCACACACCGGGGTATCAGTGGACCGGTGATTTTGCAGATCTCAAACTATTGGCAGCCGGGTGATTCGGTGACGGTGGATCTACTTCCTGGGGTGGATGCAGCGGAAGTATTTATCGCTGCCAAGAACTCCCAGCGTTCAATGCATCTAAAAACACTATTGGGGCACTCACTCGCAAAATCTCTAGCGGCTGAACTGGTGGTACTTTTTTGGCCCGAGCTGGAGGGTAAGCGTCTCGAGAATATTCCCGATATACAGCTACAGCGGGTTGCAGAACAACTCCATCACTGGTCATTAAAACCTTCTGCGAGTGAAGGCTATCGTACAGCGGAGGTCACATTGGGCGGCGTATCCACCGATGCGATTAGCTCCAAGACCATGGAGGCGCGGAAGCAAAAGGGACTGTTTTTTATTGGTGAGGTCTTGGATGTGAGTGGCCACCTGGGTGGCTTTAACTTCCAATGGGCCTGGTCCTCAGGATATAGCGCAGGGCTGGCGGCCTAATTCGGGGTCCTCCCCTGGTCGTGGTAAACTGCACCTTATGTTAAGACTGAATGAACTCAAGCTGCCCCTCAATCATCTGGACGCGGATCTCGCCCGGGCGGTAACTGATCGGCTCGATATTGAAGCGGATGACCTGTTGGATATCAGCATCTTCAAACGTAGTTATGATGCCAGGAATAAGAGACAGATTTATCTGATCTATCAATTAGATCTCACGTTCTCAGCAGCCGTTGAGCAGAAGCTGATGACCGAGTCCAAAACCGCCCGGCTGCTGAAACCTTCCCCCGATACTCAATATCACTTTGTGGCAAAAGCCGAGTCAGACTTCCCGCAATCCGAGCAACAGCGACCGATTGTCATTGGCTTTGGTCCCTGCGGTTTGTTGGCGGCTTTGCTGCTGGCACAGATGGGCCTGAAACCGATTGTGTTGGAACGTGGCCAGAACGTGCGACAGCGAACCAAGGACACCTGGGGTTTGTGGCGTAAACGAAAGCTCAATCCAGAATCAAACGTTCAGTTCGGCGAGGGTGGGGCAGGGACCTTCTCCGATGGCAAGTTATATAGTCAGGTTCGGGATCGCCGTCATCTGGGTCGCAAGGTCCTGAATGAATTTGTTGAGGCGGGGGCGCCGGAAGAAATTCTGATGGTCAGCAAACCGCACATCGGTACCTTTAAGTTGGTGAAGATGGTGGAAAGCATTCGAGCCAAGATTATTGGGCTCGGTGGTGAGGTTCGGTTTAATCAAAAAGTAGAGACCATTCACAGAGCAGATGCCAAAGATAATGATCCTGACGGAAAGGGGCAGATTACAGGTGTAACACTGGCCAACGGTGAAACCCTGCACAGTCGTCATGTTGTTCTAGCGGTTGGGCACAGCGCTCGCGACACCTTTGAGATGTTGGTACAGCAAAAGATCTATGTAGAGCCAAAACCCTTTTCGATTGGATTTCGCATTGAGCATCCCCAGTCGGTGATTGATGAGGCCCGATTTGGACAATTTAAGGGCCACCCAATTCTGGGTGCTGCCGATTACAAGCTGGTGCACCATTGTGAAAATGGTCGGAGCGTATACAGTTTTTGTATGTGTCCCGGTGGCACAGTTGTGGCGGCAACCTCTGAACCAGGTCGCGTGGTCACCAACGGCATGTCCCAGTATTCCCGCAACGAGCGTAATGCTAACGCCGCCATTGTGGTGGGTATTGAGCCGGAACAGGACTTTCCTGGGGATGTGCTGGCGGGGATCGACCTTCAGCGTCGCTTGGAGTCCCGGGCTTTTGAATTAGGCGGCGGAGACTATAGTGCGCCGGCCCAGCGGGTAGGGGATTTCCTGGCAAATAAGTCTTCAGCGGAATTAGGTACAGTCGTGCCGTCATACCGGCCTGGCATCAAACTCGTTAATCTAGCAGAGTTACTACCCACCTTTGCGGTTGAAGCATTACGTGAAGCGATACCGGCTTTCGATAAACAAATTAAAGGGTTTGCGATGGAAGATGCGTTGTTAACCGGCGTTGAAACCCGCACGTCCTCTCCGATTTCTATTCGACGTGATAAGGATTGTCAGAGTATCAATACTAAAGGTTTGTATCCTGCTGGAGAAGGAGCAGGTTATGCCGGTGGCATCCTGTCGGCGGGCATCGACGGCATTAAGGTGGCAGAGGCCATTGCGTTGGATTTGTTGGAGGGCGCTGATTCACGCAGAATGCAGGCCCCTACTTTACAGTCCTGAATCAATCAACCCGTCTGCTGAAACACGGGCCAGGTATCGACGATCTGATTCTTGTTTACGACTAAGAGATCTCCGAACTGTAGCATTACAAATTCACTTTGGGTTGGACGGAAAAACAGATAGTCATCTACCTGTAGGTCCACTTTTTTAGAGGTGGTATAGGGGCTTTGATTGGTGCTTTGATAGATTGGCTCTGGCACACCGCCAGGGGACACAACGCGGGCTTTCCAATATCCACCATAGATGTAGTAGATGCGCTCCATGTTGGGGTTCCACAAAGGTAACAGTTTGGCAACGGCGGGGTCGCCGGGAATTCGTAGCTCGTCGTAACGTTTTAAAATAGGGCTCGCGATAAACAAGGCTGGTACGTTTTGACCCAAATGGTAGGTATCAAAGTCCGTTGGTTTGACGATTGCAGAGCCCGCTGAAAGGTCGTTCATGACGGTGTCATCAAAGTAGATACCCAGAGTATGACTTCCAGCTCCGTTGCGAGTTAAGCTATTGGCGTCGTACCCGGCAGCCTCGGCCTCAGCAATAAAACCGCGATAGATGTCGAGAACCTGTTGCACAGCAGGATCCGGCAATGCCGCTTTCATGCCTGTTAGCTGTGGCTCGTAACCCATGTACCCGGCGAAGCTCAAATGGTCTGGGTCGGCTTTAATGATTTCAAGCATGGGACGAATGCTTTGTGGGTTTTCAAAGCCCCCTCGATGCAAGCCCACATCCAATTCAAAATTGACGCGCATGTGTATACCCAACTCTTTTGCCAGTGTCTGGTATTGAGCCAATCTTTCAGGGGTGTCGATGAGCCACTGTACCTGTCGCTCTGGTTTGAATGGCGCATTGGAGTTGAGTTTGTTGTAGAAAAGCCGCACGGCATTGACTGGCATCGGCTTTCCTAACAGCACATCTGCCTGAGGGATCTCATTGGCAATTTCATTTAGGAACGGTTGATGGAATAGCATCAATGCGTTGGTATCAGCACGCTCCATCGTGTGGCGTAAAAGCGGAATTGAAGGTAGTGATTTGACCACAATTCGATAGGTTTTGTTTGGCCCAACCATGGCCTTGATTTGGTCGATGTTCTGGTTGACTCGCGCAAGATCGAGCAGCATCACCGGACGTCCAGGGCCATCGCTGCGTAGCATGGTGTTTAAAGCCGAGAAATAGGCATCGTGGGGTTGGCCCAGATCATCCGGGCGCCATAAATAAGCGCCCGCACCTCCAGCGAGGACCGCGCCAGCACCTCCGATTAACATCGTTCTGCGTTTCACGACTTCACCCCAAATAGCTTACTCAAATGGTCATTCAACATTCTTCCCTCTGGATCTAGTTTTTCCCTCAGAGCCTGAAAGCGCCCAAAGTTCGGATAGAGTGTTGTTAACTCATTTGCACTCAATGAATGTACTTTGCCCCAATGAGGTCGACCTTGATACTTCCAGAAGATGGGTTCGATTACATCGAAGTAAGGTCGATAGTCCTCGGTTGCAATTCGGTGAATCGAAATGGCTGCGTGTCCCCCATGTCCGGAGCTCATGGAGAGCCAGGTGTCATCGGGCGCCACGTATCGGTATTCCAAGGGGAATACTACATCGATGCGTTTTTGCTCGATGGTTCTGAGCACTTCTTGCAAACATTCAGCGCCGGCCTCAATCGGCACCGAGTACTCCATCTCATTAAAGCGATTGTTTCGGACATTTGCGAGAATCCGATGGGATACATCTACACGGCTACTGGGTTCGATCATCTCAGCCATGCCGTTTACGAGCGGTTTGCGTTGAGCCGGTGGCACCTGCATCCAGCCACGCATCGCATCATCAAATGCTGCTTCTTCCTCCGGAGAGGCGGGCGGATTGTTGATCGGTTCATCGGTCTCATCCGTGGCCAATGCAATTGAATAGTCCGAATGGGTCAGAGGAAATATTTCGAAGTGTCTGTGTTTTGCCGCCTGTTCATCAAACTGGCTCAATACCTCATCGGTTTTCATAATCCAGCTGGACTGTTTGAGTCGGAATGGCGTCCGGTTTTGTAGGGTCATCTGGGTGATTACGCCCAGCGAGCCGACACTCACTCTGGCCGCATTAAATAGATCCGTATCGTCAGGTGTCACGTCGATCTGTTCTCCGAGTGGCGTGATCAGCCTGAGTTTTGTGACATAACCCGAGAGGCTCTTAAATTCGATGCCAGTGCCGTGGGTTCCCGTGGCGGTTGCGCCTGCTAGAGTTTGACGATCAATATCTGGCAGGTTGAACATCGCCTGGCCAATGTCATTTAGTTTATTTCCCATGTCTCCTAACCGGGTCCCAGCAGCAAAGGTCGCGGTCAGTTCAGTCGGATCGTGATTTAACAATCCCGTCAGTTGATCCAATACCACCAGATGACCATCGGTCGGGACTAGAGGGGTAAATGAGTGACCGGAGCCCACGGGGCGCACTTGACCCAGCGTTGTGGTAAAAAACTCAGCCAATTCAGCGTCACTGGTTGGAGAGAATCGGGCTTTAGGATGGGCTACCACACCGCCTGACCAGTTGCGCCAGGCTGTCGGCTTGGATGTCGTCAATGCCATAGCCGGTCGAGTGGCGCCGTAGAGAGCAGCAATCACACTTGAGGAAAGCAGGGTTCTTCGCGTGATTTTCATTCGGACGCTCCTCCTGCCATAAGATCAATCAAATTGGAGAAGTCCTGCTCCGTGCAGGCCATGCAGTAACCTAATGGTGGCATATTGTTGTAACCCTCAATCGTATGCTTGATCAACAGGGGTTTGCCGGTGGCAAGTCGTGGTGCCCATTCTCCTGTATTGCCGATTCTGGGTGCACCAGCTTCGCCATTGACGTGACACAGTGCGCAACTTTGTGACCACAGTCTCGTGATCCTTGCGTCGGACACCTGTTCAGTTTGCTCAGAAGTCGTTTTGGATTCTGGTTCTGGCGTGCTGCAGCTAGCGAGCCCCAGTGCCAGGCTAGTACCCGCCATCAGTAGGGAAGTCCGATATTTCATGGGTTAAAACCTATATGTTGCGTCTATGCCAAAGGACCGTGGTGTGCCTAACATTTCTTCGTTAAATCCGAAGAAGGAAAGATCGAAGGCGTAAACCATATATTCCTTGTCGGAGAGATTTTTGCCATAGGCAGAGACGCCCCACTTGTCATCAGCAGAATTCCAGCTCACTCGTGCATTCCAAAGCCAATAAGCCTCCTGACTCAGTAGTGGGTTATTCAATGCATCGAATGACACATCATCCTGATAATTGAAGTCTGTCTGCAATGTCACTTTACTGTTGTTGGCCAGAAAAATGTCGTACTGAACGAGACCATTAAAGGTTATCTCCGGCGACATCGTAATATCGTTACCTGAAAAATCACCGGTCGGGATGATGAAATCCTCGTACTCGGTATTCAGCAAACCCAGTCCCAGATTCACGAAGAGGCCATCGATAGGCATCCACTGTACCTCGAACTCAGCGCCGTAGTTGCTAGCGTCTGCGGCGTTGGAAATAGTAGAGAAACCCACTCCGTTGACAATGACAAAGGCAAATACCTGGAGGTCTGAATAGTCATAGTAGAAGGCTGCACCATTGAAACGTAATCTGCCGCCCGCCAGAGTTGATTTAAAACCGGCCTCATAGCTGATGAGTTTTTCCTCGTCATAGGGTGACGTGCCATCACTGGTGCTCTGAATACCACCACCTTTGAAACCCGTAGTGACGCCGCCGTAGAGTAGCAAGTCATCAGAGAGTGAGAAGTCGAGCAACACTCGCCCGGAAACATTCTGGAAATCTATGCTGGAGTTCGAAGGAAAGCCTGGCTGGGCAGGGAATCCGGCTTCTGGTTCGTCAAAAAAGAAGAAACTTTTGTGATCAACTTCTTCATCGGTATAACGTAATCCGGCGGAAAGCTTAAGATCATCAGTGAGTTCCATGGTCGTATCGAAGAATACCGCGAAGCTGGTGATCTCTTGATTGGTGCCGGACTTACTTTTTTGGATAAATTGCTCGGGACAAAAGCCGCCAGGGTTACCGGCAGGAGCGGAACAATTGACATCATCTCCAATTACGCTAAATCTTAATACTCGCAAAATGTCGAATGCAGTTCTATCTTCAGCCTCATCATTAAGATAGTAGATGCCTGCCAACCAACTGCGTCCTTCGCCTTCCCAGCTCAATCGAAGCTCTTGAGAATAGGATTCTTGTAGAACCGAAAGTTCTCCTGTTAGCAGGTCATTCGGACTGTCGTCTGTCTCTTCGGGTCGAAAGTCATCCATATCGTCGTAGGAGCTGATTGAGGTCAGCAGGTAGTCACCTAGCTGCCAATTTAGTGTGACCGATAGCCCCCAGAAATCAGTGTCATTTTTGGCTTCGAGGTCGTAGTTACCCTCATCATAATCGTCAGCAGCGGGCACATTGATGCCCGTCAGTGTGGTGTAGGGGCGTTCCTCTGAGTAACCCAGTATGTCAACACAGTTACCCGCCAGAATATCGGCGTTATTACACATGGCTCCTGTCGCATCCCACACACCCAGATGTCGGTATTGAACAGCGTCTGATTCACTTTTGCCTGCATGTATGTTGAATAAAAGATTCACATCGTCGCTAGGATTGAAATCCAGCAACAAACGCCAGGCAAGTTCATCAACCCCTTGCTGGTCATTACCGGTAAAACCGTTTTTCATCCACCCGTCGGAATCAGTTTTTAGCAACGAAAAACGAAATGCTGCTTGATCACCGAGTGGACCCCCGATGGCGCCCTCCAGACTTTTTAGCCCAAAACTACCGGCGTTTGCCCTGGCCCATCCTTCCCAATCCTGAGTGGGCTTACGAGACACAAAATTCACGGCGCCTCCGGTCGCGTTACGACCGTAAAGAGTGCCCTGCGGTCCACGCAGGACCTCGACTCGCTCGACATCTAGCAACTGGAAAATTTGGGCGGCGTTTGATGAGATGTAAGTCTCGTCAGAATAAGAAGCGATGGGTCCCTGGTTTAGAACACCAAAGTCGTTCAGACCGACACCTCTTATAAAAGGGGCTGGCACCCCGGTATCCCCGTTGGGATAGCCAACGCTGAAGTTCGGGGTTTGTGCGGTGATATCAACAGACTGGCGAAATCCCAGTGCTTCGATGGCGTCGCCCGTAAATGCGGTGATGGATATAGGCGTTTCTTGCAGATTCCCCTCACGTTTTTGTGCGGTGACGATAATTTCTTCCATCATCGGCGACTCTGCTGCTTGCACTGCGAGATTATTCCCAAGCAGTATTCCCCCAAAAACCACTAGCCCGACATACTTCTTAACCGAGTTATTCATCATGCGCGTGTCCCTAAAGAGAGCGTTGTTGTGACGAATAGGATACATTTGTATCAATTTCGATACAACAAAATCCTATCAGTAAGAAATTGTCGGTCGCGGCATCAGTCGAGTTGGTTTTTTACCAGCGCAAGCAGGTCAGCTCTAAATGTGTTGAGGTCGGCGGGTTTATCGGATTGCGCAAGGTACAAAAATTGATAGCCTCTAATCATAGCAAGGCTCATGCGGGCAAGTTGTTCAGGATTTTTTGCGCCCAGGGCTTTCATACGGGCAGTGGATCTTTTATGCAATATTTGTTGGATCTGGTCATATTCAGGGGCGTAGCTGGGTTCTCTTGCAATCGCCAAAACTAATTCAAACTCCGCAGCGATAATGAGGTTGGCATCCTTAAGTTCCATTTCGACCACCTCAACCGCCGCGTCGACACTCTCTTCGATGCTGTGGATCGCGTTGTCGGAGTGGTGGCTATCCACTTCATCTAGTCGTTGTAGTTCCTGCTCGTTAAAGTATTGAAATGCCTCTCGAATCAGGTCCTGTTTGGTATGGAAATAGTAGGTGGTAGTGCGCAATGCAGCCTCGGCCTCAGCAGCGACAGCCCGGTGAGTCACGGCCGCAAATCCCTTGCGGGCGATTATCCGAAGCGTGGCTTCCAGCAGAGACTTCTTGGTTGCTTTGCCCGCGGAATAGATGCCGGGGGACACAGGAACCTTTTTTTTGTCAGTTTTTCTATTCATCGGGCTGGATATATTTTTCAACGTACAATAATACAGGCACCCTAATAGACACTCCACACCCTATGGATCAATTCCTTTTCGTAATTTGAGCTGCGCTCTTGGAGAAGCGCGACCAATTTGTATTATCCTGCTGTACTGAAAGTGTGCCGAGTGATCTACTTAACAGTGGGTAAATTAAATGTTGAGTTCGGTAGAGCGATAGCGGGCTAATGAGAGAAGATCTTATCAAAACACTGTGTTGGACGAGTGGATGAGGCACGCAAATCCAGACGACCTGAAAGAAATGGATGGTTTGCTGGGCGAACTCCGAAAGATTAAAGGTCTTGTCGAGAAGAAACCGGGGATCTTCTATCGTAAGTCCAAAGCCTTTCTGCATTTCCATGAACATGAAAGTAGCTTGTTCGCAGACATTCGATTAACAGGCACAGAATTCGATCGATATCCCATCAAAACCCAATCAGACCAAGCGCGTTTATTAAAGCTGGTTCGATCCATAGACATTACTTCAGAAACATCATCTTCTCGAGCAATCAGCAAATGACCGGACTGTTACAAAAATTACCGAGAGAAGTGAGGCTTAAGGCCCATGGGCTCGGAGAAGAGGGCATGGGCTGGTTATCCAGCTTGGATGAGATGGCTGCTGGCTTTGAGTCAGATTGGTCTCTTACTCTGGGTTCTGTGTTGGCGGGTGGGACTGAAGCATTGGTGATTGAGGCAACCCTAAACGATGGTGGACTCGCTGTGCTCAAATTAGGATTGCCCGGTAGTGCGGACATATCTGCTGAGGTTCGAGCTTATGAGTTGGCGGCAGGAGCGGGATATGCAAAACTTTTACGCTTCGATCTGGATTCTAATGTGTTGCTTTTAGAGCGGCTCGGTCCACATCTTGGCAGCGAGGATCGCACGATTGATACTCAAATCCATCTAATTTGTGAGGCACTGGAACCCAGTTGGGTCAAGCTCGATCGGCCAAATGGCTTTATGACCGGTGCAGAAAAAGCAGAATGGCTGGCTGAGTTTATCGAGCGACAGTGGCAGGATAGCGGTAAGCCTTGCCACAAGAAGATCATTTATCGGGCGATGGATTTTTGTGTTGAACGAGCAGATGCTTTTAGTCTAGATAATTGTTTTTTGATTCACGGAGATGCCCACGCGCAAAATTTGTTGTCGGTACCGAACTCTAGTGAATATAAGTTTGTTGATCCCGATGGCCTTTGCGCAGAGCGGGCCTGCGATCTTGCGGTACCAATGCGAGAGTGGAGCGAAGATCTCTTAAAAGGCAATACGGTAAAGTTGGCCAGGCAACGCTGTAATCTGCTCGCCAATCTCACAGAAGAGGACGAACATGCAATCTGGCAATGGGGTCTTATGGAACGAGTTTCCACAGCCCTGGTGCTACTCACGATCGAGATGAAGCGAGAATCTGAAATGATGTTATTAGTGGCAGAGAAAGTAGTGGATCAAAGCGTATAGAAAACAAAAATAGAAGGACCAAAAAAGGAGAACGAGATGGGCAGGATTGTCATGGCGGTATATCAACCCAAACCCGGTAAAGAAGCAGAGTTAGATGCTCTGGTAGCAGATCATGTTGCGCGGCTAAGGGCACAAAATCTGGTGACTGACCGAGAATCGATCATCATGCGGTCTAGTTCAGGGGCTGTTATTGAAGTGTTTGAATGGCTCTCTCCAGAGGCGATTGAGTCCGCCCACACAAACGAGGCTGTGATTGAGATGTGGGGTCAATTTGCAGAGGTGTGTGACTATGTACCGATTGGTCAATGCCCAGAAGCAGCCAACGTTTTTTCAGAATTCACACCGATATGACCAACAACTCTGTCTCCTATAATGAATGGCTTGAAGCGCGAGATACCTTATTGGCGAAAGAAAAAGCGCTAACCCGGCAGTATGATGCACTGACTGCTGAACGGCAGGCGCTACCGGTTGTAAGAGTTGAGAAACCTTACTTATTTAGTTCTGATTCCGGTGAATGTTCCCTTGCAGATTTGTTTGAAGATGTGAGTCAACTGATTGTCTATCACTTTATGTTTGGTGAGGATTGGGATGCTACCTGCTCAGGCTGCACCCAATGGGCCAATGCCTTTAATGGCACGACAGAAAAATTCGCCTCAGCTGATGCGCGCCTGGTTGCGGTGTCCAGTGCGTCGATTGAAAAGATAACCGCCGAGAAACTCAAACGTGGCTGGACCTTTGAGTGGTACTCTCAGGGAAACAGTGACTTTGGCGTCGACTTTCACGTATCGAGCCACGACCCAACGGAAAAGAGTCGAACGGTTGGTGGTCAAACGGTCAATTTTGATCGCGGTGAGAACCACGGCATCTCTGTATTTAAGAAAGATGAAGCCGGAAATATTTACCTGACCTATAGTTGCTTCAACCGCGGTGTCGAACCTATGAATGGCGCTTTTGCCTATTACGACCTACTGCCGAATGGTCGGCAGTGGTGAAAGGAGAGATTGATGTCCAGGCTTAAAGCGTTTAATCCGGCGAAGGATGCCGATGACAATAACGAAATGGTGTTTACCCAACTCGCCGACTTCAACACCGGGGCTGCAGGTGTCTTCTGGTCAATGCCTGGTGGTCCATCACCCTGGGAGATGCATCCTGACACAGAAGAGTTGCTGCAAATTCTTGAGGGCGAGATTGAAGTTGAAGTTCTGCCTAGAGACGGTGGTGCGGGGCAAAAAGTTGTGGTGACTGAAGGCAGTTGTTTGGTTGTGCCGAAAGGCTGTTGGCACCGTCAAACTATTAACAAACGTACCAAGGAGTTTTACGTGACCCCTGGTGACACTTTACATTCCCATGCCGAGGACCCCCGAGTTGAATAGAGCACCTACCAGCGACAGACGTGTGGTCTCCGTTGCCAAAGACGGTACACATCGTTTCAGTAAGATTGCCTGTGAAGAAATTCATCTGATTGAAGGTGAGGGCGTTGAGGGTGATGCCCATCGCGGTGTCACAGTTAAGCACCGCTCCCGGGTCAAGATAGATCCGACCCAGCCAAACCTTCGTCAGGTTCACTTGATTCAGTTTGAAATTTTGGAAGAACTTCAGGCAAAAGGATTCAAGGTTGATCCGGCAACCATCGGTGAAAACGTCACCACCCAGGGAGTTGATCTACTGGGTTTACCCCGGGATACCCGTTTAGCTATTGGTGAAACAGACATTCAGATCACGGGGCTACGTAATCCCTGTGGCCAATTGGATGGTTTTCAAAAGGGACTTACAGCCGCCTTACTGGATAAAACCACCAGTGGCGAACTCACTAGAAAGGCGGGAGTGATGGCGATTGTATTGAAGGGGGGTGTGATTAAGCCTGGAGATCCGATTGCCGTTTATCTACCACCTGAGCCTCACCAAAAACTGGAGCGCGTCTAGATGCAAACCCATCACTATCGATACCAAGATGCCAGAGCAACCTTCCTGTCCCTGGCAGGCGATGCCGTTGCAGAATCCCGTGTGCATCCACTAGCAGGACCCGATGGTGAAATTGCTATGGATATTGCGATCTGGGGAGATCCAAATGCAAAGAACGCATTGGTATTGTCCTCCGGGACCCATGGCGTTGAAGGGTACTGCGGTTCCTTTATTCAATGTCAGTTTTTGTTAGACTGTTTACCAAACAAACTGCCCAACGACCTTATGCTGGTGATGATTCACGGTGTTAATCCCTATGGCTTTGCCTGGCAGCGCCGGGTCAACGAGGACAACATCGATCTGAACCGAAATTTTGCGGATCACAGTGCGTTGAAGAATAACGATGGCTATGCAGAACTTGCTGAAGCACTTGAGCCGGAGCAATGGCATGAAGCCGCCACCGCTGAAGTTTGGCAGGCGGTGGGTGCCGCTGCGCTGCGCCACGAGGATGATCCGAGTTGGCAAGGTGCTGCCATCACAGGTGGGCAATATGCCCATCCAAATGGGCTGTTTTATGGCGGCACAGAACCAGCATGGTCAGTCCAACAATTGCGAGCTTTGGCAAAACAATATCTGCAGGGTAAGACCGTCGCCTGGTTAGATATTCATACGGCGCTTGGGCCCTATGGCACGGCGGAATGTATTGTTGAATATGCGCCGGACAGCAAGCCTCTCAAGGTCGCCCAGGAACTATGGGGCGATCGGGTGAAAAATGCCAAGACCAACGAATCTGTTTCAGCGGATATTGCGGGTTCTATTTCCTACGGTATGCATCAAGAAATTGATGATCTTGTGATTGCCGGTCTCGAATACGGAACCGTTCGAGGACGGCAGGTTTTAGAAGCCTTAATTGCCGATCAGTGGCTTCACCGTTACGGTGATCTTCAAAGTGAGCAGGGCCGCAAGATCAAACAACAAATGATGGATGCCTTCTATGCCGATGACCCGGAATGGCGATCATCGGTTTACGGCATTGCCGCGGAACTGGTTCAGGCAAGTCTAAAGCGCTAAATCTAATTTTTAGAACTTCTCGCCTCCAGTTTCACGAACGTCATCGGGGAAATCCCGATAAAGCGCAAATTTGACGTTGCTCACCTTGCCATTTACCGCATGGTGAAACGTCTCAACAGCACCGGTGCGGGTGGCGACATGCTGAAAAGCAGCGTCAAGGTCCGACAGGTTCAGAAAATCCAACATAATGTGGAACTCGAGCAAATCAGCCGGCCCAAGACCAAGCTTACGCCGTGTTATTCGGTAGCTTTGGAGGTTTGCCTCTTTTTTTAGGTAATCAAAGTAGGATTGTAGATGGGTGACAAACTCGAGGTCGCTTTGACCCGGCTTTAAGTCACACCAGATATGGTAGATATCCATGGGGTTCCTTCGTTGATCACTGAGGTTTAGGCTAAAGCCAGCGCAATTTAACGCTCTTGCAGTTTAGGGTCAAATCTTGAATGCTGGGCCTGTGACTCACTATAAAAAGGAAAAAGCATGTTCACACCGGAACCCATTTTATTGCCTGTTGTTTGTCTTGTGATCTGGACCATGATTCAACTAGTCTGGATGGCAGCAACACGATTACCCGCCATTGGCGCGGCCAAGCTTGGACCCGAAGCTGGCGCACGAACCTCTGAATTGGCAAAGCTACTGCCCGAAAAAGTTCAGTGGAAAGCTGATAACTACAATCATCTATTAGAACAACCCACAGCCTTTTACGCCTGTGCTCTGGCGTTGGCTCTGGCGGGGGCAGGAGATGGGCTTAATCTTTATCTGGCCTGGGCCTATGTTGGCATTCGTGTTGTACACAGTGTGGTTCAATCAACTTCGAATCCAGTGATGCTACGATTTGGTCTGTTCCTGTTGAGCTCTGTCGTTTTAGTTGTCATGGCAGTCAACGCCCTGCTGGTTTTGTTGGGCTAGAGTTGCTGCCATCACTAGAAGAACGGGATATCCAGTGCCCATACTGCGGAGAGCAGATTGCGGTACTGGTGGATCCAAGTGAGAGTGGCGAGCAATATGTGGAAGATTGCCAGGTGTGCTGTCGACCTATCGAATTTGTGTTAAGTGAGGGCTTCGACGGTACGCTTTCCATTCAGGTGCAAACCGACCAGGACTAAAACCAGCACTCAATTGGGCACTCAACCTAGAAAGGGATATCAATGGCCTGGCTAATCACCAAATACGCCGTGACCGCAGGGATTATTGTGTTGGTTTCGGAACTCGCGAAACGCAGCGACAAACTCGGTGCGCTGATTGTGGCGCTACCCCTGGTGACAATTCTAACGCTGTTCTGGTTGCACCTTGAACAGCAGCCTCTATCCAAAATCAGCAATCACGCCTGGTATACCTTTTGGTATGTGGTACCGACTTTGCCTATGTTCCTATTTTTTCCATTTGTGTTGCCACGTATGGGTTTTTGGTGGTCTATGGCGGCTTCCTGCGTGCTGACAATTGTCTGTTTCGGCCTATGGACTCTGATCGCCAGGCGTTTCGGTGTAGATCTCCTCTAGTGTGTCTTCTCTAGAATGCCTTCCCTAGGGTACCTACAGTTTAGGGTACCTACTGTTTAGTGTACCTATGTCGGAGCTAATCCTGGGGATGACGTGATCATCACAAGTTCCATGCTCTCCACACACTCCACACTCTCGCTAAGTCTTCCCGTTAGGCCCTCAAGCCAGTGAATCTGGCCGATGGGAGGTTGTTGCGCTGAATCGCTCCGATGGTGCGTTGGAACGACGTATTTTCCTATATTGCTGTAGTAAGCTGGGATTGGCGGTTGAAATTAGGCTTTTCTTGCTCATAATCGATGCAAGATGAACAAATTGTCGCCCAGGGTGAACAGAACTACGTAGGACCAAAAACCGAACTGGCCAAACGCATAATGAAAGCATTAACGAAGCAACTGCTTGTTCTGAACATGGTGGCAGCGGGGCTTATAGTCCTGACTGGCTGTGTCTCGTCATTGGATTACGGCTATTCCAATGGTGAAGCTTTAAAGCTCAGATCCGAGATACTGGGTGATGCTGTGCCCGTCTCCGAGTTGGTTATATTGCGCCTGGATGATGATTTTAAGGCGGCCTTAGATTCCAGAATCGATCCTGAATGGCGTGAAAAGCGTAAACTTCGAGAGCTTCGATCTTTTCTATTCAGCGACGACGAATTGGCCATTAGCTACGATGCTGCGTCCTCCCGTACTGCAATGGATACCTATCGGACACGGCAGGGCAATTGTCTTGCCATGACCAACCTGTTTGTGGCCGCCGGTCGTTATGTTGGCCTTGACGCGAACTATCGGACCGTTTCCGTCAAACCTACCTGGGATCATGCGCGGGATACCATGATCCGCTACGAGCATATCGTCGCAGTGGGGCGGGTAGGTGATGAAACCTACGTGGTGGATTTTCTACCGGAGTTTCTGATTGGCGATCGTCCTTCTGAGGAGATTAGCGACTCTGCTGCCATGGCACTATATTTTAACAATCTGGGTGCCGAGGCCGTGGTCGAGGAGAAGCCGGAGAAGGCGATCGAGTATTTACGTCAGGCTTTGGCTTTAAGCCCTGATAATCCTGACACCTGGAACAATATGGGCGCAGCAATGCGTCGCGCCGGTCACGATGAACTTGCGGTTTTTGCCTACTATCAGTCCCTGGAAATAGACCAATACAACTACTCCGCATTGTCGAATCTGGCCCAGTATTATGAAACCGAGGGTCGTGCCGACGAGGCAATGGAAATTTCCGCACGGGTTGATCGCTATCGTAAGCGAAATCCCTACTTCCATTATTTTGTTGCCAAGGTGTTCTATGAGGAAGGTCGACTTCAGGATGCCCAGCTGTTTCTGGACAGGGCAATTCGCTTAAAAAGGGATGAGCCCCAGTTCTACGAAGCCTCAGCCCAAATTTCAAGAGCAATGGGTGATGAAACCGGCAGCGGCCAATATCTGGCCAAAGCCAAGCATTACCGGCAAGAGAAGCACGAAACACCCCCCGAACGCACGATGAATCACCGATTGATGGTTCGAAAGAATATGTAGGATTCACGTGCCTTATTAAGGCGTAGTTCCTTTTGTGCCCACGCCTAGCATTTGTTAGATTCAGCCCTCTGATTTGATCTTAATCGAGCAATTACTTGGCTGAGAACAGCAACACTCTGCAAGATGCCCAATCAAGGGGGCGCCAGTTCCGGCGCTTCATCCTGCTCGCTTTAGCGCTGCATATCCCACTGTTTGTTTACCCCGTCCTACGAATTGGAGATTGGTTTGCCTGGCCCGTCTGGTTAACCCTCGTCGTGATGATTCCGGTTGCGAGCAGCCAGGTCATCAGCCGGTATTTGTTGCGTAACAAAGCAGGTCAATCGGCCCAGTGGCTAAAACAGATTGCAGACATGATTCTTGGCGTGAGTCCGGTCCTACTCATGTCGATGATGGTGTTCGAACTGCTGGTGTTTGTCGCAGATATGCCCGTTGAAATGGCAGCCTGGTCGGTTGTCACGGTCACATTTTGCGCTGGTTTGATTGGCTCCGTTGTGGCGATGACGCCGATGGTAAAAACCTTTCGTTTGAGATCTCCACGACTCACCGCACCGGTCCGCTTTATCCAAATTACCGATGTGCATATTGGCTCTCGGAGCAAAGGGTTTTTGGATAAGGTCATTACTCGCATTAATCGCGAGAAACCTGATTTTTTATGTATCACCGGTGACTTTATTGATGCAACCGGTGTACCTGAATCTGAACTTGTTGCACTTAAAAGTGTGATTGGTCCGATCTACTATTGCATTGGCAATCACGAAAAGTACGAGGACCTTGACGAGATCCTGCAGCGCCTAAGAAACCTCGGCGTGAATGTGTTGCGCAATGAGTCATTATTTTATCGAGAGGATCTACAGGTCATCGGTATTGACGATATGGAAGATCCTTTGCAAGTCGAGAAGCAGCTGAAACAAATTGAATTGGATCCCGATGCATTTAAGTTACTGCTTTACCATCGTCCCCGGGGTCTCGAGGCTGCCTGCAATCACAATATTGAATTGACCTTGAGTGGACATACCCACAACGGCCAGATATTCCCCTTTAACTTATTGGTTGGCCGGGTGTTTGATCGCATCAAAGGCATGTATCAATTAGGTGAAGCGCGCCAGTATGTGTCCCAGGGAACTGGCACATGGGGCCCGGTGATGCGACTGGGCACCACAAGTGAAATCACGTTGTTCGAATTTGAGCCTCATTTAGAATCCGATCTTGAACCCGATTCAGCACCCAATCTTAACTAAATCTAGAACTACAGGAGCAAACCTATGTCCCTTGAAGCCTTTCGTGCAGAAGCAAGAAGCTGGTTGGAAGAAAACTGCCCGCCCTCTATTCGAACACCGATGCCCGCAGATGAGTATCCAGGTGGGGGTAAGAACGCAAAGTTTAAAAACCCTGAAACCAAACTATGGCTAGAACGAATGGGTGAAAAAGGGTGGGTGGTACCAACCTGGCCAACGGAATATGGCGGCGGTGGTCTAGATTCTGCCCACGCAAGAGTTCTGCAGGAAGAAATGGGTCGAATTAATGCGCGGCCTGCGCATCTGGGTATGGGTATCTCGATGATCGGCCCCGCACTATTGGAGTATGGTAACGACGAACAAAAGGCGTTGCACCTGCCGAAGATTGCAAAAGGAGAAATCTGGTGGTGCCAGGGTTACAGCGAGCCTAACTCCGGATCGGACCTCGCGAGCCTACAAACGAAAGCTGTGGTGGATGGAGACGACTACATTATCAACGGTCAAAAAGTCTGGACCTCCGGTGCTGATAATGCCGACTGGATTTTTTGTTTGGTTCGGACAGACCCTAAAGCACCTAAGCATTTAGGCATCACTTTTATTTTGTTTGATATGACAACGCCGGGTGTGACGGTTAAACCAATTAAGCTGATCAGTGGTCTATCGCCATTTTGTGAGACCTTCTTTGAAGACGTCCGTGTGCCGCGTAAAAACGTCGTGAGTAATGTGGGTGAAGGTTGGACCGTTGCCAAGCGGCTATTGGAGTATGAACGTACCTCAATTGGCGGCGGTATCGGCGGCGGACAAAAAGGTCGTTCGGTGCGAGATATTGCGATCGACTATATTGGGAAAAATAACGGCAAGCTTGCGGATCTAGATCTGCGTGATGACATCACCCAGCAATCTATGGACGATCGTGCATTTGGTCTTACGGTTCGTCGCAACGTTGAAGAATCGAAGTCGACCAAAGCACCAAGTTTTGCGTCTTCGATGTTCAAGATGTATGGCACTGAGCAAAACAAGAGCAAGCATGAACTGATGCTGCGGGCGATGGGCTCTCAAATGTTGGGCTGGGAAGGGGATGGTTTTGAAGATAACGAACTGACGCTAACTCGAGCCTGGTTGCGCACCAAAGCAAATTCAATTGAAGGTGGCACCACTGAAGTCCAGCTTAATATTATTGCCAAGCGGGTACTCGGACTTCCTGACTAGAGCAGCACTACTCACCTAGTCTGTCAGCAACCCACTGTTTCCATTCGGCGATATCACTATCGTCGGATTCAAACAGCAGGAATCCCAGGCAGATACCCCCACTGGCGGTATCTGCCCGCTTCCATTTAACCTCACCGACTAAAAATATCGGTTCTTGTTCGGGCATATCAATACACAGGCGTAGGATTGAGCCGAGGGCAATGTCCTCATCTACGACTACCTGAATGCCATTTGCAGACAAATCCAGGGAACTGCACATCACAACATTGGCCGCAGACTCTGCTGCCGCGGATAGTACCTCGATAAATACTGTCTCCTCGAGCTCGAGACGTGTTTCGATTCTATGTTCCCGTGAGGTCGTCATAGCTCTTCTCCCGATCCGATCTAAGTTTTGTGACAACAGCTGCCAGGGTATCTTCAAACTCGATGCCCTGATCGCCTAGTTCTGCTTCACCGGCGACCAGTAGCTCTACTAATTGCCCTGATTGATAGTCTCCAGCCTTCATGCCATTTCGATCGACAAATATCATTTTATTTGCCGCGTTAATTCTCACTGCCAATTTACATTCCTGTTTTTCACCCATTGCATCGGGTAAATACACAACGGCGCCAGCGGCGAGGCTTGCGACCACGGCGGTCAGTTCAACCACAAGGTCAGCATTTTCTGATTTCTCAGCCTCTGCCCTGGCACTTGCGAGCCTGGATAATTTGAGTGCTTCCTGACGGCTTCGCTCGGCTTCTTCTTTGTCCAGACTCAGTTGTTTGGCTTCTAACTGAGCCTTTTGTTGCGCTTTCTTGCGATCCTCGTCGAGTCGATCAACTTCAGCCTTACGTTCAGCAATCAATTTTCGATGTTTGCGTAACTCGTTGATCAAACCCTGATAATAGGTGCTAAAGGTGGAAGAAAAAGCCGCATCTGGATTGATTGATTTCACAACATGGGAAGAAAGGTCGTAGGCGAATTCGTCGAAGCTCTTTTGCATGACCTTCATGCCGTTTCTGTTGGTGAATAAAAGCTGATTGACGTCATCGAGCTTTAACACCAGCTTAATGAGCTGGATATGATCACCTTCGGTATGACTGAACCACTGACCGCTGGTCAGTTCGTTGACCTTGCGTAGTAGCACCCGACTCACGGTAGATTTTGAACTTGTCTGCTCACTGGTCAGGGGTTCAAACTCAATGTAGTCCGGGGTCAGGCCAGAGACTAAAGCGACATGATCCACTTCAAGTGATTCAAGGGCGGCTTCGACACCGTCAGTATTGTGGGCCAAAGCTACCAGTAGCTGTCGAACCTCACCAGGTAAATGTTCAATAAGGCGATATAGGCGCTGTTTTTCTTGCTCGGCACCCTCTGCATCCGGGTCGATAGGTTGATAGGTCCAAAGGATGGTCTCCGTGAGGGCACCTGCGCGCTGCCACTCTTCACTGCGGATACCCTTCTCGTTGACCAACAGTTGTAAAGAGTCGTACCAGGGGCCACGTAAAAAATTGGTCAGGGACTCCGTTACATGCTTATTACGGGCATGCTTATTAATGAGGTTGGCGGCAAGGACTTTAGCCTGCTTCGATCTAACCAGGCCGGTTTCCGAGGCTGCCAGTCGTTCCTCGAGGCGGCGGATCTTGTCAGACTCTTTGAGCATAAACGTCGACACCTCAGTAAATAGAGCGTCGAGATCAGTATCGGGATTCAGTAGGCGATTGATTGCATCTTCAAATACCGTCTGCAGCTTATTGCTACCGGCACCCAGTCCCTCGGTCCAACCGACCATACTTAGATTCAGGGCATCTAGAATCATCAACAGCGTGGGGGTCTGACTGATTGGCAGTTCCGGCGATTCTAACAGCGCAGCGGCAAGCCGCGGCAGGATTCGACGAAACTGTCGGTCTACCTGGGGGGCCATTTGGGTTATACGGAAAATAAGGGTAGCGCAGTCATCAACACTACTCAGGATTGCAATGCTCAGATCATCAAGTTGCCATTGGGGCTTATTGTCACGAACAAGTCCCGCCAGGGTACCGGGGTCCGGTAGTTCTGATAGCTGCTGTAAATAGGCGGAGACCTCGGTTATATCGACATTAGGGGTACTCGAGCCCTCTTTAATGTAACGATGTATGAGGGCCTGAGCGACCTCTTCCATAAGGAGTTCAACCGGTTGATTGGTTTAGAATATTACCAGCAGTTTAGCCCAAACTGTAGGCGCATTAACGGGGGTGTTGCGAGGCTGTGTCTGCCAGGCTTAGGTGGTTTATAATGGCTTGTCCTATTTACGAAAGCAGCCCGTTATGGCCGAGCAAAAAGCTAGTCCAACGTCCCATTCCTTTTATTCCCAGAGGCTTCGAATCCATTATCTCGATTGGGGTAATCATGATGCGCCGCCGCTGCTGTTGGTCCATGGCAATCGTGACCATTGCCACAACTGGGATTGGGTTGCTGAAGCACTCCGAGACCAATATCACATTATTGCACCGGATTTTCGTGGTCATGGGGATTCTGAGTGGGTGATGGGCAGCGCCTATAGTCACAGTGAATATGTCTATGACCTGGCCCAATTGATTCATCAACAAAATCTAGCGCCGCTACATATTATTGCCCACTCTCTTGGCGGAGGTGTGGCGCTACGTTACGCGGGTATTTATCCCGAAAACGTGAAAAAGATGATTGTGATTGAAGGCACCGGTGGACCACCCCAAATGTACAACCCGCCCCCCGTTCATGAACGAATGAAAGAATGGATTGAAAACACCCGTAAGATGGCCGGTCGAACCGCCAGAAAATATCCGAGCCAGGATGATGCCTTTAATCGTATGCATGAAGAAAATAGTCATCTGCGCGCTGACCAGGCCCGGCATTTGACCATTCATGGTTCTAACCAGAATGAGGACGGCACCTACAGTTGGAAATTCGATAACTATACCCACGTCATGTCGCCCTTCGATATGAACATTGAACAGACAAGAGAGTTGTGGAAGCGGATTGATGCGCCACTGTTGTTGCTCAGTGGCTCAGAAAGCTGGTTTGCCGCCCACCGAAAGGAAGATCCGACGGTCCACTTTCAAAATGCTCGCCACATACAGGTCAAGAACGCAGGCCATTGGGTTCAGCATGACCAGCTTGAAGAGTTTCTTGGGTTAACACGGGATTTCTTTGCGGAGGACTAACTTGTTGTCGAGTTAGTCCGGCAAATCCAAAGTTGGATTAAACCAATGCAGGAGTGCTGGAACCTCCGATCGTGCAAAACTATGGGTGAGTCCATCGATCACCCGAAAGGTGACTTCTGCGCCAGACTCCACTAACTGTTGGTTGGCCATGTGAGCCATTTCTACCGGAAACATCCAATCGTCGGTACCGTGTACCAGGTACACGGGCCGGCTAGCGATAAAGCGAATTTGTCCTGTCATAACAAGATCTGGGTGCAGCACGCCGGAGAAGGGCGCCAGATGGGTGAAGGGTGATTCATCGTGACAGCCCGCCATCAGCGAATAGGTGCCCCCATCGGACATACCTGTGAGCAGTATGTGCTCCTCATCAACCTTCCACTGACCTTTGACAAAATCGAGCATGGCAAGCAACGGTTGTAGGTCGTGTTCTTCTCCCATCAGGGACCAGGTGTCCTGCTGAGAGGTGGGCGATACCAGAATAAACCCCCGGGTTCTTGCCTCTCTTAACCAGGACCAAAGAAAGTCCGCACCGTGTCCCGTTCCACCGTGCATGGCAATTACCACAGAAGCGGGCTTTTCCGGATCCAGATGCTCAGGAATATACAGACTAAAACCTCCACGTTTATCTCTCTCGTTGTTGGCGGAGAGAATGCCGGTTTTCTCTGGGGCTGCGTTCTGCATACCCTCGGCTGAACGACTGAGTATTTGTGGGTTTTGGCGTACTGGCGTTTCGACAAAGTATTTGTTCACCGGGGAGAGAAATTCAGCCAGGGGATAAATATGTTCCTGGGCCCGGACATGGGCGCGAACCCCCTGCATGACACGGCCAAATCCTTCTTCGTGCTGGTGCAAACCGTTACAGGCTCGTAATGCATAGTCGCAGCCTTGCTTCATCATGTCGCCAAAATGGCTCAAATCCTCCGGGAATTCGAGTTCTTGGAAATCGAGGTAATCAGCCTTGAGTGCTTCTTCAAAGGGCGTGATAAATTCCACCAGTTGGGCAAAACCATTAGGGTGTAGGCTACGTTGAACCTGCTCAAAGGCTTCCATCAGCATCAACAATTTGGGCACAATTGCGGTGATGGCATTTTGTAACTTGTCTAAATCGGTCGACATGGGGATCATCGGTTGGCAGATTTGAGCAAAACACTATACGTTAACCCCATGACTGATTTCACCTACCATATCCCACCGCCCTGCGACGAACCCATTGGTATCGTATTTGCCGACGAACACCTGTTGGTGGTGAGTAAGCCCGCCGGGTTGCTCTCGGTACCCGGACGGTTCGTAAAGGACTGTGTGCTGCATCGGGTCATGTTTGACTACCCCGATTCCCGTGTTGTGCATCGGCTGGATCTGGACACCTCGGGTCTGCTGGTGTTGGCTCAGTCGAAGCTTGCGACCTCTGACCTAAACCGGCAGTTTCGCGAGCGGACGATTGAAAAAACCTATGCAGCGGTGGTTGCGGGTCTTGTGCAACAAACGGAAGGAGAAATTAATATGCCGATTGCACCGGACCCAAATAATCGACCGAAACAGGTGATTGATGAGTCCGGTAAATCCTCATTGACGAAATATCGAGTGATTGCCCGGGACATAGAAGATAGCCGGGTGATGTTATTCCCCGTAACCGGACGCAGTCACCAATTACGCGTCCATATGGCGGCCATCGGACATCCGATACTGGGCTGTGACCTCTACGCGGACCCCAAAAGCTTTGCAGCTTCACCTAGATTACTGCTCCATGCGGCAAAGCTCGTATTGGATCACCCCAGGACCGGTGAGTCGCTGACTTTTGAATCCGCCGTACCTTTTTGAAGCGCCGGGCTAAAGAACCCTTTTAACAAGCCGCTTTGCGTCAGACCTTTTTGTCTCTTGAGATCGTGATCGCCTCGGATCCTTCACCGATGACAATTCGGTCGTATTTAAGCTTGCGGGCATTGTGGCTGAGTTCTTTTTCGAAGGCTTCACCAGCTTTGGCCATTCTTTCGGCGTACTGGGTGATGGTCTCAATATTGTAATTCATCGCTTCAGGGTCTCCGTCAACGCTAATGCTGATATCACCTTCACCATCGGAGTTTTCGCGCAGGGCATTTACCGCAACCCTAATACCATCGGTAGCCATTTGTAAGCTGGCATCAGCAAGATCAACTGCCCCTAAAGCGGCTTGGCCTGGATTGAGGGCGTGTCTCATTTTTAAATAAAGGGTGTGTTCTCGGGGTGTCATCGGCCGGCTTTCGAGGAGTTTCTCTCCTTGATAGAAGGACAAATTGGGCAGCGGTGGTTCAGCGACGACTGCCCCAGCGGCCAGTAGAATCAGTAGTAAACTCGAGCTGAAAACGATTTTGAAAGATTTCATAGCAGTCCCTGTTTAAATTTTTATCTCGTTCGCCTAATTGACGCAACGGATTGGGAATTAGTTTGGAATAAACGCGAAAAAAACTACAGAGGTTTGGCTAGTGGCGCCCGAGTCGTTTCTTTTTATTTTGAACATAATCCACCAGCAAATATTCGCCAAGGTTGTGGGGTTCAGTGTAAAACACCCGGCCACCGTTGATTCTGGTCATCTGGTCAACAAAAGCTTTTAGATAAAAGCTTTCATCCAGCATAAAGGTGTTGATCGTGATGCCCTTGGTGGTGCAATTGCGTACTTCACGCAGGGTTTTGGCAATGGTTTTGGGGGTGGGAGGATAAGCAAATACCGGGTGGCCGTCCTCCAGATGGGCCGTGGGCTCGCCATCGGTAATCATGATGATTTGCCGAGAGCCCTGCTGGTGTTTAGCGAGTTTTTTCTCCGCCAGAATGAGCGCGTGTTGCATGTTGGTGCCAAGTAAATAGTCATCGTATTGCAAATAAGCCAGATCGTGAGCCTGGATGTCTTTGGCGAAGGCGGAAAACCCCACCACATAAAGACTGTCTCTTGGATAAGTGCTGGTGATCAATTGGTGCAGGGCCATAGCGACTTTTTTTGCCGATTGGAAGGAGCCGCGTAGTGCCATGGACCAGGACAGGTCCACTAACAACACCGTGGCCGTCTGGGTGATTTGTTCACTGCGATAAATTTCGAAATCTTCTGTTTGCAGTCGAATCGGTGCGCCGGGACCTTCCCGGTTAATCGCGTTACGCATGGTGCGGGGCATATGCAGATGGAACGGATCGCCGAACTCGTAGGGTTTGGATTCTTCCATACGTTCGCCAAACCGGCCCTCTTCGGGAGTCGCATGGTTACCCATGTTCTGCTTTTTCAAACGTTGATAGATTTCTCCCAGAGCTTTTTGACCCAGGTTTCGGCTGCCCCTGGGCGTGAGTTCCCATTTTTCACCATCCCGTCGAACATAACCGGCATCTTCTAAGACCTTCATGAGCTTCTGCATTTGTTCAAGGTTCTGCCGGGCGTCCTCACCTAACAGTTCCTCCAATTTGTCGGCATCAATGTTGTCCATTTTACCGTCGTACTGAGCTTTTTGAATTTGTTGTTCCAATGCATCAAGCTCCTGCATTTCCCGCATCAGCTCCATTGCAGCCTGGAGATCCAGCTCGCCCTCGCCGGAGAAGTTATAACGTTTTCCCTGAGGGTTTAAGAACTGCAACTCTTTTTGCAATTGGGCCAGCTCATGTTCCAGCTCGGGATCACCAAATTTACCGGACATCATGTCCTGCAATTGCTGTTGCTGCTCCGGTGACATCGAGTTGAAAAGAGATTGTGTTGCCGCCATTTGTTGCTGTATTTGTTCAAGGAGTTCGTCTAAAGATTTGGGTGGATTGTCACCAAACATGTCACCGTACTTTTGCATAAATGTCTCAAAGCCTGGATCCTCACCGGCAATCTTTTTGACCAGCATTTTGTTCAGGTCTTTGAGCATATGTTTCATACGCTCGATGTCGCCGGCTGACATATTGTTCACCATGTCCTGGACATCTTTAAAGTAGGATCGGGTCATGGATTTACGTAGGTCGTCTAGCAGCTTGAGAAACTTTTTCTGGGCATCTGTATTGAGAAATTCGTAGCTCTCTAGAGCACGAACTTTCCCTGCGGGATCGGGAGGTAGGTTGTCCAGAAAGGTTTGATTGTTTTTGCTGATATCACCGAGCAGCTTGTTAGAAAACCCATCGCTGCCATCTTTTGGAGTGTTATCTATAGTGCCGGACTCACTGTTATCGCTTTTGTCAATTTCCTCTTTTATGTCCTCTTTCAGATTTTTCATAAAGCGATCCGAGGCGTCGCTGGCGCTTTGTTGGTCCTGCCATTGTTTAATAGTTTCGCGTTCGAGGGCTAGGATTTCGTTTAGCTGGCGGCGGATATCATCTAACACCGAAGACATATCGTAACGTTCTAGTTGTTGGTTGCGCTGGTCTTTTAATTGTTTAAGCATGTCTCGGAGGCCCGGAATGTAGCTACCTTCTTCTCCTGGCTCCACATCTCGTTCCATACCTCGTTGCATCAGGTAGCGCATGGCCTGTTCGAGGTCTCCAAACTCCATCAGGTCGTCAGAGAGCGCTTCCATAATCCGATCCGCATCCAGCTCCGGCATTTGACTGCCGTCCCACCGGGAGTAGCGATTAAATGCGCCAGCGCGAAAAGGTTGGTTTGGCATCTACCTACCCTCGATAGGTGTTGCGACCATTAATCTGGTCTTTGTTGAGGAGTTGATTCAGGTGCAGTCCTTCGAGAATAAATTCAATTGCGGAAGCTTGTTCAGCCTGGGATTCGGTACGAGTGAGTTTAGTCACAAGCTCTTTTAGTCCAGAGACCTTGCTCGGAATAGACGTATAGTCCGCAGACGGAATTGACTCCCCGGTTGTCACATTCATGCCTTCCGCAAATTCCAGCGCCATGTTTTCAACCTGTTGCACGTCAATATAACGAGCGAATACGGCTTTGACGGCGTCATCAAAGAGACGGTGGATAATCTTATCCTCTCGGCCTTCTTCCATCGCTTCAAACTCAACCTTACCCTGCAAAGACGGCATGATAAATGGCAGGTCGCTGATTCTGGGTACGACTTCCTGCTCCCCCGTGGTGATGGCGCGCCGTAGGGCATTGGCAAGCATCGCTTCATAGTTGGCGACGGTGGCTCGAACCGAGACACCGGAGCGCTGACTAATGTCAGGAGACTTACGCGCAAGCTGGGTAATCTCGGCAATGATGTGTTGCATATAAGAAGGGCAGTTCTGTTGATACTCACCCAGATCCATTTTGCTTTGTTCCTGCTCCATGACCGCAATTTCCTCCAGTACCGTCTGGGGATAATGGGTTCGAATTTGAGAGCCGTAACGATCCTTTAAAGGGGTGATTATTCGGCCGCGGTTGGTGTAATCCTCTGGGTTGGCAGTTGCAACAATGAGGATGTCCAGATCAAGGCGGATCTTGTGACCTCGGATTTGAACGTCGCGTTCTTCCATGACATTGAGCAAGCCGACCTGGATTCTCTCGGACAGGTCCGGCAGTTCATTAATCGCAAAAATTCCACGGTTGCTATGGGGGATTAAACCAAAGTGCAGCGCATCTTCGTCGGAAAGATAACGTCCCTCGGCAATCTTGATAGGATCAATTTCACCTATCAAATCGGCAATGGTAATGTCCGGCGTTGCGAGCTTCTCGCCGTAACGACGATCCCGACTGAGCCAACGGATGGGAGTGGTATCACCCATTTCAGTCACCATGTTTCTGGCTTTGCTGCTCATCGGTTTGTAAGGATTTTCAGGTATCTCGACTTCATCAATAATCGGAATCTCTTCGTCCAACAAATTAACAAGGCTGCGAATAATGCGAGACTTTGCCTGGCCGCGTTCACCAAGCAATATAATGTCCTGGCCCGAGAGTATGGCGTTTTCGATTTGAGGAATGACACTGTCCTGATAACCAATAATGCCAGGAAAGATCTCCTCGTTGTTGGTCAGCATCCGCATGAGGTTACGGCGCATTTCTTCACGGACCGAGAGTACCTCATATCCTGAAGATTTTAACTCGCCAAGGGTGATGGGCTTTGACATGGTCGTGCTCCTTACCGCCGAACAGCCTCTTCATATAAACAGGATAGTCCGTGACCATGCAAGCCCTTTTCGGTGGTCGGTCCGATTGCAGCATCCGCCCGCGATTGTAATAATCCAAGCAGATTTTTAATCAGGCCAGATAGGCCGCGGAGATGCCATGATTACGAAGGGCGATGATTACCCTCTACACCAGACACCTGAGCCAATCGCCTATACAGGCGGTAATCGAAACTTTTACGACCGATATTTTTTTAACGGCTATAACCGTTCGGGCGAGGTGTTCTTTGCCGCAGCGCTGGGGGTTTATCCCTATGTGAATGTGATGGATGCCGCATTTTCTGTTGTGGTGGACGGTGTTCAACATAACGTCTATGGCAGCAAGGCCATGTACTTAGAACGACTGGACTTGAAAGTAGGGCCCATAGAGCTCGATATCGTAGAACCCCTGCAGGTACTTCGGCTGACGATTCATGATCCTGAAAACGGTATTGAAGCGGATCTGGTGTTCTCAGCTCGAACCGCAGCCCATGAAGAGCCAAGGTTTACGCGCCGTAGTGGCAGTCAGATGATGATGGATGTGACGCGGATGATGCAAAACGGTAACTGGGCTGGTTGGATCAAGGTGAAAGATCGCACCATTGACGTTAGTGAAGATCAGTATTGGGGTACCCGGGACCGCAGTTGGGGCATTCGGAATATTGGGGCCCCCGACTCACAACCAAATCCCATGGCAAATCCATTCCAGTTTTATTGGCTGTGGTCTCCCCTTAATTTTGAGAACTTCGGCGCACACTATTTTCTAAATGACGACGGGGCGGGTAAGTCCTGGAATCGAAATGCCGTGGTGATTCCGGTCACCGGCGGTGATGCAATGCCGGTGATGGTGGAGAACTCATCTTCGATGGAGTTTGTGTCAGGTCGGCGCCATGCGAAGTCTGCGGAGGTCACTATGGAGACCGAGGCGGGTGAAACCTGGTTGTTCAAATTTAAGCCTAAATGGAACTTCTATATGGAAGGGATTGGGTACGGCCATCCAACCTGGAAGCATGGAGCCTATCATGGGGACCTCGCTACGGGTTATGACGAATGGCGTGTGGACGATATGGGGCCAGAGCATTTACATATTCAAGCGATGTGCGATATTGAACTTATTACCCCTAACGAAACGATACTGGGGCAGGGCGTATTAGAGCAATTGATTGCCGGGCCCCATGCGCCGTCTGGCTTTAAAGAGATGTCGGACATGGCACCCTGAACGTTAACCCTGAACATTAACCCTGAGCACTAAATGAAGTTGAATCATTGGATACAAAAATGACAGCCCAGCCAACCCTGGAGGATGTTCGACAGGCCGTTGCTGTCTACCTGAGCGATAAATGGCAATCCAATGTGGAGGTGTCTGACATTGAACAGGTATTCGGCGGAGCCTCCCGGGAAACCTACCTGATTCAATTGACAGTGGCTGGAGTCTGCCGGGGTGTTGTGCTGCGCCGGGACCCGCCAAGTAGTTTGATTGATACGGAACGGGCGTTGGAGTACGGAGCCTACGGGGCGATCTACCCGACCAATATTCCAGTACCTGAACCACTCTTTCTAGAAAACGATGAATCCATATTGGGTGCACCCTTTTCTATTATGGGTGAGATCGCCAATGCAGTGAGCGCGGTGGCTGAACTTGATGATGATGGTCGCAAGAGAATCGGCGAACAAAAGTGGCGACTATTGGGTGACCTGGCCGCCATGGATCCGCTGGCGTTAGGCTTTGATGATGTTTGTCGTGTCCCGGAACTGGATCGGTGTGCCGCAGAACAATTAGCCTATTGGCGACAGGTGATCGAAACAGATGAGATTCATCCCCAGCCCGTTGCGGCAGCAGCATTACGCTGGTTGGAACGAAATCTACCGGGGCCCGCGGCAAAACTCTCGGTGGTCCATGGAGACTATCGCAGTGGCAATTTCTTATTCGAGCCGAAAGGGGAGATTACCGCTGTGCTTGATTGGGAGATGTGTCATCTGGGAGACCCTCTGGAAGACCTGGCCTGGTCGCTGGATCCACTTTGGTGTTGGGACAACCCGCAACTTGCGGGGAATTTATTACCCCATGCAGAAGCCATTCGAATCTGGGAGCGGGCCAGCGGTCTAGTTCTAAACCAAAAGGACTTTTACTGGTGGCGCGTGTTTGCCGCGGTTAAGGGTCTCGCGATTTGGGTGTCGTCCTCAGAGGACTTTCACAATGGCGCAGGCAAGCAGAGCATTCTTGCCTACGCGGGTTGGGTGATGACCGATCGTCAAACCCGAATACTGGTGGACTATTTGTCGCCCTTTAGTCACAAAGAATTTGGCGGGCCGCGATGATTCCCTATCCTTCGAGTGGGCTAAAAATGCTTGCCGGTCGTGTCTTGAGTTCTGTTGTGCCAGCGCTCGGGACCAAGTTCGCTATGAGTGATACCGCCATGTTAGCCATGTTAATGGCGGCACTCGCGGAAGAAATGGAGTCGGGAGTTGATAGTAGGCTTGCGGATATTAAGACCATGGGAGAAATTATTTTGGCGGCGCAAGCAGCGGGAATTGGGGTTGCTGAGCTGGATTCGGGGGCGACGCTGCAACTAGATGGTGAAGGCGCTTACACCCTGACCCGGGTAAATGAACTCCATGATGCCTTGAGCCGGATATTGATCTCGATCCATAGCGAAGTAGAACGGTCCGAGGAATTCTCTGAACTAAATCGCAATATTTGGTTGTACCTTGAAGCTACCTCAGAGCGCCATAAGCTAGCCCTGTAGTGAATTAGAGACAAGATTTGGCTTAACGATTGGCCAGCAAAAGCGCCCGTTTGGGTGCGGGCAATCCTTCTGCGGTGAGGTTGTGATCCTCTGGATCAAGAAACTCGGCCAGGGAGTGGAAGTCCATCCACCCGGTTGAACGTTGTTCTTCTATGCTGGTTTGATTCACGTCGACGGTTCTGACGTTAATAAACCCCGCACGCTTTAACCAGTTTTCTAATGCTGCGGTACTCGGCAGGAACCAGACGTTTGCCATTTTTGCGTAACGGTCTTCCGGCATCAGCACCGTCTGCTGATCTCCGTCAACAATCAGGGTTTCCAGGACTAGCTCGCCGCCGGGTTTTAAAAAACTTAACAGCTCCGTTAGATGATCCATAGGTGATCGCCGGTGGTAAAGCACACCCAGGGAAAAGACCGTATCAAATGTTTTGAAGGCGGGCAGGTGTTCACAGCGCAGGGGCAATAGCCACGCAGCAACCTCCGGCATAAAATGACGAAGGATGTGAAACTGATATAGAAATAGCCGGGTTGGATCGACGCCCAATGCCATGCTGGCGCCATCACCCAGCATTCGAAATAGGTGATAGCCATTGCCACAACCAATATCTAATACAGAGCGACCCTCAAGACTCGCAATATGGGGTGCAATTCGCTGCCATTTCCAATCGGAACGCCATTCGGTATCGATAAATAAATCACCGACCTGGAATGGACCTTTGCGCCAGGGTTTAAAGGCTTTCAGAATTTCCGGCAGGTCTTCGCCGAGGGACGTGCCATCTCCTACGCTGACCACCGGTGCATTAAGATCATATGTTGGATTTTTAATCGGTGGTAGCTTAAGCAAAAGTTCGTCCCAATCTCCGCTTCGACCGTGGGGGCGCTCGGCAAAAAAATCAGCAATCTGACTTTTTAAATGGGGGTGAAATTTCGCGAGGGTCTCGGTACTTGCAAAGCACTCGTCAATAAATTGGTGTATGGGCACGGTGTTCTAATCAGTTTCGATTGAAAGGTGTGCTTCGAGCATCTCGAAGGCTTCAAAGGAACTCATCACAATATCTAGCAACCAGCGGGTTGCAACCAGATAACTGGTTCGTTGCAACCAGATGGAAAGCACAATCAAAAACAACGGATCGAGGAGCGTTGTGGAGCCTGACGCGATTGGGACGGCACACACAATCAGGGGCACGGTGCCAATCAGCCATCCACCTTGATCTGAAGTCAGGCCGTAAATCACGGTCCAGCAGATACCTGCAATCGGTACGATAAAGCTGGCCTCCCAGGCCCCGTACTCCATGATGATGAGTACAATTGAGAGCACAAAAATCGCCGGCGAGCAGATATTCATTAACCAGATGAGAAGCTTTTTAAGGACAATCGACCGGCCCGTGGTGTTCTTCACATCCTGAGGACGAATTCTCAGGAAGAATTGCCTGGCCACCTGACGAGGAATATCGACGGAGATCGATCCGAGGCGAACATCTTCCTTCAACTGCTCGAATTCCGATTCACTCATATAGTCTGTCATAGCTTGATTGCCAGAAATGAAACAAAGTTAAAGCATCTCACATACAGGCGTGCGGACCCAAAACCCGCTGCGATCAAACGATCAACATGTTCTTGTTCGGTATTTGGGATGAGCACGTTCTCCAGGGATGCGCGCTTTTGGGCAATTTCAAGATCGCTGTAGCCCTGGGCTCGCTTGAATTCGTGATGCAAGTCAACCATTTGAGCCTGTTCATTGGGATCATCAAAGTGAATTTTCTCCGCAAGGATCAGGATGCCCCCGGGGGCAAGCCCATCGGCAATACGTTTTAGCACCGCAGAACGTTCCTCATCGGGAATAAATTGCAGCGTAAAATTCATCACCACGATTGAGGCATTTTCAATTGGGGTGTCCTGGACCGACTGCTGCAGGATCTCCACACTGGCCTGGCTTCTGTCCCTTTCGAGATTAGCTCGACAGCGTTCGACCATGGCCTCTGAGGTATCAATACCGATCAGATGGCAGGAAGCCGGAAGATGCTGCCTTAGCTTGAGGGTTGATGCGCCGAGGGAGCAGCCCAGGTCATAACAATTGGTGCCGGGTTGGGCGAATCGGTCGGTCAGTACTGCAATTAGGTCCAGCATGAGGCCATAGCCCGGTACGGACCTCGTAATCATGTTCTCGAATACGTCAGCAACCACCGCGTCAAAGCGGAATCCGTCTATGTGATCCGACGGCTCAGCGTAAATCCGATCGGTTTGGGTGGTTGTTGGCTTGGTTGGCTTCATTGGGTAACACGTGGTGTTGAGTAAAGGCATTTTACTGGAAAATGCCCGGTTCGACAGTGGGGTCAGGACTTGATTAATCCTCAGGGCGGGATATGATGTTTCCGAGTCAATTATTGGTACGGTTACGACCATGATGACCAATGTTCATGGCAGCAAGCAAGTTCATCCCGGCAGAACACTGTCGTGGCCTTCTGCGGCCACCACCAACCACTCTCACCACCATACCCATACCCATACCCAGTCTGGTCACAGGCTGACCATAGCCCCGACGGCAGTTGCCCTCGGGGCTTTTTTTGGCCCACATTTTATGAGTTGGACCTAATCTATGAGTGTCAGAATTTTAAGGATCAATACCGCCGGTGCACCAATTGAATGGCTCAGTTGGCAGGATGCCGTGTGCTTGCACGCCAGAGAACTGGTGTCCTGGACCTATGGTGAGGAGGTAATGGCGGTTCGGGGCGGCTTTTCTCGGCTGACGGGGGAGCAAACCGTCGTTAAGCTCAACAGCATCATGGCCTGCAAGGGTAAGGTTTTTACCAACAGTCGACGTCAACCGCCCTTAACGAACCGCGCGTTATTCAAACGGGATCAATATACCTGTCTGTATTGCGGTAAGCATTTTGAGTATGAGCAGTTGAGCCGTGACCATGTGAAGCCAATTTCCCGTGGCGGCCGAGATATCTGGACCAATGTCGTGACCTCCTGTAAACGATGCAACGCAAGAAAAGGCAGCGAGTTATTGTCTGATCTTACGATGGAGTTGTTGGCACTGCCCTTTAAGCCTAATCATGCGGAGTATTTGGCCCTGTCCCATAGCGGCCGAATCCTCGGTGACCAGATGGCATTCCTGCAGAAGCAGTTTTCCTCCAACAGCCGACTCCTTCAAAGTGACTATCAGGGTGCGTATTCCGTCGCTTGACGTTGATAAGTGAATCGATGTTTCCCTGGCGGGCAGATGCTTGCTAGCATCCGTTGCTCTGGATCGATGCGAGTCGCGCCGGGTCAAGAGAATAATGTTGAGGAAAGCGTGCCGAAAAAATACTGCCATTTGATGCACACTTCCGATGTGCATCTAGACAATCAAATTGGCTTGCCCGGTGAGGAGAGTCGCGGTCAGTTGGGGTTTATGGCTGTTATTGATGCCGCCCTCGAGAAACAGGTCGATTTGTTTCTGTTGGCCGGTGATCTGTTTGACCACAATCGCGTTAAAGAACCCTGTCTTGAGTTTACAGTCCAGCAGTTATCCCGACTGCATTGCCCGGTGGTGATGATTACGGGCAATCACGATTGTCTAGCGGACTATTCGATTTATCATAAGTTTGATCCTGCGGTTGCTGATACGGACGTGCATTTTATCCAAAACCCCCGGGGTGATTTCCTGGAGTTTCAAGCCTGGGGGCTTCGCATCTGGGGCCAGGGAATTGTTGAACATGCGCCTGAAAATAAACCCCTGGCGAACGTCCCAAACGAACCTTATGCCGGCTGGCATATCGGCATGGCCCATGGTTATTTAAACACCCGTGGTGGTGATAGCTATTCCTCGATGATTACGGAAGAGGAGATTGCTGGAAGTTCCCTGGACTATCTGGCGCTCGGCCATGTTCATGTCTTTACGGATATGGAATTTGGTGGCACCAGGGCGGTATATCCTGGCTCTCCCAATCTGGGACAGGGGTCAAAAGAATCGACTGCAGCCCACGTCATTTTGGATCCCGAAGCCGGGATTACCGTCAATAGATTGGTTTTCCCGATCGTTCTGTAACGCTTACCAGGGCCTGCGGCTGTTGACCCAATCAAAGGGCTCAATGCCTGATTCTGTAATCTGAAATATTTCAGCAGCCGGCTTAGCCCCGCCGAGATCCAGTATGCCAATTGTGCCGAGCTGGGTATTGAGGTTGTGGGGGAAGGTTGGTGACCCGGGATTGATGCACAATACGCCGTCAAATACATCAATCTGCTCGACGTGGGTATCTCCATAAATGAGCACATCCAATTGGTCATCTGGGAAAGTCTTTTTCAGCCAGTTGGTAACCGTTAGGCGCGGGGGAATCTCTGGCATTGGAATATAGTGGGTTAATCCGACTTTAAAACCATTCAGGTCGAGTACCCAGGATTCCTGCAGGCGATCATGATCGGGTTGAATAAATCTACCGGCGGAACCGTCCTCGCCATTGCCCCGGGCAGCATAGGTTGGCGCAACTTCATTTAAAGTATCAATCACAGCGATCTCGTGCAGATCTCCGGCATGCAAAATACAATCGACACTCGCAAAAGCTTCTAACACCTGGGGCCATAAACTGGTTCTCGACTCCGGTATATGGGTGTCAGAAATGAGGCCAACTTTCATCGGATGGTGCCTTCAGCTTTGAGGGACTCAATTTCAGATTCCGATAAACCTAACTCCGAGAGAATTTCGTTATTGTGTTCCCCTAACTGCGGAGCCCCACGACCGGGTTCTGTGATAGATTTACTGAAGCGTGCGGCCTGTCTGGTTTGTCGAATCTTACCGGCAACGGGGTGATCGAGTTCGACGATCAGGTCATTGGCTTTGATGACGGGATGGTCGACAATTTCCTTTCGTTTTAAGACCGGCGCACAGGGAACGCCAGCTTCTTCCAAAATTTCTAGCCACTCTTCAGCGCTCTTTTTTAGCAGCTCGACCTGAGTCATCTCCAGGCGTTCATTGGCATTTTTGTCCCGTAGTGCGGGTGTTAGGAATCGGTCGTCTTCGAGCCACTCTGGATGTTCAATTGCGTGACACAGGGCATACCACTGCTTGTTCGACATGGCGGACACGCTAATGTAGCTGGTCTGGGTTTCGTAAATAAGATCAATAAAAGTGGCTGCCCGCTGGACGCTGACTTCTTTGCCAACAAAGGTTTGGCCGGCCATATCCGAGGACCATAAAAAGGCAATAACTGTATCTAACATGGAGATCCTAACGTGCTGACCTTCCCCGGATTTTTCTCGGTGCAGAAGCGCCGCCGTTACAGCCTGGGCCGTTGCCATGCCCGTAAGCTTGTCAGGGAGGATGGTGCGAACTAATCTGGGGCGCTCTTCATCGGAGCCAGCTTGAATTGTGGTGAGGCCACTTAATGCCTGAATAATAGGGTCATACACGGGTTTGTGACTCCAGGGATTAGATTCACCAAAGCCGCTAATCGAAGCGTAAATAATATTGGGGTTCCGGGCCCTAACGTCTGCTTCGCCGACGCCCAATCGCTCTACCACACCGGGGCGGAAATTCTGGATAACAACATCTGCGGTCTCCACCAGTTTTAGCAATATCTCGCGGCCATTCTCTGACTTAAGATTGAGGGTCATACCGCGCTTGCTTCGATTGTTATTGAGAAATGTTGCGGTAAAAGTATCCGATCCATATCCCGCACCACGGGCGTGATCCGGTGCTTCGGTTGACTCAATTTTGATCACATCGGCACCTTGATCGCCTAGCATCATGGTCGCAAATGGACCTGATATGACCGTGGTTAGATCAATGATTCTGTAGCCGGAAAGGGGACCTGACATAGTGGACGCTCGCAACTGGGTAAAAAGTGATAGTCTTTGAGTGTATCGGGCTAACGCAAAGAATGGTATCTAGGTCGCTCTAGCCAAGCCGTTGTTATA
>TARA_R110002072_G_scaffold57508_1_pt1 | contig 37616 bp, 36 predicted proteins | sample TARA_R110002072 | Tara Oceans TARA_R110002072 (sample SAMEA4397118) | marine metagenome | biome: Polar Biome; feature: [SRF] surface water layer (ENVO:00010504); material: water (ENVO:00002006), including particulate matter (ENVO:01000060) such as... | depth 5 m
TACCTTTATCTCTCTTGACAACCAGGGGCCTTATGAGAGTTGGGCGGCTGAATGAACCTCAAGCAGCTCGCAAAGAGCGGCTCGAACGTATGAATGAATGCGAAGCACCTCTCCCCGATCCGTCGGTGTATGAGTCGAGATGCTAGAGCGGGTGTACACTGACCTGACGAAAGCCCCAACTAGATCATCTACAGCTGAAGCAGACGTCTCCGCGGTCTTACTGAGACTCTTGCTAACTCCACGCCGTGAGAGAATGTGGCGCACCTTCTGCTTCATCGTCGGCCCCCGCGTATCTGGCTCGAGCTTGAAGCCAGGCGCCTTCTTTACGTCATCATCCGGAGCAAGATGGTCCAGCGTCTCACGCAATGCCTCACGCAGATCGGTAGCCGGCCCTCGCCATGACAATCTCTCTGCGCCACTAAGATCTCTAACGGCTTGCTCATACGCTCTGGCAGCAGAGGGGACGATCTGCGCAAGGGTCGCAATGATCCGTGCATCGATCGGCTCAGGGCCAGACTGAACTATGGCCGCCGGCTTCAACGCCGCCTTTTCGGCTGCCCTCAGCGACGTTGACAGCTGCTTAAGGCATTTGTCATACGTAGCGACCGCACTCAGCTTGTGTGATGCGTCGAGTAGTGCATGAAGCTGTGTATCAAGGTCTGTAAGAACATCAGACGAGACTCCGCCTATCTCCAAGAGATCGCGCAAGACTCGGAAGTAGTCGTCAACGATGCCCTTGGCCGCTGTCCGATCCACGGCGCGACGGACCTGCGTTGTCGTCAATGCGCGCACCGACTTACGCAGCGCCTTAGCTCGGGTATCGAGCTCGCGGATCTCCTGAAGCACGCAGCGGCTCCTACTCCGCGGTCCGCGGCAGAGTGTGAACGACCAAGTTGTGCCCGACCGGATTCAGTTTGTATTGGGCGCGCCCTACCGAGTCGAAGTACCCCGCCGCCTTGGCATCGACCAGAAGCTGGTCGATGCGTTTCGGCAACTTGTGGCCAGCCTGCTTGAAGTACTTCTGAAGGTCTTTGGCCGAGATCGTTGGAGACTTCTCATCGGCCCCTGCAAGAGAATCGAGGTAGTACGCGACGATGCACGCCATCTCGACGGCAGACTTGGGACGCTTGGACTCGCGTAGCGACCGAATGTCCTGGATAGTGAGTGGAGGCACAACAGGCGGCGCCACCGGATCCGCAGCCGCGGACGGATCAGTTGGCGCAGGAGGCTGCGGTCGACCGACTGAATCAGAACCCTGGGCACCGGATCCAATTGGAATGCCCAGATGATCACACGCGGCACGGATTACCGTGCTACGGGCACTGTCTGCTAGCGGCTCGAGAGCTCCGATCACTTCATCGATAGCCTGCCCGAGCGTTTTCACTGTCTTATCTGCCATACTTCTCCTTCGCTGCTCCCGACTGTGGTCCCCCGTCATGCAGAAAGCAAGCATCGCGGCGGATGTAGTCCGCCCAACGTCTTTGGTCGATCAGCTGCGACGCGAAGCGTCGTCAGCTGCATTGACTGGTTAGCTGGCCACGCTACCACATCCCACCACGCGATATCAGCAAGCTCACATCGCCAAAGTCAGCAAGCCACTGGTAACAGTGCGGCTCCTCGACAAGGAACGGCTCAAGCATGTCGTAGACGTCCATCCACGACTGTCGCGTCAGCTTGCAAACGAACACTGGGTGAGTGTCGCAAATGCCCTGGTCATCTGAGGCAACGCGCAACTCGAGACGAATGTCACATGGCGCGAGGGCGTCAAGGTCTGCGGCATCACTTTGGCCTTGAGCAAGCGCAGCCACCATGCCGCGAAGTGTCCGCACATCCGCTGGCGTGAACTCGGCGATCGCTAGGACAGGACAGAAGTCAGCCCCACTTGCAGTGTACAGAAGCCTCATTGAGGTCCAGCTAACTTGGAATTCGGCAGAACTGCGTTCGACACCCGAAAACAGTGGCCTCACTGCCTATGATACCGCGCGGCCACAAGCTGCCAAGCCGGTAAGCGGTTGATGACAAGCCCTTCCTTCGCCACCCCTCGTCCAGCGCGCGGGTGATAGGATGACCTGCCTTACGCGCGAATCGAGCAGGTCACGACACTCGCGTAGATCATCGTGGTTCGCGCACGGTCGCATCACCTGCAGCATGGACACCGACACCTTTTGGCGACCGCCAAACGTCGTGTTCGCTCACCCCAACGACCTGGCCAACATCATTTCGACGGCCGATAAAGCTGACCACTCAGTATCGCTGAATGCCGCTGACCCATCGCATCGGCTTGTTCCACAACCGCGCGCCGTTGACGTCCAACTCGCGAAGGAAGCCCTCTCCACCCACCAGTAAGTGGCCGTTCGACAGGTATTCGGCAAAGGTTGGGATATCGACATCTGTGAACACTTGCAGGGTCTTGCCCTCCTTGTCCACGATCTGAACTCGGCCTGGCTTGTGGCTCACGATGAGGGTGCGCCCACCAGCCAAGCGTTGAGCCATTGCCGGTTGTTTCCAAGTTAGCTCCCAGAGAATCTGCTTGTCTTTGTCAATCTCGATCACGCGGCCGGCCTTGACGTCGTTCAAGGAGTAGTCGGCAATCAGGGTATGACCGTTGGGCAGACGCTGGCACGACACAGGGCGGAACTCGCGGCTCTCGTCCGTGTAGCTCCACACAGCCTTTCCAGCCGTGTCCACTTCGAACACCCGGTGGCTATCGCCGCTCGCGATGAGGGTGTGGCCCCCTGCAAGTCGAGAAGCATCATGTGGGGCCACATCGGCAACCGACCAAACGGTTGCTCCAAGAGCGGTCACTTCGCGGACTCCGTCAGTAGTTGCGACTAGGTAGTTGCCGCTCGCCAGGAGCCGCCCAGATCGAAGACCTGGCAGGCCATCGAGAACCAGACGCTCCTTCCCGCGTCCATCTATCTCGACCAACTTCCCCTCGGCAAACTCGGCAACCAAGAGGAAGCCCCGACCACCCCGAATCGCGTCTGCAGCGCTTTCCACGGCAAGAGCCATGTTCCTGTCCTTGCCAGGCTCCAGCGCCAAGATCCTCGCCAGCGCAGGCTGGCCGGCTTTGCCGAGAAGGCCAAGCGCTCGAATCGCACCCAGCCGAATCTCAGGTCGTGGATCAACCAAACAACCTGCCAAGCTCTCGACCGCTTTCGACCCCAACCCGACAAGGCGCTCCATCGCCAGCCCCTGCATTGCTGGCAGCTCAAGCTGCTTGATCCAAAAGGACGGCAACGCTGCCTGCTGACGCGCCTGTGCTGCCACCAGACAATGCGAAAGCGCGACCGCCAAAGTAATGCAGAACATTCGCATCTTGCTGAGCACAGGATAGCAGCTAATGCTGCTTGGCATTGCAGGAGGGGCTTGCGAACTGCAACAGAGGCCACAAGTACCCGCCCCCATCAGGGTCCCATACCTGCAGGAAACGGCCTCCAACCAGCCGTCATTCGGCCCCTTCAGCGCCAGCCCAAGCGTGCGTCAAGGTGTTTGATTCGGGTAGCCAAGTCGAGCGAGAGATGCTTGCGCGCGGCCTGTGGCAAGAAGGTCGTTCGGACGACAAGAGCCCGGCGCCAGAGTCCATTTGTGTTCGGTGTCGTGAACAGAACGTCGCTGCTGTGTGTCGGCCTCGAGCGCACCAACGCGATCATGATCTACGACGTGTCCAACCCCAGCGCCCCGCATCGAAGCCCGCCGACGGTCATGAGGTCATCAAACAACTGCTCAAGGGCAATGCCCGCGGCGCCATGAAACTGCAGCCTCACAACCGGGAATAGGAAAACAAGCTGCGGCTCTGACTAGAGGACTCGCTGGCGCACTATCCCGCCCCCTTCAGCAAGCCGTCAACCAGCAAGCCCAGCGAACGAGTCGTTGGCAGGAAGGGAGTCGCGAGGGCAGCACATGGTTTGGGTGCAAAATAGCTGCGGAAGATTTGGACCAGTGCTGTCCTCGCAGCAATCCGTTCGCAGGTAGTGCCCCTGCGGATGCGAATGGCTTGTAAATCATCCAGTGTGGAGCCCGTGCCACCATGCGAATGCAGAGATCCCGGCAACGACGCCAGCAGCCGCGCCGAACTGCCCAGGGCGATCGGTAGTGCGCAGCTTGCGGCAGAGGTCAGGTAGAATGTCGCGAGGCAGATGCCAAAGCTCGCGCAGCAGGGACCCGAGCCCAGTGGGGCGACCGGAAATTGCTGCCGGGATGCATAGGATCCCGAGCAGCACCGAAACGATCGCCGCGGCGGCTGCCAACGCGATGGTGAAGGCGATGGGCAAGAGCACGAAGCCGATCACGATCCACGTTGCGAGGTGCATGATTCGTTGCGGTTGCCAGACGTGAGCGATGGCATACGTCGCGACGGCGGCGCATATGGCTGCGGAAAAACAGCGCCAGATGGAGCTCGAGGGTCTTTCGAAATCGCTTTCGGACAAGGGTGAGTAGTCGTGACGTGCGTCCTTCGTGACGGTGGCCGAGAAGCATTGGATCTGCGGTTGCCGTTGCTGGCCATGCCTCTCCGAACCATGTTCGCCTTCTTGGGCTTGCGAGTATCAGGCATTCAAGCAGTGCCCTCTGCTTCGATGAGAATCGTCAGGGAGAGAGGGCCGCTCGCAGTCTTTCGGACAGAGGCCCGATGCGCTCGGCCAAGCGCGCTCAGTGCACGAGGCGACCGGGCTTCGGCGAAATGCGGTTGTGGTTCGGCTTCTTGACATTCGTGGGTCGCGAGATGATGACCCAATCGACCGAATGCGCAGCCCAGAGACCGGGCTTCGACTCACCGGCCAACCGCCGCTTCCCAAGCGCGACGAGTCTCGCTCACACTCGCCGCGAGATCGACGATCGGATCGGGGTACTCCACCCCGAGCATCTTGCGCGCGAGCGGCGGCACGGTCCACGGCACGTGCACCGTGTCCTTGCCGAGCAACTCGAGTTCGGGGCACCAAAGCTTCACGTAGTCGCCGCGACGGTCGTACTTCGCCGCCTGGATCGCAACGTCGAAGTAGCGGAAACCACGCGCGTCGTTGCCGACCCCGGCGACGTAACACCAGTTGCCCTGGTTGGACGCCACGTCGTAGTCGATAAGTTGCGACTCGAACCACTCGGCACCCCACCGCCAGTCGAGACCGAGGTTCTTGGTCAGGAAACTGCCCACGATCTGCCGGCCGCGATTCGACATGAAACCGGTCGCGAGCAATTCGCGCATGTTCGCGTCCACGAGCGGGATGCCGGTCCGACCCCTGCACCAAAGTTCGAACGCTGCCTCGTCATGCCGCCAAGGCAGGTCGATCCCCTGCAGCCCGGACGCCGCGAACAACCGGGCGCCGTGCTTCAGGGCGATCAGCTGGAAGTAGTCTCGCCAGAGCAACTCGAACGTGAGCCAGTAGGTCGAGTCGTTCCGGGTGCGCTCGGCCTCATAGCGCTCCACCTCGGCCTGGACCCGGCGCGTCGACAGACAGCCGAGCGCCAGCCACGGCGCGAACTTCGACGAGTAGTCGGCGCCGATCATCTCGTTACGCGTGGCCTTGTAGTGGCGCAGCCGATCATGATCCCAGATCCACGCGGCGAGGCGCGCACGGCCCGCCGACTCGCCACCTCGGAACGGCAGCACCGCGCGCGGATCCGCCGCGGGTTCCGCGTACCCGAATTCCGCGAGCGTCGGCAGTTCACCGGGATCGCAAGCATCGGGCGCTGCGACGAGACCGGCGGCGCCCGGCAGCGGCGGCGTGAATCCCGAGAGCTCCTCGATCCGCTTGCGGAAGCTAGTGAACACCTCGGGCGTGTCCGTCACGGCGAACGGCAGGTCTTCCAGCGTAACGAGCGTGCGATCCCAGAACGTCGCGACCTGACACGACACCGCGGTCATCGCCGCGGAGACGGCGCGTTCGACCTCTTCTTCCTCCGTACCGACGAGGCGATGGTGGACAAGCTTTGACCAGCCGTGCTCGCGCGCCATCGCCGGCAGCACGTCCTCGGGACAGCCACGCCGCACCAGCAGCTCGCCGCCGAGGCGCCGCAACCTTTCGCGCAGGTCGGCGAGCGACTCGATCAGGAACCGCGCGCGATGCACGCCGAGGCGCGGTAGACCGAGTTCCCGCGAGGCGCCGAACTCGCGCGGATCGAGGCAGTAGACGCAGACCACCGATCCTTCGGCGGCGGCCGCCAGCAGCGGGCCATGATCGTGCAGACGCAGGTCACGGCGAAACCAGACGGCAACCGGGCGCGCGGTCATGTTCGGACCGCCCCCTCGATGCGGGGCCCCGTGCACCAGTCGCCGCATGCGCCGACGATCTCGATTCGCGAACTGCTGACATCGCTTTCCACGTGGTCAGCTTCGCGGCTCGAGCGGGTATGGATGCACGCAACGCCCTGAATGTCGGACTCAGCGAACCTGCGCCGCCGTGACCTCGTGGCGGTAGTCGAACAGGCGGATCAGCTTCGGCCGCACGGCGATTGGATCGACGAGGCGCCCGAGCCAGCCGAGCGGCGGCGCGTAGTCGATCTCGTCGCGCAGCAGGCAGCCGTCCGCATGCGGCAGGAACAGGTGGTGGTGGTGCCAACTCGCAAATGGCCCCTTCAACATCACGTCCTCGAAGCGCTCGTTTTTCCGGTAGGCGACGTGCTCCGCAACGATCCGCAGCCAGAACGGCCCGATCTTCGTGCGCAGCTCCACTCTCGTTCCGACCTCAAGACTCGCAGGCGGCGTGACGATCTCGACCCGCTCCCACGGCGGCTGCAACAACGCAAACGCGTCCGGCCGTTCATGGAATGCGAACACGTCTTCGACGCTGGCCGCCAGCAAGCTTTCCTTGACGAACTGCATGGGAGGCGAGGCATAGACCCGCGCCACGCGGATCGGGAGGTCAATCCTCGGAACTTTGTCCGCGTCCCAGCCAGATCGCGACCCGGGCACATCCATAGGCAACCAAATGGCGACTGTCCGGCAATGCTCCGTCTCGCTGCGACCCCGTGGTTCCGAAAACTCGACCGAACGTTCTGCACCGGAGTCAAACCGGCCACGCGCAAGCCGACAACTCGGTCAGATGACCGCCACATCAGGGACTCGGCAATCGCGAGCTCGGTCATTCGGTTGAGGATGTTGCATGCAAGTCGAGCCTCGACAGACTGCGCATCGGCATCACGCCCAAGCAGCCGATCTACAACGTCATGCAGGTGCGAGACGGTTAGTTCAGCTGGATCACGAGCATGTCTTCGCCTTCGAGAATCGCGGTGTCCTTGCTCCGCACTTTGAAGCTCCCCAGATAGGCGTAAGCCGTCGGCTGGGTGTTGGGCCATGGCAGGAAGTGCAACGTCGCTTCGCCGTTGTCGTCCGTTGTCGCGCGCCGTATGTGGCCGCCAAACGTGTTATACCCAAGTTGCGATAGCACCCGCGGTATGCCGAAAGGGCTTGGGAATCCGCTGCGAAACTGACCCACCTCGAACTTCGCGCCGACGACAGGCTGGCCTTCTGTATCGATGACACGAACGCGCCGTGAAGGTTTGGCTTCCAACTGCAAGCGCATCGGCTCCGTACCAGACCACTCGTTCAGCTCGGTGCTGACCCAGGTTGTCTCATCCATCGCCAACAGAGTCCATTCGCCGCGTTGCAACAGAACATCGACTCGCCCGGCTTGATCGGGAACGAGCGGCGCAATGTGACGGACATGCAACGAGCCACCCTGGCGCGGCACCAACATCACCGACGCGCTACTTGCCGGCCCCCCGCCAGAATCAAGTAGCTGTAACGACAACCGTTCGCACGTCGACAGATCGGCCGACGGCATTTGCGGGCTCATCGTCGGCAACATCATCACGCGGCGCCCCTCGACTGGCGGCAACTGCACAATCAGTTCCGTGGCTGTCGGTGAGATCGGCGGCAGCAGCCACGTACCGTCCGCACCAAACTCGACCTCGTAGCTGCGTGCCAAGAAGTAGTTCATCACTCTGGCACCATCGACTTTGGTCGCGTTCGCCATCGCGAACAGCTTGGCACGCTTGCCAGCGAAGGCATCGCTGGCAAGATCGAGTTTGGGTTGCACGGCGGCAGCTGCTGGTTTGATGGTCCGCAAAGGGATGCGGAGCTTCTTGCCCGCGCGTTCCTTCATCGCCCAGTCTTCGAACGACATCTTGTAGAGCCAACCAGACGCCCCCTCGGAGAACCCGGCTTTGCTCGCGACCACCACGAAAGTGTCGGGAGTGCGGTCAATTGGATGCTGCCAATCTTGGCACCGAAGCCGAGCCGTTCCATCGGCCTTGGTAACCGCGGAATCGCCTCGGGCGTAGCCGTAGCTAGCAACCGTCATGAAGTCCTCGCCGCGATCCTCATACTGCACAGCTACTGTGGCCCCAACTACCGGTTTGCCTTGCTCATCGACCACCAGCACGTCGAACCACCTGCAGCCTGTAACCTCCGCCGCGCCGTCGCCATCGGAAGGAATCCACACGCCAACAAGACGGTCGCCAGTCTTGCCATGGACCCTGGCCGTAGCGACGACGCTGCTCGCAGGGACATTGACCATGCCCTCGTTATCGATGGGCAACTCAAGGTAGTAGCCCGGACAGTGGCTGAAGGTCAGGCGAACGTGCAAGTCCGCACAATCCCCCCAAGCCTCAAGACCTTTCAATAGGACTCGCCGAGATGTGCCAGTGGCGACGACACGCAACTCCGCCTGGCGGCCACAAGCCAGATCGGGAACCGGCGTGGCAACCAATGCCGTGCCGTCGATTTCTGGACCAACTGCGAACCCCGCGTAACGCACGCCACGCAGAGCAGAAACGACAAATCGACCACGACGATCTGTCGTCGCGTGCAAGACATCAACTGGATCGAGGCCGACCGTGTCGACATCACTCTCCACCAACGTGACGGCGGCGCCGGGCAACGGCTTGCCGGTGGCCCGCAGAACCTGGCCAACCAACGGCTGACGTATCTGTGCGGGCAGCAGGCTTGCCAGAGCAATGCATGCAAGGACAGCGAATACCTTCATGCGGACAAGCATAGACAACCTTGCACGAGCAGATGGCCGGAGGCGCGAAGAAATGCAGGTCCACGTCAGCAGCATGAGTGCGACGAATCAGGCGCAGAACGAGAACAGCAAACTGTGAAGTGACGGCAAACAACGGCAACAGATACCCATGGGTGTGTCGGGTCGTTGAAGTCGCTGGCCGTGCCGCTTGCCATGGACTTGCTCCGCGACAAGCATGAGGTCGGGGACGCCTGTCAGCAGTTCTTGTTCGAGCTGCTGTCCGAGGGACTCGCCCTTGTCAATGCATGGAATCCGCTGCCTATTGGATCGCTTGCTCAGGTGAATCGAGAAGCCTCGGGAGGGCGGCTACCGCAACGAGTGCGTGCTGCAGATAGAGCCCGACGCGTTCATCTTGCACAACAAGACCGAGCAACTGATGGCACCCGAAGCCCACCTGGTCGTTACGCATCGAACCTAAAGCGACGACGACCTGCTGCGCATCCCACTGTCGCGATTTGCGTCGAGGTTCCACGCCGAGCAAACGCCACCAAGTTGCCACGCGCCTAGCCGAAATAGCCGAAGCTCATCGGCACGATCATGGGACAGCCCCGGCCCCATTGAGGGCAGTGGCATGGCTAATTTGACGGCCATGCCATCGGCCCCCAGTCCCTGGAGAACCCCGTGAACTCTCTGACACGTTGCATCGTCACTACACTGTCCTTCTCATCCCTGCTCGTTTGCCAACGCATGATCTGCGTCGATAGCACCCGGGCGGTTTCGCAAGTCGACTTGACGACCGGGGCTCTGACCTCGATTGGGCAACTGGGCAGCAACGCGGGCGTTTCGGCTGGCTTCGCATACGACTCGATCGCCGGCAAGCTCTACATGACGTCGACCAGCCTCGACTCGGTCTTCTTGATCGACATGACGAACTGGTCGGCAAAGTTGATCGGCCCCTATGGCGTTGGTTCCACTGTGGTCATGCACGGACTCGAATGGGACTGGAGCACATCCACCTTGTACGCCGCTGGCAACGCCGGCGACTTCTACACGGTCGACACCACCACCGGTCAAGCGACGCTGGTCGGCGCAACAGGACTGGGCAGTTTCCAGAACCTCGGCTACGACCCACTGTTCGATGTCATGTATGTGACGAGTTCAACGAGCGACAGCATCTACACAATCGATCGGACAACCGCCGTGACGACATTGGTTGGCGCGATGACAGGCTCCACCAACCCCAACAGCTTGGCCTACAACATCGCGAACCAAACGATGTACATGGCGGACAACAGCACGGACAATCTCTACACGCTTGACCTGACAACGGGCGCTGCGACGCTGGTCGGATCCATGGGAAGCGGCAACGTGCTTGGACTGGCACACATTCCCGGCACAGGAACCCTGACGCGCGACGTGCATGGCTGTGGTCCCACCACGGTGTTCGTCACCGGCAATCCAAACCTGGGTGGCAGCGTCGAGTTCACTGTCGAGAACACAACGGGGTTCCCGTTCGTTGGGTTCGGACTCGTCAATCTTGGCTTGCCCTTCTGTGGCTGCACGGTCGGTCACGAGTGGGCAGCCGCGGTGCAAGGCCCGACCGTGACGGTTGCGATTCCGTCGACGCCGGGACTGCTTGGCTTCAACCTCTTCGCCCAGGGAATGGACTTCCTCGGCACGGGTGGTTGTGCTTCGCCGCAGCTGACCCTCACGGACACGATCGCGCTCACGGTCGGCAACTAGCCAGTAAGCTCGATCGCCGACAGCGTTGCGCCCGCCGTGCGGTCCGCGGCGCTAGCAATCCCGGCCGACAGGCGCCGCGCCAGCAGCTGTGAATCTTCGTTGGATTGCGTCCTGGAGCGATAGTCGATTGCTCCAGCCTGAGCCTGATGCGTACGATCGGGCACGTGATGAACCCTCCATCTTGCAAGCTGTCGTCGTGCTCGTTCTTGGCGCTGTTCATGGCCGCCGCCTGCTCCAGCAAGCCGACCTGGTCCGAAATCGCCAGCGCAGATCTCTCGCCCAAACAGGCCGCGCAAAAGGTTGCTGCCGAGACGGCGCGGCAGCAACTGGCCGGAACGTTGCTTGGAGAGCTGAGCACGGCACTCGGCAAGCAAGGCACCGCGGCCGCCATCCGCGTATGTCGCGATCGCGCACCTGCCATCGCATCCGAAGTGGCCAGCCGCCAGCGCGTGCGCATCGGGCGCACCTCCCTGCGGCTGCGCAATTCCGACAACACGACGCCAGCGTGGGCGGCGGCTCACGTTGCGGCCAACATCGCGGCTCCGGCATTGCTGGTCGGTCCCGAAGGCCAACTCGGTGCCCTGTATCCGATTCCCCTGATGCCGCAGTGCGTGCAGTGTCACGGTCCTGAAGAGCAATTGTCGGCCGAGGTCAAGTCGGCTTTGAAGGCTGACTACCCAAGCGATCATGCCACCGGCTTTGCACCCGGCGATCTGCGCGGCTGGTTCTGGATCGAAGTGCCCGCGGCGCAATGACCGAGCAGTGTCGACCCGGACCAGGCCGACGTGCAACGAGTGGCAGCGGCAGATTTGGGGCCGGCGGACCTGGTCGCATGGAACAATGAGATTTGGGCTGCGGCTGACCGCGTAGCGACCCGAGCTGCGCCCGCGGTCGCTGCCGCATCGCTCCGCCCGACGCCAGGGTGCTCGGCACTGCGGGGGCTCGGCCGCTCACGCCTGCCACAGCGCGACAGCCAGAATGAATGCGTTGACGACGAAGAAGACGATTGCGGGGAGCGTCTCGAGCAACGAATCGCCGATTCGGATTCGGGTGACAACGCCCAAAAGCATCAGTGTCGTCAGGCCTGCGGCGGAGACAATCAGCAGGATTGAATAGACGTAGCCCGCGAGCATTCCGATGGCTCCGACTAGTTCGAGCACGCCGACCATCCTGCGGAACCGTGCGAGGCGATAGCGCTCGAACTCCTCGACCATGCGCGTCGTGATCAGGCAGGTGGCTCCGAAAAAGCAGAACGCGAGGATCGAGAGGGCGCGGGCGACGTCGAACGTGATCTGCATCGGGTCGTTGCTTTAGGCCACTGTCATGCGTGCGAGCGCGGAAATCCGGCTACAGTCTCGGCATGCTCGAAGGACTAGCATCCATTCTTCAGGTCATCGTCGGTCTCGGCCTGCTGAACGTGTGGCTGATTCGCGCTCGCAGCGCGACCTCCTACCGCGGCGGCGACGCGCAAAACCTCAAGAGTGAGTTTGCGACCTACGGGTTGCCGAGCGCCGCCTTCTACATCGTCGGCGGTCTGAAGATCCTGGCTGGAGTTCTACTGCTGGTTGGCTTTGCCTATCAACCGGTCGTCGCTCCTGCCGCCGCGGTCGTCGCGGTGCTCATGGCTGGAGCGATCGTCATGCACCTGAAGGTCGGCGATCCGCCATCAAAGTCACTGCCAGCGACGCTCATGCTGCTGATGAGCGCAGCGATCTGCACGATCGCCTACCTGTAGTTTCGCGGGCGTCCGCAGCGTTCTACCTCGCCGGGAGGGCCAGAACCTCAGGAGGCAGGTGGCGCGAACAGGCGTTGCAGATCGGCGCGACGCAGCACGACACCTAGATTGACGGCGAGCATCCCGAGTGCCAATGCGACGCCCGTAGGAAACATCGTTGCGTTGAAGGCAACGATGCCGACGGTGATTGGCAACTGAGCAATCCCAGCGGCGAAGCGGGTGCGCGGCACAATCAGCATGACGCCTAGCACAGCGTGGCCGAGCGCAAGCCAGTTCATCAGGCCGCCATCGCGGATGATGTCCCACATCTGTGCACCTTGTGAACCGTCGTGCAATGGGGGCTCAACCAGCTGGAGAACGTGGTTGATGCTGGAGCCGATCAGCGGCAAGGCCAGAAGAATGGCGCTGAATGTCTGCACTTGTCGCACGCGCAGGATGGTAGCGGCTGGTCGGCGACATACGCAGAACGGAGGAACCAACGCCGTGGGGATTGGCTGCATCCAAGCCCTTCTTGCCAACGAAGCCTCACGGTAATGATCCGGTACCTGGTCGCACTCTCGCTATTTCTGTCAAGCTGCGCCTACTTCCGCTCTGCGACTACGCCCATGCCGATGGCTCGGTATGCGGCTCCCGCAGATTCGGCCGACACGTTGGTCGTGTTGCTGCCGGGCATGGGCGACAGCCCGGAGGACTTTGTTGATCAGGGCTTTGTGCGCCGCATTCAGGAAGTCCGTCCTACCGCAGATGTGATCGCCGCGGACGCGCACTTCGGCTACTACCGCTCTCGCACGTTCCTGCAGCGTCTCAAGAGCGACGTGATTGATCCGGTCGCGGCACGCTACGAGCAGATCTGGCTGGTCGGTATCTCGCTCGGCGGCTTCGGCAGCGCGATCTTCTGCGAGCAGAATCCCGAGACGATCGACGGCATGATCCTGTTGGCGCCATTCATGGGCGAACGCGACATCGTCGAGCAGGTTCGTGCAGCAGGCGGCCTGGCCAAGTGGACGCCACCGGCAGATATCGCTGGCATGGCAGACGACGCCGAACAGAAGTTCACCCAGTTGTGGGCATTCTATCGGGGCTACGCCAACGAAACTGCGGCGACGATGCCAAAGCTCTACCTCGGTTGGGGCGAGAGCGACGGCCTGCACGTTCCCAACGGCATGGTCGCCGACGTGCTGCCGAGCGAGCAGAGTCTCGCGATGCCAGGCGGCCACAAGTGGACCGTCTGGCGACCACTGTTTGACCAACTCGTCGTGCGCGCGCTGGCGAACGATTGATCGATGCGAGAATACCGAAAGCAACCTGGTTGGTTGGTGGTTGCCACAGCGCTGGCCGCTATCGGCGGCGCTTGCGTAGGGCCTCGCCCGTCGCAGCCTTGGTCCGCACAAATCGAAGGTGCCACGACGTGGCTGTCACGAAACGACGTAGCGGTGCCTGGCGACAGCGGCTCCCGCTTCCCTCTCGAGGAACTGACTGGGACCGGGCCGAGAGCGACAGTTCGCGGCTACTTGTCCTATGCGCCGACGCAACGCCAACAGTGACGGGCACTGGTTGCGCCGCTATCGCTGGACGGCAGCAACGTGTCGGCACAACCCATCCAGTTCGGCGGCCAGACGTTTGCTGCCGGTGTGCCAACGACAGCTAGCTACCGCTTCGATTCGTACCGGCTGACGTGGCGCTACCTCGTGCACAGCAGCGACTGCCTCGATGTGCGCCTCGGCGTGACAGCGAAGCTCCGAGACGCCGAGGTCGAGCTCCGCCAGGGCGTGACCCGCGCGCGCAAGTCCGACACCGGCTTCGTGCCGCTCTTGCACGCTGCGACAGAATGGCGGCTAAGTCCTGACTGGCGCGCCGTGGTTGACATCGACGCCGCAATTGCGCCACAAGGCCGCGCCATCGATGCGACGGTGCAGTTGCGGCGGTCACTTGGTAAACACCTCGACGTGGGGGTTGGCTACCGCACGATCGAGGGCGGTGCAGACAACGACGAGGTGTTCACGTTCGCCTGGGTGCATCAGGCGGTGTTATCAATTGGCGTGCGGTTCTGACGCGAGTCCCGAAGGCCAATGCATGGGGAGCGAGCTGCGTGGCGCTTGTGCAATTCCGAGCCCGCAGAGGACCGTGAAGCGGTGGCTCAGGGATGAAACAACGATAGAGCGCCATCGGGCCACAGCCCAGGCGTGGCGTTCGGCGTTCCGTTGCGGATCAGCAGCATTGGCGCACGACGGACCCGTGAGGCGGCTAGGATTTGCCGGCGCGTCTGCTACGAAATTGCTGGGCTTCACCGTTCGCTTGGCCCAAACCCCTAGCTTCGTATAGCCCGCTTCACCTCAAGCCAAGAACATGAACACTGCCGATACCAAGACCGTAGTCGAAGCTCTCGAAACGTTGCTCGCCGACAGCTACACGCTCTACCTGAAGACGCACAGCTACCACTGGAACGTCAAGGGACCGATGTTTTCGACCCTGCACACGATGTTCGAGACGCAGTACACCGAGCTGGCGCTAGCCGTTGACGAGATTGCCGAGCGCATCCGCGCCCTCGGCAGCCCGGCTCCGGGCAGTTACTCGCAGTTCATGAAGTCGGCATCCGTCAAGGAAGACCCGACTGTGCCGAAGGCGACCGACATGATCAGCAACCTGGTAGCGGACTCCGAGCTGGTCGTGACCTCAGCGCGCAAGCTCGTGCGTGCGGCCGAGGAAGTCGGGGACGACGCCAGCGTGGATCTCGGCGTGCGACGCATCGATCTGCACGAGAAGACCGCCTGGATGCTGCGCAGTCACCTGGAGTAGTTGGCCCTTCGGTTCGCATTCAGAATCTGCATGCCGAGCGGCGTTGGTGAACGAATCGGAATGACGGTCACGCCGAAGAAACCTGATCGCATTGATCTAGTCATCGACAGCAGCGGTCTCGCCATCGTTGGTTAAGTCGAGTGGGCAGCCGTCATACACGGCGGAAAGGGCGTTCGCGGCTAGAAGAAGTGCGCCTCGGTGTTGACGGAGATGGCGTGATCGACCGTCAGCGACTGACTGATGCGAGTGTTGATCAGGCATCGACGTGACTGCACCCGAAGACATCATCATCCAGAAACTCGTCTGGTTCGGATCAGGAGGCGAGAGCAGCGATCGTCAATGGCGTGACGTGTTGGGCGTCATCAAGCTGCAGCGCAACGATCGTGACCTTGTCGACATGCGGCGGTGGGCTACGGACGTCGGTGTCCTTGACCTTATCGATCGAGCGATGCAGTCGCAGGATCCCCGCCAGCTACCAACGAACGGACTGGCACGTCATCGCCCCTCGCGGTGATCACGAAGGTCACATTCCAGACGTGATGTGACTCAGCGGAAGGTGGCCGCGGATGAGAGACTCGGCGGGCTGCGACGCAGCCACCGCCGTGCGGCCCAGACGGCCCAAGTGCCAGCGTGACACCTTGTCTATCGCCACAGGATGCAGCGCGCATTTCCATTGCAGACGGGATCGAGTTTCCACGGCGACCGCTTGTGCTGCTATCAACGTCGGCGAAACTGGACTCATGGTATGGATTCACACTGAGTGCTCATGTCGATGACTCGCGCAGAGAAGTTCTCACACTACGGGGTCGCGGTGATCGCGCTGTGTGCCGTGCTCGTCTCCGTCTGGCAGATGCAGGCCGCTCAGAAACACAATCGCCTGTCCGTCAGACCCTTTCTCGAGACCTTTACTGGTTGGGTGGGAGAGGGAACGTGGCAAATCTCATTGTCGAATCACGGCATTGGGCCAGCCATCATCACGAAGGTTGAGTACGAGTTCGGCGGCAAGACCTATCGGCAATGGGATACGGTGCTCGATGCGGCGAAACTGAGAGCCGACCGAAGAGGCTCTCACAACTTCAACGGCAAATCCTACCTTGCACCGGGTACCGAGATCGAGTTCCTCACGTTGGAACGGTCGCAGATCACCAACCCACTTGGGATCAAGATTCGGATGCTCTACGAGTCGGTTTACGAGGAACCGTTCGTTCTCCAGATCTCGGTGTGATGATGGCGCACTATCCGGAAACTCGATCGCGCCACGGTCACGAGAGTTGCATCGGCTAACGAATGCCGATGATTCGGCTAGGTGGCCGCCAACCTCCCACTGAAGCTGCTCCTCATCACGTTCGCCGGCTTCGTCAACCGTGACCAATCACAGCTGATAGCTTGCCTGCTCGAAGAGAATCGCGTCCTCCGCGAGCTGCACGGCGACAAGAGACCGCGACTGACGGATGACCAACGCCGAGACTCGCGGCCAAAGCCAAGTCACTCGGTCGACGATTACTCGACAAGGTCGCGACGATCGTCACGCCAGACACGATCCTCAGATGGCATCGCGAGCTGGTAGCCGCCCACCACCCCTACCCGAACAAGAAGCGCGTTGGCCGCCCTGAGTGGCACGAGAATCGCATCGCTGCCCCCGAGCTAGCGGCAGCACTGGACCTCATCGAGACGTGGCCGGGCATCGGTCGCCAACCTCGCCATCGATCGATCCCGGACTACGCCGCGTCTTGCTTCGATCGACGAGATATCACGTCTACTGCGCCCCCTCTCCGAACGGAGACACGGTCTTCGTGCTGGCGGTGTGGAGTGCTGTTCGTGGTCGCATGCCAAAGATGGACGCCCCCGAGCAGGCACCGGTTCTGATGTCGCATCACTGTGATGATTTGACTCTCGGTCTGGCAGCGACGTGACTCATGGTCCGTGGGATGCGGCAACCGTTTCGCCGATGACCTCGCTCATGCATGGTCCTCACGCGCTGCAGCTCCTACTCGCCACGTTCGCTGGCTGGGTCAACAGACAGCAGACGCAGACGATCGACTACCTGATCGAAATAGAACCGTGTGCTCAAGGAGCAACTCGGCGACAAGCGGCCACGGCTGACTGACGACCAGCGCCGACGACTCGCCGCGAAAAGCAAACCACTCGGCCGACGACTGCTCGCCAAGATCGCGACGATGGTCACGCCAGACACGATCATGAGATGGCACCGCTCCAAGCCCCGACCGACCAACGTCGTGGAGCATGTTCCTCAAGTCACATGCGGACGTCATCGCAGCCGCCGAGTTCTTCACCGTCGATCGATGCGCTGTACACCAAACGGTTCGTGCGCATCCTCAAGGACGCCGGCAGCAAGGTCGTTACACAGCCATCCAAGCACCTGACGTGAACGCTATCGCGGAAAGAACAAATCGTTGGCTCACCAATGCAGTTCGTGCGTGTCAGTCGCCGTGATGGGTCTCAGCGTGCGAGGGCTCTGGGCCACGGCGAAGCCTTGAATCACGACGGAGAAACCCGGCAGCGAGACTGGCACCGGATAGGTTAGGTTGTGACCGTTCGCCGATAGCTGGGCCAGTCCGAGGATCACCGCGAGTGGCGGGGCGAGGTGCAGCTCCGGGAAGGCTGGTGTGACAGGATGCGGCGCGCCTTGTATGCCGAGCTGTACTGCGACCAGCGCGATCGTGCCATCGAACGTGCCGCCCGGCGATTCTAGTCGTAGGTTGATGGTGTCGCCGCTTGCGATCGTCTTATGGGCACAGGCGGCAGGTGATGTGGGGGTTGCGCTGCGTAGCAGCAGGTCGTCGTCGGATCCGGGCCAGTTGCGCATGCTTGGGGACGCCGAGCGATCCGTGACGGTGGCGAGGTCGTCCCACTCCGGTTGTCCGAGTCCCCAGCTGTTGAGGCGCACGGCGAGGGCGCTGGTGCCACCGATGCCCGGATCCATGTCGCAGGCCAGGTCGCCGTAGATTGCGGTGGTCACGGCCATGGCGGCTGCGAGAGTTCCTGAAGGGGTTTGGTGGCTACCATCGTTGGTGTAGAGCGCGGAGTCCCAGCCCTTCAGCATGAACGCTTCACCAGCTCGTGCCCGGCTGGATGTGCCTGGACCGAACAACGCGTCGATGTGTTGGCGCGCGTTCTCATAGCCAGCACGGATCTCGTTGTGCATGTCCACCGGGCCGCCGGGATAGGCCGGCGATGCCCCCGAGTAGTAGGAGTGCTGCGGTCCGCGCGCCCAGGTTTGGAACAGCACAGCTTTGGCGTTGGGGCTGTGAGCGCGCACGTTCTGGACGATCAAGCCTGCGTTCTGTGCCATGGCTACTGGGTCGCCGAATTGCATCGTTGCTTCCAGTGAGAAGCCCTGCATCACCACGAAGTCCCATTCTTCACCCAACGGCAACGCGCTAGTGATCGCCGCGGCCTGCGACGGATCGGTCAGGTGGTAGTAGAGATTCTGGCCGCCGGCAAGTTTGGGGAAGACCTGGGGGCGGGTGTGCCCGGCCGCTTCGGCGAGGTCGCGGACGGCGTTGTGAATACCACCGTTCCCGATCGAGTAGCTGTTGCCATAGAACAGCAGGTTGAGGGAACCGTCGTCCGCACGGACTTCGAGAGTGATGTCGATCGTTGCCGGAATGAATCCGCTAGCGGTGGCCGATAGCCGCGCCGCGTAGCTGCCAATCGCAAGCGCGGAGCTGTCGACTGTCATGGGGATCGCCGCGCCGGTTGGCGCATTCGTTGGCCAGGTCAACCATGTGGGCGCGGTGCTCGTGCTCAGGTCGATGGCGCTCAACGTAGCCGTCGGGTTGCCGGTGTTCGTGAGCAGTAGTGCCTGCACGTCGAACGGTCCGTAGCCGACAATGCGCGAGCAGTTCAGAGCTAAAGGGTCGAACAACAACCAGCTGCCTGGTTGTGGCGGGCCGCTGAGCGACATTGCATTGAGGTAGAAGAAGCCGCTCGAGTTGTTGTTCGCGGGACCCGCTGCCACTTCAACGGTGAGCGTGCCCGAGGCATCAGCGAGTGCGCTCGTCACAGTCGCGATGTTCTGCTCGTTGTTGGCGGGCTCAAGCAGCGTGGTCAAGGTGTTCGCACCGATCACCGTGTAGCGCGTCTCCCGCTGGTCGGCGATGTTCATGCGGGAGGCGGCGAACACGAGATCGTAGCTTCCTCCCGGGGCGAGGCCATTCAGCATGAACCGTACAAGCGGCTGGCTGTTCGAGCCGTAGATGTAGTCTCCAGTTGCTTCGACCGGAAAGCCGGTCAGCGCCAGTGGACTGTTGGGAACCGGGCTACTCGTGCCTACTGAGTTGGCGCCAACAAACGTCTGTCCGGCGACGAATGCCATGCTCACGCCTGTGGGTTGCCCCATGTTGTTGGGCAGCGGCAACGGCTGGCTTTGGTTGCCCGGATGAACCACGCTCCAATGCTCCGGCATGGATGGCGGCACGTTACTCGAGGTGCCGAAATCGACACGCAACTCAAGGTTCTGCGCGTCGAGCGCCGGCGTGGTTAACAGAAGGGCCAGCAGGACCAGTAGTGTGGGAGGGAGGCAGCGCATGGGAATGGCAGGGGGCGTCCAGCGTGTGGTCTGGAATCAGCCAGCGGCACGTCGTCACTTTCTCGCTCCAATAGCGCCCCGTCGACGAGCTTGGTGACAGGGGTGTAGGCGACAAGCTGCAGTCCGGACCACCCGAACCCAGCCGACCGACTCTCTCACCCATTCAGCCAGCCGTCAACCAGCAGGCCACCACGGTCCAGCGCCGAGTAGACCCCGCAGGAAACGCCCTGCAACGAGGCGACACCAGACCCTACCAGGCCACCAGGGGACCAGGGGACGCCTCCGGTGGAAGCCGCAGCCACTAGCAAACCTGATGGTGACGCTTCCCACCACAACCGACAGCCACTGCGCCGAGTCCGACCTGGATCCGACGGCTTCGGCTGACCGGATAGAGTTTTTGACAGTTACGCACAACTGTGGGTATTTCCATCCAAGTGTCTGAACCCCGGCAATCCGCAGATTAGCTAGCCATCAAGGCGATCAGAGCCCTCGGCGGCACCATCCGCACAAGCCAAGCCGTGCGAGAGGGCATCCACCCCCGGACCCTACCACCTCCGCGACACCGGACAGATCGAGCCCATCAGCCGCGGCTCGATCATCCACCGCTGCACGTCGTGCGCATGAGCCAACGGTTGGTCACGGCCAAGAGCGACGGTCTTGCCTTCCTTAGCACCTACAGCTTGCAGTGCGCACGTAAGCGCACCGACGGTGTCCCCAATCACGAGGTCGAGTCGGCCATCCCCGTTGAGATCATGAAAGACCGGCGAAGGGTATGGCCGCTTGCTACCAAGGAACTCATCGAGAACGCGGATACGAACGTGATCCGCAAACGTATCGTTCGCGCTCTGCGCAACGAGCCACGGCCTGCAAACTGCGGCCGCGCATACGATCAGCACGCTCTGTGAGGACATCGGCATTGGCCATAGTGAGTCGTGCCGACTCCCCGGTAGCGCCAAATTGCGCGATAGCGCGCAGCGATCGACCGATTCGGTCACGCTAGCTTTGCTGCCGGGAGCCAACGAACTGCGGCACGTGACACGGCCCTTCGAGCCTGATCGTGCAACACCTACACCCTTGCGGTTGCCCCCGAGCAATTCCTACAGAACTGCCACATTGTGCACCTTGCACCACAGACATGTCGGGTGGATTCTATGACTGCCGTCCGCGGTATCCTCGTAACCGCGGTTGTTCGAATCCTCGTTTCCCGCAGTTGCGTTCCTCCCATGCAAAAGCTCTCCGCCCTGTCTTTCATCGCCTTCGCCGCCGTCCTCCCCGCGCAGGTTTCCGAGATCCCAGCCATGAACCAGCCGTCGTCCGTCATCGACATGGATTTGGTTGGCGCAGTTGGCCCGACGACCGTGTCGGCAATCATTGCGGCAGGAACGAACGGCGGCGCATTCCTGGTGTCGGACATCGTCCTCAGTGCGAGCGGTCAGGCCGTCGGTCTTTACAACACCAACGCGCAGCTCGGCAACGCGCTGGCGTATGACGCAGCGAACAACGGGCTGACCTTGGTGGCGCCGCAGGGCACGTTCGACGCGTTCAACGCCCAGATCGACATGCTGGTGCCGATGACCGAAATCGGCATCTCGATCGGCGACTGGGTCGGCGCGATGAGCCTGCAGTTCCTCGATCAAGGCAGCGTCGTTGGCACGATCACTACCACGAGTTACACGACGGGTGCCGCGAAGTTCTTCCAGTCTGCGGTTCCATTCAGCCAGGTCCTGGTCAGCACGTCCTCGGGCGCCGGGAACTGGGTAATCGCGGAACTGCACATCCAGAACGGCTTTGCCACGCCGGCCACCAACACGAGCATTGGCAGCGGCTGTGGCGGCCTGATCCTGGCGGCAACCACTCGCCCGATCATCGGCACGAGCTGGGACTTCTCGCTCGGCGGCATCCCGTCCGCAGGCACGGTTGGCGCGGAGATCTTCGGCTTGACCGACCCCAACATCAACGACCTCACTGGCCTGGGCCTCCCCGGCTGTGGTATGCGTGCATCGCTCGATTTCATCAACGCGTTCTTAGTCGGCGGCAGCACGCACACCTTTTCGCTCGCCCTGCCGCCGAACGCCGCGTTCGTTGGCCTCCACGTGTTTGCGACCGGCGCGGTTTTTCAGAACCCGCCCACCAATTCCTTTGGTGCCATCACCGCGAACGCGATCGACGGCTCGCTCGGCGACGTGTAAAGCAAGCATGGTCTTCCCGTGATCTCTGCTGGCAGATGATTGCGACTTTGCATGATCAATGCGTCAGCGAGCGACCTTCTCCAAACCATTCGCAAAACTGATGACGGCGAACGTGCGGTTGAGAGTCCGGCTCTCGAAGTTGCGCATCATCATCGGCTCTGACCCAACTGTGACGCGATCGCCAACGGCGACTTCGCATTCGGGCACGGCAAACCAAGCAGGCCCCTCGACTCCGTCGAGCTTCACGTAGGTGTAGCCGCCCGAGTTCATCGTCTCGACGATCTTGAAGCCGGCGCTCGGATCGCTGCCGAGATCATTGGTGGCGCAGCCGGAGAACGCCGCGACGGCAAGCAGGCAGATCTGTCCAAAAGTGTGGTGAACCATGCACTACCTATGATCGTGCATGCGCTCGCGCCGGGCAACGCCGACGACAACGCAACTGCCGACTTTAACGTACCGACTACGAGGTACGGTGCCAGGCACACAAACAACTCATTCACGATGGGCGGCTCGCGGCGCGTGCCTCAGGCGCAAACTGTAGGGGCAGTCGAATATGGTGTTTCTGTGCCTGGCACCGTACGTACAAACCGGCGTTGGCGTCCGCTTCGGATCCGACAAATAGCCCGAGATCCTCGATGCCAACCATGACATCACGCATTGGCTGACCTTGTTCGTCGACGACTTTGCCCACGGCATGCACGCCGCGGTGCAGGGGGATGGCACCCATGTCTGCCACCTCGTCTGGCAACAGGTTGCGCCAGCGACCGGTACGCGGCCAACGCCCTGAGAGTGAAATGTCGAGTCCGATTTGCCAACGTTCGTGCGCTAGCACACGCAATGCAAGCGGCTTCGCGACCGGGACGGAATCCCGCTAGCGCATCGCAACGCTCGAGCACTTAGTTCCCGGCAAGTACCACGCAGGCGCAGATCGCTGCGCCGAATGGTTGCCGGCAGTCGAACAAGACCTCGTGGTCAACGCCGGGGAAGCAACGGTGCTCGAGCTCGTCGCAGAAACTTGGCCGCATGATCGCTATGGCGGCTTCTGTTTCAGCATGCGCGACGCGCCGCCGCCGTTTGATGGCAACGCAAACGCGACACGCTCCCACATCTTCCAGCACGCCGATGGACGTGAATGCATGCTCTATACGATCGGCAGTGAGCTGCGCTGTGTCGCGTACGGTCGTCCGGGCGATGTGATTGCTGGGCGCATCGTACGCATGCTGGTCGACGGTGCCGGACCGGCGCAGCCTGTCACGGCGCCTATCTTGCTTGCGATCGGCACCGTCGTGCCAGGGCAGCCGACATGGCTGGCCGCCCCCTATCCAGAAACTCGGTAGCGTTTCGGATGCGAAAGCTACGTCGACCACCCGAATGCCGCTGATTCCGCCGAATGGCGGCCGACTTCCCGGCCGAAGCTCTGCCGACCACGCACTACAATCGCGGCACACTCCAGCGGGAATGGGACTCATGGTCCGTGGGATGCGGAGATGACTTCGCCATGCTCGGCCCCCACTCGCTGCAGTTCCTGCTCGCCACCTTCGCAGGCTGGACAAACCGAGTGCGAGCGCAAGTAGCGCTGCAGCATGTCGACGTGGGCGATGGCCTGCTTCGGTTTGATCCGCCCCAGAACCTAGTTGCCGACAACGCCAGCTAGGCCGTTCGACGTCGTGAAGTTGCCGCTGGTGAACGCACTCACCTGCGAGGCGAGCGAATAGGCGAGTAGCGCCGGATCATTTGGGACGGCGATGCTGTAGGTGGCCCCGCCGGAGTTGACCGGGACGCCGAACCCACCAAGGTTGCCGTCGACGTGGGCGAAGCAGCCCGCGGCACCGATGGCCGTTAGTTCGATGGCTGGGTTGAGGGCGGTGTCGCCAAACCAAAACGTGCACAACACAGCCGTTGCCGGAACGTTCGAGGCCATCAGGTCCCACGAGCTACCAAGCATCGGGGCATTGCTCGCGAGGCCCATCGGCTGCACCGACGGGCACCCCTGGCCGAAGGTCGTGACACTCGCAGTGCCCGCATCAATCGTGAACAGGCTCAGCGCACCATCGCCTTCGCTGGTGACGGCTAGCAGGTCGCGGCCCGTCGCGTTGTCTGCGGCCGGGATGAACGCCAGACCCTCCGGAGCTCCGGCGCCGATGCCGCTTTCGGTCGCGACGTCAATGACGTCGACGAGCACGGCGGCCATCGGGTTGCTGACGTCGTAGACCATGATGGCGTCGGTGCGCTCGAGCCCGACGAACAGCATCGGCGTGCCGTTGACGATGCCGAACACGATCGACTCAGGCTCCGGCCCCTTGTCGTCCGACCGACCTTCTTGCCACAGACCGCGAGCGAGCATCTCGCGCTCGAACTCGTCACCCGAATCGAAGACCGGAACACCGGCGGTCGTCCAGATCGTGAACGATCGTGCACCGAACGAATAGAGCTGGTCGACATCCCCGTCGTTGTCGGTGTCGCCACGGGCGATGTCATAGTCACTCGTCACGAACTTGAGGCGACCAAGGATCGCGTTATCGTTGAGTTGCGTCGACGTGTAGAGACTGGTCTCCGGGGTGGGGTCTTCGGTATCGAGCGTGAAGCCGGCTTCTAGATCGACGCCGCGCGTTTCGTCGCCAAAGCCAGCGAAGTCCTCGCGGCCATCGCCTTCATTGGCAGTCGCGATGTATTCGACTCCGCCGACCGTGAACGTCGTCAGCGCGTCGGGCATGTAAAGACCGAGGATCGGCAAGTTCTGGAAGTTGCCGTTTATGCCGTCCTGGTTGGAGGGGTCGAACTCGTTGCCAGGCAGGTTGTGATCCTTCTCGCCGAGCGGCAGGATCGCCGTGACACTGGCGGCAGCGATGTCGACGACTGCAATCGCGTTGTTTTCCTGCAACGTGACGTAGGCGATCGTGCCAGCAGCGTTGATCGTCACGTATTCGGGCTCGACGTCCTGCGCGAGCGTGATGTTGTTGACGTCTGAAAGGCGCACGCCCGCGGCCTGCAATGACGCTTTCTGGCCGTTCCAAGGTGCGAAGCTGGCAGTCGCGACGGTGCGTGAGGCGACGTCGACGATGCTTACCGATCCTTCCGGGTTGTTGAGACCCGTAGCTTCATCGGCTTCGCCTTCATTGGCCGTCAGGACCTTCTGGCCGTTCGGCGTGAACACGACCATGTCAGGCAGCGCCCCCACGGTGACCGAGAAGCCGCTCGCGGCACCGGTTGCGGCATCGAAGAACTGGACGCGCCCCGGATCCTGCTTGGTGGCCCCTTCGACGGCCACAGCGACCAAGCCGTTGTGCACGGCGACGCTGTTCGGCGTTCCGGCGAGCGGAATCGAAATCTCGTAGGCGAGCGCGCCGGTAGCCGACGCCGTAAACACGTCGATCTCGTCGCTGCCCGGGTTGGTGATGAAGTAACGGCCACTGGCAGAGTCGAACGCGACGATCTCGCCTTCCTGGTTGGCAGTCTGGATCGTGCCGAGGTGAGTGTGAGAGATCTGCGCCGTGAGTGAACTGGCGGTGGCGAGTACGGCGGCCAAGGCCGCGAATCGGATAGTCATGCGCGGCACTACAACCAACTCTCGACAAGTAGCGGCGCAGACAGCGTGAGGATTCGAAGCGCACCAACGCCGCCTCCTGCCGTCGCTTGTAGTTACCAAGTCAATCGACAGCACCTTGTCGCGCATGAGGCGACGCGGAAGCCGCTGCGCAATCGTGTTGCTAGTGCAGATCTTTGATCAACGTATTGCCAACTTACAGCGCATCGCATTAACGACGCATGAAGGGTCGCACCTTGGTCAAGCTCTCACGATGCGTTGCTGGTCACTTGGTCGACCGCTCGAGGAACGAGTGCGCTTGATCAGCGGCTTTGATTGTCGCGGCCATGCTAGAACCAAATGCAATCGTCAATCAGTACTCTCATCGCGGTCGCCGCGATCTCCGCTTCCCACAAGGCGCAGAGCTTGCCATTGCCCGAAACTGCCACGAGCAGTGTCGCAACGGAGAACACTGCCCCTTTCGATGTGCCGACGCGCATCACGCAGACGCTCATCACCAATCGCGAACGGCCTGACCCCATCCCTCAACAACTGGGACATGGCGACGTTCGACCCGTCTGGCCGCTATGTTTTCGTGACCGAACTCGGAATGCCGGCTTCAGACGCGGTCCGGATGTAAATCGCGGTGTTTGCGCGAGCGATCTGTTGAAGATTGGCTTTGTGCACCAACGCCCATCCGCGGGACCCAATCCGAGCAATGCGCAGATCGACTGCTTGCCAGTCGTCATCAACCCGCTGCCGGACGGCATCTGTCTGGCTCAAGACAGCGACGCAACCGGCTGCATTCGAGGGACCGGCTATGTCGGAGGAACGACACCGGCGTGTGCACTTTCGACGTAACCAAGCCTGAGGGGATCTGCCTGTGTAGACCGCGCAGTCGCCTCGCGGGATGCAGGATTGCAGCGAATATTCTCGTTGGCCGCCCACACCACCGCTCTCCAAACCCTCTGCGAGAGCCGGGCAGCCGTGGATCGAGTGGGATCTTGCGGAAACATCCTATTCTGGTCGTCACGGGTTCGCATCCGACTCACCATCAGGTCGACGGGCCGCTGCTTGAATGTCCCCTACTCCCCATCCCAAGAAGACCAGCATCCGTCGGAGCGGCATGGTCAGCAACAACCACCGCAGAACCGATGCTTGCTTCTCCCTGCGACGAACGACTCTCGCCACTGTTCCCTTGTCCGAAAGCGACTTCGAAAGACCCTCGAGCTTCGTCTGGCGCTTTCTTTCGGCAACGGTAGTTGCCGCCGTCGCGACGTATGCCACTGCTCACGTCTGGCATCCGCAACGAATCATGCACCTCGCAACGTGGATCGTGATCGGCTTCGTGCTGTTGCCAATCGCCTTCACCCTCGCGTTGGCAGCCGTCGCAGCCATCGTTTCGGTCCTGCTCGGGTTGCTGTGCATCCCGGCAGCGATTTCCGGTCGCCCAACTGGACTCGGGCCATTGCTGCGCGAACTTTGGCACCTGCCTCGCGACATTCTACCGGATCTCTGGCACAGGCTGCGCACGACCGATCGCCCTGGCTCGTTCGGCGCGGCTGCTGGCGTTGTCGCCGGTATCTCGGCGTTCGCGTGGTGGCAAGGACTCGGCACGCGATGACTTGGAAGGCCAGATGCTTTTGAAGGCCTGTGATTTTTGAAGGCCATTCGCATCCGCAGGGCCACGGCTTACGAAGAGACTGCTGCGAGGACAGCACTGGTCCAAATCTTACGCATCTACTTTGCACCCCAACCATGTGCTGCCCTCGCGACACCCTTCCTGCCAAGGACTGCGCCCGCTGCAGTCGCGTGATCACCTGGCGCAAGAAGTGGTCACGCTGCTGGGAACAGGTTCGCTTCTGCAGTGCCCGCTGCCGACGGCAAAGAGTTCTCGCTAGCGACACGGAGATCGAAGCGGCGATCCTGGGGCGACTCGCAAACTGTGCCGCCGGCGCCACGATCTGCCCCTCGGAAGCTGCACGATGCGTGTCTGCCGATTCGTGGCGAGACTTCATGCAAGCAACCCGCGCGGCCGCAAGGCGCCTGGTCTCTCGTGGCGAAATCGACATCGTCCAGCACGGGCAGGTCGTCGATCCCTCGCGCGCCCGCGGGCCGATCCGACTCCGGCGACGTCAATCCAGAACCTGACGCATGCAGTCTCCTGGGCCCGACCGCAACCGGCAGCGGGGGGTTGTCGAGCGAAGATCCTGGAGACGTTCTACGCGCCAACCACATGGACTGCCGTGACAGCAGAAAGGGGGCGCACGCTTGCCGTAGCGCTCCGCGAGCCCAAACCCGAGACCGATCAGACGCTGGCGACGGAACGTCACCAATGAAGACTTCTCAATCGCACGACGGAAGCTCCCACGATGGAAGTCCATGGGCGCACTCAAGCACAGTTGGAATGGCTTGGCTTGCCGGCCTGTTCCCGTGAGTGGCGCAGCACTTGTTGGAGTTTCAGCGGCGCGTTCGGCGTTGCGGTCCAGCCCCAGCTCACCAGAATCGATCGCCGTCAGCTCCCTACTTTCCAGGCGTGAGCACCGTCGTCGCCTTCTGTGACGCCTCGACTTGTTGCCTAATCCAGTTCCGCCAGGGCTGATCAAGCTTCTGGATCGGTTGCCCCAGGTGGCGATCGAGCAGCTTGCTGCTGGTGCCCTGCATGCGGCGCAGGCTCTCGTCCATGTAGGTGAAGAAGCCACTGCGCAGGCCGTTCTGCTGGCCCGTTTCGAGTAGCCACGCGACGGCCAACTCGGCGGCAGGCCATTCGAAGAGGTTGTCGTCGGACACCTGCCGGAAGTACTTCTTGGTGTCGTATTGCGCGACGTGGTCAAGGTCGCGTTCGGGGTGCTTGAGCACGATGCGCGCGTCGGCAATGTCGAGGCGCCACGGGCCAAGGGTCGCCGCACCAGCAGGTCCCGTCATGCTGTGATCGAGGTAGCGTCCAAGACCGAGCTCACCCCATTGTGCGGGGCGGTACAGGCTTGGGTTGTTCGGGTCATCGGCGACTGTGCGATAGAGTAAGTGCGTCGTCGCGACCTGGAACAGCCCGACCGATCGGGTTGCGTCCTCATCCGCGAAGTACGTTCGCGCGGCTGCCGGAACGCCGTCGCGGCCGCCGCCCTGCCAGAAGAGCGGTACCTTGGCCTGGCGCGGCGCAACGCTGATGCCGCCGTAGCGACGCTCGTCGGCCCAGATCTCAAAGTGCATCTTTGCCCCGACCACTTCGTTAAGACGCAGCGCATCGGCGAACCGGTCGAACCAAGCGACGTGGAAGCGTTCGAGGTCCCATAGGGTGTCGACAATACGCCGCAGACTCGCGGTGCTCTCCACGTGGAAGTGCTCGCTGTCGATTTGCCAGCGATGGCCCCAACGCGAGCGGGCTTTTTCGACATCCGCTAGTGACTTCCATTCGTCGTCGTACGGCCACAGCCAGCGACCGCCCCGATGCTTGTGGCCCAGCAGGGTGTGTGCGCCTTGGTGATCGGGGTCGCGCAGCACGACGTCGAGTGCGGCGAGACGGGCCAGATCCGGCAGCTCGCGCGCGTCGGCCCACTCGGCCATGTACCAGCGATGCTTCAGGTTGTCGGGTAGCCGGTCGAGCAATGCGAAGAACTCGCGAACGCGGTCGCGTACGGTGTCCATCGCGACGACGTCGGCCAGTGGCAGTTCTTCCCGGCGCCGGCCGATCTGAACCGTCAGCACCTCCGAGGCGTAGCGCGCAAACACCCTGCAGCGCACGACCTTGCCGCTCTTCAGCGTGACCGCGTCGCGCAGGTCGTCCTGCGCCGGCGAGCCGAGGCTGGAGGTAGCCGCGCAGAGCATCGCGAGAGCAAGACGCTGGAGCACCGAGAGGTGATGCATGGCGAGACTGTAGTCGGGGTCGCGGCGCATGTAACGCTGCACATGGGGCGCCGCCGCAATCTGGAGACCTTCCGCAGAACGAGTTCGGACCCGGATTCGCGATTGCCTGGCCGTGCCGTCGAACAAGCCAGCGTCGTGCCATCTCTCGACCTGGCCAATTCGATGCGAAACAGGCTCGACTGAATATGTGGACACCTCGATCGTGCGCACATACGAACCGCACGCGAGACGGCTCGCCGCCAAGCGGAGACGCGCAGGCAGGAATCCCGGTATATCAAACGGCAGTGCCATCGCCCGCAGCACCCTCTCGATCGACTCAGGATCTTGGATTGCGGCCAGCAGTCGCCAGTCCGAGCCGCGTGTCAGCGTGAACGGAGTCGCGACACGATCCAGGGATAGCGATCGGGATACTCAGGCGCGACGCGCTCGGCCGCAGAGGAGCCCGCCTGCCGGAGCGAGAAGCCGATCGGGGCCTCATCCCAATCGCCGGGGCCGCGGCCGACGAACGCACCACCGAAACGATTTCCAGCGGCGACCATCTCGAAGCTCGTGAACAACTCGCGCCGCCGATCCCAAACGGCGCTTCCGATGATTCGAGTCCTGACTCCGCGAACGCTCGGCAGCTTCTCGTGTTTCGGGAAGCTCGCGACGAAGGGCTGCGCATCTCGGGTACGCGTCTCGGTTGCACCACCGATTCGCACGCTTACGCGGGAGTCCGTAACCTCCACGACCTCGAAGCTCCAGTCAGCCCTCACAACATCCCGGTCGCGGAACGGCTTCGTGAATCCATCCACTCGCCCCTTGTCCACGAGTGCGAGTGACGCGAGGCGACGGGCGAGCCCTGGTGGCACGCTGATTCGCTGCCCCTGTTCCAGTCTCGCGGGCAGCATGGACCGAGCCTCGGCACGATCGAACCAGAGGAAGTAGCGATGCCAGCGCCGGGCGCGGGAACCGAGCAGCGATTCGCGCGGCAGATCACGGGACGTGACCCTCAGAACTAGGCCCCGGTCGGGATACGCGTCCTCTGCGCGCACGCTCTTCTGATCACCAACCCAGTCGGAAGCCTTCGCGCCACGCGCCTCGGCGGGCAGTGCCTGCCACGCGATCCGACCACGGTCGAGCAGCTTGAGCATGGCGTTGCTGTCCTTGCAGGTCGCGGACGCCAAGAGCTTTCCGGACGGGGTGGCCAGAAAGACGCCTTGGTGGCCTGGGTGCTTGGGGTTCTGTTTCGCGACCGCCTGGAAGAACCGCGCCTCGACGCTTCGCCCGGTTCTCAGGCGATGCAGCTCGTCCGCCACGGGCACGAAGTTCGACACGGCGGCCTGCACCTCGCGGTCGGACCAGACGAACCGCCTGGCCTTGACGCCGTTGATTCAAGTGCAGGCCAGCGGATGGCCGTTCATCACGTAGATCAGCAGCGGCTTGGCTTCGCGCGTGGCGCGGCGGATCGCCCTCTTCAGCTCCGACTCCCACGGCACCTTCAAGAATGCGACCTCTTCGGAAGAAGGCTCAATCGCGGTTTGATACGCGGCGCAGGAGGTCGCGTCGAGATCGGGAAGCTGGGCGCAGAGCGGGGCACAGCAACTCACCAGGAAAAGGGCGGCCCAGCGCACGCTTTGTGATTCGAGCATCATCGATTCGAACGTCCTTGCATCGAGTTCCTCAGTCCAAGGTGTAGGTCATTGAAGCTGCCAGACGAGCCTGCCGGCGACGATCATCAGCATAGCAATGCTTACCGCGAAGCCGCGTCGGTAGGCGTGAAACGCGAGGCGGAGTTCGTCGTGCATGGTTGGCGGCAAACGATGGCTATGCGAGGCCATCGCAAGTGTTCTTGCGACGGCCGGGTCGCCACGAGATCACGTACCGACGACGGCCTCGATCGCGTTCGAAACGGCGACGCCGGACGGCATGTAGAGCACGATGACCTGCGCGTAGAACGTGAACGACAGTAGATTGAAAGCCAACGGCACGGTGATCGTGTGGTCTACGTGACCGCTGATCGTCGCATTCAGGATCATGTCCTCGTGCGAGACCAGTTGCTGACAGCCCGGCCAGCCGAAGATCCCCAGGTCCAATGGCAGGGGGTGGGGCGGCGGCCCCGTTTCGAACGTGTTGCTCGTGCCCAGCACGAAGATCGGCACCGTCAGGCTTGCCGGTAGATTCGACACGCCAAGCCGCGAGGACGTGCCGAGGCGCGGGATCTCGCCGGTGACTCCTGCCAGCAAAGGCACCTGCCCGTTCGGGCCGGCACAGCCGTTGCCGAACGGCGTGTAGGTGGACGGGCTGTCGGCGTATTCGAACGTCTGGTCGCGGCTACCGAGCGCCGAATTGCCCACGCCACCGAACGTCACCATTACCGAACGCGCCTCGTCAAACGCGTAGCTCGCCTGGCTCAGAGCCGGTGCCGGCACATTGAGGCTCTGCTGGTTCCAGTCGTTGCCGTCCCAAGCCCAGGCATCACTGTGCGGACCGCCGATGAGCCGGAATCCGCTGCCGCCGGTCAGCAACGACTTCTGCACACCCGTCAGATAGACGAGCCCCGCAGCCCCTCGCGCCGGCGGATTGTGGGCCGGCGTGCGCTGCAGCCACGTCGCACCATCGAACTCCCACGTATCACCGTGGCCGACCCCACCAAACAGGACGACGACGTTGCGCACCGGATCGAACGTCATCGCATGCCCGTATCGGGCAGCCGGACTCACCGACGGTGTCAGCTGAGTCCACGTGCCGTTCCAGCGCCAGGTGTCGCCCAACAAGCCCGGCAGCGGGAAGGCATTGCCGCCGAACAGGATCACGCCCTGATCCGTCGCGACCATCGCCGCCAACGATCGCGGCGCCGGGCCGGGACTCGTCACGTCCGTCCACTGGCCAGCCAGGAAGCGGTGCGTGTCGGACTGGCCAACCACGCTGCCAGCGGCGTTCTTCGTGTAGCCACCAAACAACAACAGCCCGCCCATGCCGTCTCTGCTCAGGCAATGACCCGCGCGCTGTTGTGGTTGCGCGATCGGGAACTGCAGCCAGTCGACACCGTCCCACTGCCAGGTCCCCCACAGCGGATCGGTGCTACCGCCGAACGCAATGCCGGGGATGCCACCGAACAGGATAACCCGTTCGCTCGTCTCGTCGTAAGCCATGGCCGCAAGGCTGCGCGCCATCGGCACGGTGTTCGGGAACGACTCGAGCACGATGCCCTGCCCCATCGCCAGTGATGGCAATAACAGCGCAAGCAGTGATCGGTGCATTTCGAATTCTCTGTCAGGGTTGTGGGTCGGTCCGTGTGCCCCCAGCATAGCGTGGCCGGGACGTGCCGGGACGACCGCGACCAACAGCGGAATCGGCCCGCTGATACAGCCAGGCCGGTTCCCTTGATCCGCAACACAGCTTCGCATTCCAATTCGACCTGCCGTTCATCCGCCGGGCGCTGCGCCGCGACCGCAACTGGAGCGTCCTCAAGGTCGTGCTGGTGTATGCAGTCCTGGTCCCCCTGCTCGTCTGGGTGCTCGACTGGAGCAACAACCTCGTGCTGGGCATCCTCGGCGGCGGCCTGGTCGCCACGGTCGCGCTGGTTGTCGCGGTCTTCCACGTCGCCGCCAAGAAGACGTTCGCGCTGTGGCAGCAGCCCACTGCATGCGCTCACGCCGGCCAGGATGTGAACGATCTCGTAACGGTTCTGTGCGGATCACACCGTCACGCACTGCTCGATCACGTGATGCCGGATACGGTGCCGGTGGGGCAGAGAGTGTTGGCGTTTGCCATATCGCGCGCGGTTTCTATGTGCGCCCGATCCGGTCACGGATGCAGATGTGCGCTGCGGATGTTGCGTGCGATGCGCTTGACGGCGAGCAACCTTTGCTCGAACTTGAACTGTCTCTCCCCTTACTGCTCGGCAGGTCCCCCCAATCGCCGACAATCGCCGTGAGGAACACCCGGGTGGAGCCGTTACTCGGCGGCCGGGCGTCGGGAATCACGGGCTGGAGCTGTTCCAAAGTGGCTTGTTCGCTTCTTATTGCTAGTCCGTCGCGAGAACTGTCTCGCCCGAAACCGTTAGTAGAAGCAGGAGGTTGTGAAGTGTTCGACTCCATGCAACGAGCCATCGTCGTGATCTTTTTTGCCGCGTGCTCTGACTTGCCGGCGCAAGTAGCTGATCCGATCCCCACCGCGGCGACATTGGAAGCGGAGTTCGGCAAGGCTCAGCTCGAATGGAACCTGAAGTCCCGCGCCGCTCGCGCGCAGAAGGACGCGGGAGCGCAGGCAAGGCTCCGCGCGGCCCGGCCGCGGGATGTGTTCGTGCCGAGGTTCCTGGCCGGAGCCGAGGCGCATGGCGGCACCGAGCGGGCGGTGCCCTATCTTGCATGGCTGGTGCAGCGCGCGCCGTTTGAGCAGTCGCAGCGGGCGATGGTCACCCTCATGAGCGCACATGTCGAGAGCTCTGAGATCCGGCTCGCGGTCGCGCGCATCGGTGGGCTCAAGCAGCAGTTTGGAATCGAGCGGTCGCGAACGTGGCTCGATCGTGTGCTTGAAAAGAACAAAGATCCGGATGTGGTGGCCCAGGCCCGCTATACCCGCGCCGCGATGTACGTCGGCACGCGCGCCGTTGCACACAGTGACGAGTTGCGAGCGCAGGCCATTGCCGATCTGCGGGCTGTCGTTGCGAATCCAGGTGCTCGGTCTCGGCATGCGTCATTGCTGGGACTGGCCGCCAGGTTGCTCGATGAGGCGGAACGTCTCGAACCGGGCTTGCCAGCTCCGGAGATCGAGGGCGTGGATCTCGATGGCGTGGCCTTCAAACTCAGCGACTATCGAGGCAAGGTCGTCATGCTCGACTTTTGGGGCGATTGGTGACCGCCTTGCCGGGCGATGTACCCACACGAGCGGTCGCTCGTGCAAGACTGGAAGGACAAGCCGTTCGTCATCATCGGGGTCAACAGTGACAAGGACCTCGACAAGCTGAAGCCGCGCCTCGAAGAGGAGCGCATCACTTGGCGCAGTTTCTGGAACGGAAAGGAGGGTACGAAGGGACCCATTTCAAAAGCCTGGCACGTCAGCGGCTGGCCGACCGTCTACGTGATCGATCACAACGGTGTGATCCGATACAAGGGGCACGGCGGGGAAGACATGGACAAAGCGCTACAGGCGTGCGTCGAGGCCGCGGAGAAAGCGGGCAACTGAGTCTGTTGCGAGGCTCTGCCAGAGCTCGGCCTGGGGATCGTGGTGGCGCATGCGACGCATTGTCGCCGGTGTTTGTCAATCTCTGCCCGGTTGCGGGCCCTCGAGGCCATGCGCGAAGGATTGCATGATCGACATGTCACAACCAACGCCCTGCTGCGCATGGCCAAGGCTTGCGGAGTCTTCGACCTCATGCGCCGCGACATCGAACTGCTCAGTTCATGACCAAGCCCGCACGAGACTTGGCAGCCTCGATTCATCGCCGGCTTCTCAATGGTGCTCGCGAACGTGGCGAGGACTTCCAACTCACGCTTCTTCGGTACGGAGCCGAACGCCTACTGTTTCGATTGAGCCAGTCACCGCATGCAGAACAGTTCATCCTGAAAGGTGCGCTGCTACTTTTGCTTTGGGAAGACCAACTGTACCGGCCAACGCGCGATGTGGACCTTGAAGGCTTCGGCGAAACGGATCCAAGCCACCTAGAGATGATCTTCCGGTCGGTCTGTGAGCAATCATGCTCAGAGGACGCACTGCGATTTGATGCCGCTTCCGTGACCGCTAAGGAGATCCGCACGACCCACGAATACGGCGGTGTGCGCGTGACGTTTGCCGCCTACCTTGGCAAGGCCCGCATCCCGATGCAGGTCGACGTCGGTTGTGGCGACGCCATCACGCCAAAACCGACCACTCGGAACTTTCCAACGCTGCTAGATCACCCCGCGCCACGGATGCGGATGTATCCGCTTGAAACGGTCGTTGCCGAGAAGTTCGAGGCCATGACTCGCCTGGGGCGAGGCAACAGCCGAATGAAGGACTTCCGCGAATTGCTGACCTTCGCAAGGCGATGCGAGTTCGACGGCCCGCTCCTCGCCAAGGCTGTCCGTGCCACATTCACGCAACGCGACGCAAACCTAGCCGACCTCGACGAAGTCCTCGATGCCGACTTCTATCGAGATGACACGCTTACTCAGAGATGGCGCGCCTATCTGCGATCACAACCGTCGACTGGTGACTCACCGCCACGCTTCGCCGACGTCGGCAGTGAACTCGTGCCGTTCCTGAAGCCGATCGCAGCAGCTCTGCGCGGAGCACCATTGTCGAGCAAGTGGTCTGGCGTCGACGGCTGGGAGTAGCCGCGTGTTCGATAGGGATAGAGTTCCCAACAGGTATTCGGAAGTGTGGGGCTTTCTATACCACGCCTCGGATCGTCAACGGGCTGCACGAGAGTGGTTGTTAGGCGTCGCATTCCAGTGGTGATGTGGCTCTCACCGCCGGCAACTGGACGCTCCACAGCAAGTCCCCCCTTGGCATCCGAGCCACAGCCACGTTGTGCCACGTTGTGAACGAGTCCATTGCACACTCCGTTGCACACTCGGGGCTAGCGACCAGCCACGATGCCCCCGTCACCAGAGGACGCCCCCGTGGAAGACGCACCCACGAGCAAGCCTGATGGTGACGTTTCCCACCACAACCGACAGCCACTGCGCCGAGTTCGACCCCGGATCCGACGGCTTCGGCTGACCGGATAGAGTTCTTGACAGTTACGCACAACTGTGGGTATTTCTATCCAAGTGTCTGAACCCCGGCAATCCGCAGATCAGCTAGCCATCAAGGCGATCAGAGCCCTCGGCGGCACCATCCGCACAAGCCAAGCCGTGCGAGAGGGAATCCACCCCCGGACCCTCTACCACCTGCGCGACACCGGACAGATCGAGCCCATCAGCCGCGGGGTCTTCCGGCTGAGCACCCTGCCACCACCATCGCTACCCGACCTCCTTGTGGTCGCATCACGCCTGCCCAAAGCCGTGCTGTGCCTGATCTCCGCCCTCTCGTTCCACGAACTGACCGAAGAGATCCCGCACAGGGTGCATATCGCCCTGCCCCGCGACACCGAACAGCCGCGGCTCGATCATCCACCGCTGCACGTCGTGCGCATGAGCCAGCCGTGCTTCGTTGCCGGCGTCGAACTGCACGACATCGACGGCCTCAAGCTACGCGTCTTCAGCCCTGCCAAGACGATCGTGGACTGCTTCAAGTTCCGCAACCTCATAGGAGTCGACGTCGCCATCGCCGGCCTAAGAGCCCTCCGGAGTCGCCGCGAATTTAACGTTGAAGAACTACTCAGCCTCGCCCGCATCTGCCGCGTCGAACGCATCATGCGCCCCTACGTCGAGGCCATCCTGTGAACCGCGACCTCCGCAACGTTGCGGCGTCCGTTCGCCAACGCCTTAACAACCTCGCCAAGCAGCGCGCAAGGCCGTTCCAAGAAGTGCTGCAGTACTTCGCCATCGAACGATTCCTCTATCGCCTCAGCGAGTCAACTCACCGAGATCGCTTCATCCTCAAGGGCGCTATGATGCTGGCCGCGTGGCGGGCGCCGGTAACTAGGTCAACGATGGACATCGACCTCCTGGGCCGCGGCGAAGATCCCACCGGCAGGATGCTGGACATCGTGCGCGAGCTCTGCGACCTCCAACCAACGCAAGGAGACGGATTGGTGTTCGACGCCACCACCGTCGTCAGCGAGCCAATCACGGTCGATTCAGAATACGTCGGCATGCGAGTCACGTTCTGGGGCACGCTTGGAACCGCGCGTATCCCCATGCAGATTGACCTCGGTATCGGAGATGCCGTCATCGATGCCCAATCACAAGTAGAACTCCCCACCCTGCTCGACTTCCCGCCAGCACGGCTACGTGGATACAGCCGCGAATCTGCCGTCGCCGAGAAGCTGCACGCCATGTTTCAGCATGGTCGCCTCAACAGCCGACTGAAGGACTACTTCGACATCTGGCTGCTATCGCGAAGCTTCCCGTTCGATGGGGAGAAGCTGAGTCGCGCCATTCGCGAGACCTTCGCTAGTCGCGAGACCGAAGTGAAGGCGGAGACGATAGGGTTGACCCAGGAGTTCGCCACGCAGTCGGGCAAGCAGGTGCAGTGGACGGCGTTCCTGCGCAAGTTGGGGATCGCTGACGCGCCTTCGAAGCTTATCGATGTAGTCACGCAGCTGCATTCGTTCTTGCACCCGGCAATGCGCGCATTGGCGGAGAACCAGGCGCTTAAAGAGCAATGGCTGCCCGAGGGAGGG
>TARA_R110002072_G_scaffold50835_1_pt1 | contig 37556 bp, 32 predicted proteins | sample TARA_R110002072 | Tara Oceans TARA_R110002072 (sample SAMEA4397118) | marine metagenome | biome: Polar Biome; feature: [SRF] surface water layer (ENVO:00010504); material: water (ENVO:00002006), including particulate matter (ENVO:01000060) such as... | depth 5 m
CCTTTACTCTATGTGGGTCGCGCCAAAACAACGTGGGAGGGGGTATGGGCGTTTGTTGGTTACGGCTGCAATTAATTGGGCGCGGCACCGGGGAATGCAAGAATTGGCCCTGGATGTGACCTGCGGCAATGTGGAGGCGGAGGCACTTTACCAATCAATGGGCTTCCGCCCGGTTGGAACCCCAATCCGGCTTAGACCAGATAGTGCATTAATGGAACAGCCGATGCGTCTAAAACTATAAAATCAAAAACGAGCATTTGATTGCAGGATTTAGATTAGAAGACTAGCATTTGTTTATGCCCTTCGACATTCAAATACGCAAAGCCGACAAGTTAATTTTAGCGAGAATCTGGGGGCGACTCGATAACGAGCTGTTCACAAATTACATTCTTGCGACTGAAGGGTATGCGCCGATTCCAGAAGACTATCGGCTATTGCTCGTATTTGATGAGGAGACCAGATTGGAACTGGATACCTCTCTGATTCGTGAGTTGGCACGTCGACCTCCGGTATTTAGCGCAGAATCGACCCGGGTGGTTGTCGCTACTGAAGATCTTGCATTTGGCCTCAGCCGTATTTACATCGCTGAATCGAGATTTTCCGGTGATCTATATGTCATCGTCAGGACATTAGAGGCCGCCGCGGATGTTCTCAATATTGACGTAAATGCTCTCGACTCATTGCAGTGGCAGGTATAGATCCGTCACCATATCGCTGTCGCGAACATCTGGTCCCACATTGACGTAGTGAAAGAAGAAGGGGAAATCCCTGAGCTCTTCGCCGCTGGCGGGTAACCATTCGCGATAAAGAAAATCCGCACCTGCGATATATTCTCGGGAGCCGAAGTGGCGCAGTTTGGCACATCGGCCTTCCGGTATTATCTTGGCTACGACACCTTCCGGGTTGGGCGCAATATCCCCTTTGTAGCTGACGGAAATATCAAATCGGTACTGTTCTGGTTCTGCCTCGCTATAGTGAAGTCCAAATGTGTCGCCTGATTGGGGGCTTACCCCAAGACGTTGTCTCCAGCCAATAAACTTTCTGGTGGTTTCATAGACGAGCCGTTCTGGGCCGCGGTGCTCCAGAGCAGCGATGGGGGTTTTTGCAAATGTGACAATTTCGACATCCATAGTCTGTGGCTCCAGTGTTGGTTGCGTATGTAGGTTGAAGGGTTGTACGAGTTTTTTGTTTTCATGGAACCGTTCCCAATTGGGTGTTTTCTTAAATTGGCTTGGACTGACGCCATAGAATTTATGGAAAGCGCGGCTGAATGCCTCAGGACTCTCAAAACCGGTTTGTTGTGCAATATCCATGACCCGGATCTGTGAGTTGGTACCCAGGCTTCGTGCTGCAATCTTGAGTCGAATCAGCAATACCATCCTACCCAGGGGCAGGCCGGTGAATGCACTAAACTGCCGATGGAAGTGGAATGGCGAAAAGTTTGCAACGGCGCTTAATTGGCCCAGGCTGAGTTTTTCATCTAGATGGGCGGTCACAAAATCCATTACGGTTTGGATTCGGTCGCGATACTGTTCCAGGTTGTGATTGTGTGCCATGGGTGAATGCTGCATGAGTTGGGACAAAATTACCTAGCCCATCTTGCTCAATTGCAAGATGGGAGGCCAATTGAGCGATCTTGTACTACTTTAGGGCCCGCCCTGGGTCAGAAATCGGCTAGGATAGGGTCAGATCTTGAATCTACGAGCGAGAATGTTGCCTTTGGCGGCGGGAATCGCTTAAATAGGCAGCTTAACCGAGGAATATGGTTTGACTCGATACTTAACCGCTTGCCTGACTACTTGCCTGCTATGGGCCTTAACTAGCGTTAGTCTGGCAGCACCCGCAATGCAATCTAGCATGAATGCTTTTTATGGCACTGACCCAACGCGGGTTGACTATGAGCTTCAGACGCTGGATGTCTATTGGCAGGACAATAAACGCAAGCGTCCAGCGATCATCTATTTGCATGGCGGTGGCTGGGCATTCGGTGATAAATCAGAAATTAATAATAAAGCTGATTTCTTTGTAGCCCAGGGCTTTGCCTTTATTAGCATGAATTATCGATTGCGCTGGGACTATCAGTTGTTTGATCAGCTGCAGGATGTGGTTGACGCCATATTATGGGTTCGTGACAACGCCAACAGTTATGGCATCGATAATTCACGTATTGTGCTGATGGGTAATGGAGCCGGTGCTCATCTGGCGTCATTGGTTGCAACGGACGCCCGGCATCTCAAACGGCAGGGGTTAGCTCTCAAGGACATCAGAGCGGTAGTGGCGATTGACAGCTTAAGCTATGACATTCCAAGGGTTCATAAAGAATTGGGCACATTTGTTCAACGCAGGCAGCATCGGTTGGTGTTCGGTGAAAAAGCCAATGTACAAATGGAGGCATCGCCGATCCACCATGTTAAAGTTGAGAAGAATATTCCGAGTTTTGCCCTGCTCTATGTGCCGGATGATGAGGCTTCCACAGTTCAGGCCCAGGCTTTTGCAAAACGGCTGATTGACGCCAAGGTCAATACCATCATGATTCCAGGTAATACCAAAACCAAACAAAGCATTGATGTGGAGTTGGGCTCGCCGGGTGACCTGTCTACCGGTGCATTGATGGCGTTTTTGCGCGCCAGTACATAGTGATTCGTTCTTTTCTCCTTACCGTTCTGCTGTTTAGCAGCATGAGTGCGCCGTCGATTGCCGCTGATCGTGGGACATTACTCAATCGGCTCTACCAACTTAATAATCCGCCCCCGGATCTCATCGCCGGCATTAAAACCTCAGCTCCGCAAAACCTTGATCACTATGCCCAGTGGCTTGAAGCTCTACAATTGCAGCCCGAGTGGCTCGGGCAGGTCAGATATCGCAATGAACCCCTGGTCGCCGGGAGTCGTCAAACTCTGGAAGTTAGCTTTCGACCGGGAACTGATATTGAGCCCGGCGGTAGAATTCTGCTCACCACCGGTTGGCAAAGCGGTAGCAGCCTTCAGGCAACTGATCCCCAGAGCGGCAATTACATAAGAGCAGAGGCAGGCGAGAGTATCGCCACAGATCTTATGCCCGTCTCAACGCGCTTTAAAGGTGCTTTTGGTGGCTGGTTCAACGGTCGTGTGGTGACGGCATTTGAGGTTACCGGAGCACCCGTTCGGGCGGGTGAGGAAGTTAGTTTTCAGATTCGCAATCTCACAGTGCCAGGCCAGGCTGGCCCCATGTACCTGCCTGTATTTTTTAGTCCTGGGCCGGGCCAGGATTGGTTCGGAGCACCTCTAGTGGAACTCATGGTTCGTCCAGGGGAGTTAAATCGTATTCAAGTGGTTGGTCCTTCACGTCTAGGAAGAAATCAAACGACATCAATCAAGGTCATACTCGAAGACCAATTTGGTAATCCAACTTCAGTAACAACGCCGGCGTTAGATGTGATTGTGGACGGCGCATTTCTGAGCAGAATTAACCCGGTTGATGCGGTGACGACGGTTGAGGGAATTCAATTTTCGGAACCCGGACGTCATCTTATTGAAGTTCGCACCGGTGGTGGGGGCACCCGGGGTCAATCGAATCCGATTGTTGTGCAGTCGGGAAGTCGGCAGGTTCTATGGGCGGATCTGCACAACAATAACCACTCCCTCGACTACAGTGCCAGTGCCCTCCATGACAGCTATCTAACACCGTCTATTTGGCAAAGCGCAGGGCATGCTAATTGGGTGAGTGATGCTGGATTAAAACAAGGCGGCTCGCGCCTAATCCTGGGTAACTGGACGCGTACCGGTAGTTCAATAGACTTACCCGATTTACCCCAGGTCGCATTGCCTTTTTATCCCATCGATCTTCGGAGTGTAGATGCTAATCGCTTACAATTGGTGGAGATCGCCAGTGGGGATTCTGCCTTTGAGTGGTATGCCAATCGATTGTTTAAGGCAGGATTCCGGCTCGGTGTCACGGGTTCTGCTTCTAGTTTGTTACCCCCGATTGGACCGGACCAGTCCTCGGCACTTACGGCTGTTATGCTCGAGGCCGGGCAAAGTATTGAAGCGGGTCTTAAGCAACGCGCAACCTATGTCACCTCCGGGAATCGTGCGGTGATACATGCATCCGTCAACGGTGCATTGCCCGGTAGGCGTATTGCCTCGTCCCAGAGTCGATCCGTTAGTGGATGGGTGCAGGGTACAGCGGGTATTGAACGGATTGATCTAATCAAGAATGGAGAAGTTGTAGACACGCTGAATGTTGCAGGAGATACCCAGAGCCAGATCCTTAAGGTCAGTATGTATTCTTCGTCCTCGCCGTACCTTGGCCAGCGGGATTTTCCCCGCAATGGGCGGGAATGGATCGGCTATGTGAAAGCCAGCGGTACCAACATTACTGAAGTTTCAGCGCCGGGTTTTCGCAATAGTACCAGGCAAGCGGTGGCTCAGAACGGTAGTTCAAGGGTCGACTTTATTACCTGGACCCACGGTACCGAAAGTAGTTTTATGGTGACTTTGGCAAATCTGGTCGAAGAGGGTGTTGTTGAACTTAACCTCCGAGCAGGGCACGAGGATGGAGATATTGTACCTGCGCTTCGCACCTCGGCGGTGATTCCTGCGGATCGACAGATGGTCCCCATCTTTGACCTACTTCAAGGCCCGGTCGAGCGACGAGTCAAAGTGAATGGATACGAAGACACCATTCGCTTTGAACTGGTGAATCAAGATGCCCCGGATTATATGACGTTTAATTTTACCGATATGTCGCCGGAATCGGTGGAAGACTATTACTATATTCGTGTTCAGCAGATGGATGATTATAGGGCCTGGACCAGCCCGGTTTTTGTCGGCGGCTTCGATGCGCCCTAGGCTGCTTATTTTTGTCCTACTGTTGGCACAGTTCGGCTGTGCCCAACTAGTAGCGGCAAAACCAATCAGCCTCTGGGTAATGCAGAGTGATCAAGCAAAGGTCTATTTGCTGGGCTCTGTGCATGTCTTACATCCCGATATGTATCCGCTACCGGAACCCATGAATGCGGCGTTTCAGGATTCTGATGTGACGGTATTTGAAGTCGATATGAATGAATCGACCGGTGCAACAGCCAGTATGCTGATGCAGGAGAAGGGTCTTTATTCAGGGCACGAGACCATATACACACAGCTCTCGGAAGAGACGCTGGGTTTATTGCAGGGCTATTTTAACGCCCAGGGTATGGACATCAAACAATTGCAGCGGGTCAGGCCCTGGATGTTATCGGTCAACATTGGTCTGATTGAGTTAGGCAAGTTAGGCCTCGATCCAGGTATGGGTGTAGATCTGCATTATCAAGCCAAAGCCAGGCAAGCGGGTAAGTCGGTGCTGGCGCTGGAGACCTTTGAACAACAAATCGAACTGCTCAGTGGTGAAACGCCAGCGGTCCAGGAATTGGGCTTAAAATTGGCCCTCCAGCATCTCGACGAGACCCCAGCATTTATAAACCTGCTGATTAAAGGCTGGGCGACCGGTGATGCAGATGGCATGTATCACGCTGCTGCCGCCGATTATGAGCGTCACCCGGAGCTTGAGGCACAGTTTGAGAGATTACTGGATCATCGAAACGAGGAAATGGCCCGCCAGATCGAGCAGTATTTGACAACCGACCAGACCTATTTTGTTGTGGTTGGTGCGCTGCACATGGGTGGAGACAAGGGATTGCTGAAGTTATTAGGGGCAAACCACGATATCCAGCAGATTCGGTATTCATCAGAATGATGGGCTTGCTGAAAGGTGTGAAGCCTCGATAAGATGTATGCAGGTCGCCCCTTCGGCCAGCCGTCCGCTACCGGCAAAGTCATTGGCAAAGGTTGAACAAAAATTTATTTGTATGGTCTCTTCAGTTAGCGGTTCTGCTCAGGTTATTCATCATGTATCAAATTGCATTGATCCAGTCTTGCTGGCACAAGGAAATTGTCGATCAGTTTAAACTCGGTTTTGCCGAAAAAATTGAGCCGTTGACGGGTGAGAAAGTGGAGTTCGAGTATTTTGAAGCACCCGGTGTCGTAGAAATTCCGTTGCTGGCTAAATTAATTGCCAAGCAAGGTCGATTTGATGCGGTAGTGGTGACGGGTTTAATTGTTGATCACGGTGTCTATCGCCATGAGTTTGTAGCGCAATCCGTTATGGATAGCTTAATGGGGGTGCAGATGGCCTCCGAAATCCCCGTAATTTACGGCATTCTGACTGCTCAGGACTTTATGAGCGAAGGGCGTGAGGCGTTTTTCTTTGATCACTTCAAGATCAAAGGCAACGAAGCTGCAAATGCCTGTGCCTTGACCTTAAAGAATATTGAGCGCATCCGGGGTACAACGCCCGAAGCGCTCAAGCAAAGCGTTGGCTCAGCGCTTTAGTTTTTCTTAAGCGCCTCTTCAGCTTTACGTTTGGCTTCTTTCGCTTTAGCAGATAGGTCGTCACCGACTTTTCCTGCTGTTGTTTTAGCGTCATCCAGGGCTTCTTGAGTTGCTTTCTTGGCGTTAGCAAGTGTTTCGCTGGTTGATTCTTTAGCGTCAGAAAGTGACTCATCGATTGTCTCGCCAGCGTCCTCTAAGGGGCCGTCACCGTCCATGTCCTCAATAGCATCCTGTATGTTTTCTACAGTGTCGTCCATCGCCTTGCCGGCTTTTTCTGCGGTACCTTCGTTGTTGCCACAGCTGGCTAGCATCACTAGGATGAATGCCAAAGATACAGATTTAGTCCAGTTCATAATGTTTACTCTTGGTGTGAACGAATGGGCAACATAACACAAGCGTGCACCTTGAATACGGTGTTGGAGAACGAATATGAAGGCAGTGCTTTGCGAAAAATTAGGAAGCTACAAAGATCTTGTGGTTCGGGAGATCGATGATCCACCTGCACCAGGGCCAAATGAGGTCAAGGTTGCGATCAAAGCAAGGGGCTTAGCCTTTGGTGATCTTGTTCGTTTTGAAGGCAATTATCAGATTAAATCTGACCTACCATTTGTCGTGGGCGGCGAGGGTGCCGGCGTTATTGTCGAAGTTGGTAAGGATGTTGTCGATTTAATGGTGGGAGATACAGTAACGAGCCCCGGTGGCTGCGTCGAATATGCCGTCGTGAAGGCCAAGCAGGTGTCAAAAATACCGGCGGGCGTGGATTTAAATGCGGCTGCATCTTTTCGAAGTAATTATCTAACCGCATTGTACGGATTGGAATTGGCTCGTGTAGAGCCAGGTGAGACTTTGCTGGTGCATGGTGCTGGCGGTGGTGTCGGTCTGGCAGCCGTTGATCTAGGCAAAACCCTGGGGGCTAAGGTCATCGCAACGGCCTCATCCGAAGAAAAGCTGATGGTGGCTGAAAAGTTGGGCGCTGACCATGGTATTAATTACAGTCATGGTTTTCGTGACCAGGTGAAAGCACTCACCGGTGGTCGCGGTGCGGATGTGATCTATGATCCCGTTGGCGGTGATGTGTTTGATGAATCGATGCGTTCCATTGCCCCCTTTGGCAGAATCCTGGTGGTTGGTTTTGCCGGTGGAAGACCCGCATTGGCAAAGACGAATCACATGCTAGTCAAAGATGTGAGTGTCATTGGGTATACCGTGGGGGGCTTGCAGACGCACAGGCCGGAGCGGGTCGAAGAGATGAATAATCTTTTGCTTGATTGGTTGGGACACGGAAGAATCAGTCCATTTGTTTCCCACGTGTTGCCGATGGAATCTGTGGTTGAAGCCTATCAGCTCATTGTTGATCGTCAGGTAATCGGTAAAGTGATTTTAGAATCAGCATAAAACCAACAAGAAAAAAAAGTGAATCAAGCTTAAAATGGGCTCTGCTATTCCCGGTCAAACAGAAATGAGAATTAGGTGGCTGATCCGATAGGCAGCAACCATCACTATTACGGAGATAAACAATGAAACAGGAAACGATCGCCATACACGCGGGTTACGAGACTGATCCGACAACTAAATCAGTGGCAACGCCTATTTATCAAACCGTAGCCTATGAGTTTGACAATGCACAACACGGAGCGGATCTTTTTGATCTGGCGGTTCCAGGTAACATTTACACCCGAATCATGAATCCGACTAACGATGTGCTTGAGCAGCGCATGGCAGCGATGGAAGGTGGTGTGGCGGGACTGGTTGTCAGTTCCGGTATGGCGGCCATCAATTATTCAATCTTAACGATTGCCAATGCTGGCGATAATATTGTTTCCACATCGCAACTTTACGGCGGCACCTATACTTTGTTTGCTCACATGCTGCCTAATCAAGGTATCGAAGTTCGATTTGCAGAAGATGATTCTCCCGAGGCTATTGAAAAGCTGATTGATAGCAAAACCCGGGCGGTCTATTGCGAGAGTATTGGTAACCCAGCGGGCAATATTATTGATCTTGAACCGGTTTGCGCCGCAGCTCATCGGCATGGTGTGGCGGTCATTGTCGATAATACAGTCGCCTCACCGGCTCTATGTCGGCCAATAGACTACGGTGCAGACATTGTTGTGCACGCGCTAACAAAATATATCGGGGGGCACGGTAATTCGATTGGTGGTGTAATTGTTGATTCAGGAAAATTCCCCTGGGCGGAGCACAAGGAGCGCTATGCGGTATTGAATCAACCGGAACCTTCTTACCATGGTGTGGTGTATACCGAAGCTTTTGGGCCTGCCGCCTATATTGGTCGCGCACGGACCGTGCCTTTACGAAATACCGGTTCTGCACTGTCACCGATGAATGCCTTTTTTATTATGCAGGGGCTCGAAACACTTAATTTGAGAATGGAGCGACATTGCGAGAATGCAGTTGCCGTCGCTAAATTTCTGAAATCCCACGATAAGGTTGAATGGGTTAACTACGCGGGTCTTGAGGATGATCCAGGTCATAACCTGGCGAAAAAGTATTGCCAGGGCACGCCGGCATCGCTGCTCACTTTTGGTGTTAAAGGTGGGTTTGAGGCCGGGGTAAAATTCTATGACGCGCTAAACCTGGTTAAACGCCTGGTGAATATTGGTGATACCAAAAGCCTGGCCTGCCACCCGGCATCAACGACACACCGTCAGCTCAGTGAAAGTGAGCAACTGGCTGCGGGGGTACGACCAGAAGCAATTCGACTCTGCATCGGTATTGAACACATCGATGACATCATGGAAGACCTGACTCAAGCATTAAGCGCAGCCTAGAGGAAAAGCTGAATCGTTCTATTTTTGAAAACACGCCCCAGCCCAGGTTGGGGTGTTTCGCTTAATCAGGGCTTGTAAGCAGCGAGAATAATAGAGAAAGTGGTTGCTATAACTATCTAACAATAGAATTCTAATTTTACGATAGAAGGCAGAGCTACCACTATGTCAAGAACGTCAAATACGTCAAGTACGTCAAACGAGTTATCACTCAAGACTATTTATGCCCACGGCAGCATCGGCTTGCCCCTTGCTGTTATTGGTTACCCTTTAGCCATATGGATTCCTGCCCACTACTCCGGTGGGCTAGGTATCAGTTTGGCAACCGTGGGTACAATTCTGATGCTGGCCCGATTTACTGACGTGATCAGTGATCCGCTCATGGGTGAGATTTCTGACCGATGGCGGACTCGATTTGGTCGACGCAAGCCCTGGGTGCTTATTGGTATGCCAATCATGATGATTGGTGTCTACAAACTTTTTATCCCGCCAGACGGCGTAGGCATTTTCTACTTTCTGATTTACCTCACCTTATTTTTCCTGGGTAGCACCATCATTGCCTTACCCCATCGAGCCTGGGGCGCTGAGTTATCTACCGACTATCATCAAAGGAGTAGGGTGACAGCCTCCCGGGAATTTTTTGTACTTGGTGGTTTACTACTGGCGGCCACAGTTCCCATGATTATTGAGATTACTGCTGACGGTGCAGGGGTAGGGGAGGTGTTCACGGTCCTCTGGCAGGATGCGATTGGTGCCTTTAGCGGTAACTTTGCGGATAAAAAGATTGTTGATCGTGCGACCTTAACGGGGCCGGTTTTAATGGGGCTCGCCTACACCGTTATTCTCGTTTTACCGGTTTGCGTGTTTATTGTCTTAACGTTCGTGAAAGAACCGCCACCCAGCAATAACCCTTCGGTTTCCTTGAAGGAGGGTGTGAAGTACCTGTGGAAAAATGGCCCGATGCGTCGGGTGCTTATTATTGCCTTGATGGTGATATTTGGTGAAGCATTTAGAAATGCTGTTTCACTATTCTTTATTCGTGACATTGTCGGTGTGCCGACGATCGGTGCTGCCTATTTCTTCTATTTTGTCGCTGGCCTGGGCGCAATCCCCTTTTGGCTGTGGTTAGGCAGAAAAATCGGTAAGCATTTAGCCTTTATGTGCACGCTGTCGACCGTGGCTGTTGTCAGTTTTGCTAATTTATTTTTGTCCTATGGCGATTATCTACCCTTCTTTTTGCTCTTCACTATTAAGGGCTTTTGTTTTGGTGGACTTCAATTCTTGCCCGTTGCCATGCTTGCGGATGTTGTGGATGTAGATACAGCAAGAACGGGAGGCAAGCGTGCAGGCACCTACTTTGCCATTCTCGGCTTGACGGAAAAACTCGCGATTGCACTTGGCACAGGTATATCACTGAATCTTGTTGGCTTATTGGGGTTTGATCCTTCTGGAGGCGTTGCTGCGAGCACCGAGGCAGGTGTGCTTTCACTTAGGCTTGTGTATTGTCTTGGTCCAGTTTTCTTCTATAGCATCGCAATGTATTTCATCTGGTCTTATCCACTGACGCCTCAAAGGCATGCGCGTTTGCGTGAGAGAATTGCACGGCAGGCTGTCAGACGTGGGGAAGTCGCTCGCGCCCTAGAACCATAGTTTGTAAGGGAAGGCCTGTGAAAAATATTATTGCGATAACTGTGGCTTTTATTTTTGCCAGTCCTGCGTTTGCCCAGGACTGCGTGATCTTGTTGCATGGTTTGGCGCGGTCTAAATTGTCCATGAAGGCAGTGGAATGGCGACTCGAAAAAGCCGATTACATAGTGGTGAACAATAGTTACCCTTCTACGCGACTCTCGATTCCAGAGTTATCCGAATTGTCTATTTCCCAAAGTGTCAGTGAATGTAATGAGCATAACTCTACTCAAATTCATTTTGTAACCCATTCTCTTGGTGGCATTTTACTCCGTCAATACTTCGCTGATCACGACATTAAAAACCTTGGCAGGAGTGTGATGTTAGGACCACCCAATCAAGGGAGTAAGTTGGCGGATTACATTCAATCCCACTCCCTTGGCAAAAAACTGCAACCCCAGGCAGGCCGTCAATTGGGGACCGGGCTTAACTCCGTACCGAAAGGTTTAGGTCCGGTGGCTTTTGAGGTCGGCGTGATTGCAGGCACCAGAAACCATCGAGTCCTCGTCTCGAGACCCCTTGATGGTCCTAGTGATGGCACCGTTACCGTTGCCGAGACCCGGGTTGCTGGAATGGCGGACTTTATTCAATTGCCGGCGACACACACGTTTATGATGTGGAAGGGCTCAGTGTTAGATCAGGTTGAATACTTTTTGCAAAATGGACAGTTTGATCATGGCGAAATAGAACCTTTGTCCTAGGAGGCCGTTAACTACCGTTAGAGTCATTTGGGTTTGTTATAGCCATTAGGAGCAAACGACTTACATTGCTCGAGCCAGAGTAGTTCCAGCACGATTAGATCTTCGCTGGGGTCGTAATCTAGTTCAAGGTCCTTGGGTGGTTCGATCGTATCGAGGATCGTAAACTCGAACATCTCTGCACCGAGCTTGTTCCAATCCTGCTGAAGCTCTGCACTTAAGTTTTCAGTGTTAGATCTAAGGGCAAATCGATGCCGATTCAAACGGGCATCAACGTCGCGGCTTACACCCACGTAGCATTTCTGACTCTGGGTGTTACGAATACAATAAGCACCAATCTTCTTTGGCTGTCGTTTGTATTCTTCCACTAGAAATTTTTCACGTTCTGTACGAGAACTCATCTGACTTTCCAAAGTGATTGTTGAGTGAAGCCCAGTGCTTTTGCCTCATGGTTACTTATAGCTATTAAAAGCATCCTGGCCAAACTCTTTTGCGACCCGGGCAATGTCCGTTGGTAACTTGTCCATTAACGTTTCAAAAGTCAGCTTGTCAGCGGCATACAGGGCGCGAGTTGCATCTTCAAAACCAGCAAGGTCTCCCGCCATAGATGAAAGGAAACTGTGGGTTCGATTCTGAGAAAGCCGTGCTCGATCTTGAGGTTCTGCTGCTTTTCGAGCCTCGTCCACCAACCGGCGCAGCGCAGCAGAAGCACCACTTGGCTGGCTTTCTAGCCATTGCCAATGTCGCGGTAGGAGCTTCACGGTTTTGCTTACCGCTGTAGGTCTTGGCGGGACAGTTGGGCTCGGCTTGGTGGCTGCCTTGGAAATCTCGGTGGTCTCCATTGGATAACGAGCCCGTATGTCTGATTCGCTGCCGCTGGTATCCAGTACCAAGGGTTCCCCTGACTCAAGATCAAACACCTGTATATCCCTGGAGTCAGCTAGCTGTAAGTGTGCATGGATATCCAGAGCAATTTGTTGTTTAGTCCCATTGCCAAAAATTTTTTGTTCGATAAATGCAACACACAAATTGTTGTCACTTTTAGGTAGTTCAGCTTTCATAGCCCTTCTCATTAGTCCTTCTCATTAGCCCTTCTCATTAGCCCTTCTCATTAGCCCTTCTCAATAATCATCCTTAACAGCCCAATTCAGCCATCCATCCTGGGACGGTTGGCGTGCATGGCTCCAGATAAGCCTGCATAATACTTGATTGATCAAGTATATGGCAAGCAATGATATTGTAGATAAAGAAAGTAAGTTGAAAATGTCATTTAATTGGCGGTTCGCTCAGCTCTGTCGTGCTGCTTCAGGCAACGGTGAATCACTGAGTCGAGTTAAGTAGTACTGTTTCGATACTTTGCCGCTGGTTTGGGTGAACCAATTAAATACCCAGAGCGTAACCAGTCACAGAAGCCACTATCTAGAGTTGATTGTGAAAGTAAAGAACATCGGGAAAACAGAAGGTTATATTCGCCTGAGCCTTGCTGTGATCATCATAGTTATTGTCTTTCTGCAGCCTACATTTGGTTTGCAGGAGAGTTTTGGCGTGATTGCGGCATTTTGCCTTTGCTACAACTTTTTCTATTCCCATTGTTACGGCTGGCAGTGGATAGGGATTAGCACCTACCGGAATGCTAAAAGTTGCCCCGTCGATGAAAGCTAAAGCCTTTAAGTATTCTGGCCTCTATCTCGCATGATATTTTTGGACTAGCTACCTAAACTAGCTACCCGAGTTAGACAGCACAACCAAACGCACTGACTCAACCTTATGTGCCGCGGCGTAACATTGGTTTCGCCAGTGAGTTGCGTCCCTGTCAATATCCCGCGCGAAATAGCGCCCTTCGTTGATGGTCCTATTTCCAACAATTAAGGTGTTGGAAAAGGCGAGGGCCGGTAGTGGTACCGGGGGTGGAATCCGCCGCTTTTTTGTCTCGTGAATGATGTCAGTGCGAAAGACTTCCAGCTTCTGAATTTGTCCGTAACCCTTTGCAACCTGTTGATAGTCGACCATCCAGATGATCCCACAAACAAGTGTAACTGTTGTGCCGACAGCAATATCAGTTCGATAGTGAAGTTTGTTGAATAGTTCGTAGGGAAACATCAGGCAGACGGCGATCACCAGGAAAAATTCAAGAGGAAATGCTGCTCGGCCAATAAAGGCAGCGGCTGGAGCAAAGGACAGCGCAAGTACCGACAGCACTCCGATACCTATAAAGGTGAGAACCCTTGGAAGTGCGTGATAAAAATGGGTTGGGCACCATCTCCAGGAAATAATTCCGGAGACAACCAATAGCCCAAGGAGGTAGGGGTTTGCGAAATCCATCAATCGTCCCGTGGTGATGAGCAGGACTTCAAAAAAAACCAGGGATTCACCAATTGAGTTCGCTCTAACATAGTTGCCAGGTGCTCCGACCAGCATTATCAGACCAATTGTTGTGCCCACGAGTGCAATTAATATGGGTCGTGAAACAGTTTGAGTTTTCCACCAGAACAGGGTGAGATGAACCCCTAGTATTGCTGCAACTGCGGCCCCCAGGTTTTCTAACCATGCTCCGACGAGGAACCCTATCAACGCCAGCGGTAGTAGAGCTGTAAAAGGGCGATTCGACCTCTGACTATTGGGCTTACCAGTAAAGGGTTCCGTCTCAAATGATTCCTCATCAAAGAGGCGGGAAAATAGCACCAGTGTCACAACACACCCCCAAAAGTATTGGATGGCCCCCGTTTTCCAAAGCACCACCTCTCCAAACCTATGGGGTGTAAACCAGATAAAAACAGCAAAACATACAAACACCAATAACGGTCGGCGGGAGCTTGCGTCTGTGAGCCTGATCACTGTCACGATAGCTAACAACATCATTAATGTATTGAGGATATTGAACATTAACAGGCCGGTTTCACCCAGGGCGAAGGTAAATCGGGACAAAAACATCACAACAAACCGGCCGGTCCAATTTAGATATTCACTGTGTACCGCAGAGAATATTTGTTGGATATCCAAACCGAAGGTGACACGGCAATAGTCGTCGGCAAATTGTGGAACACTCGAATTGAGCAAAAAGAATGCAATAAGGAAACCGGTCACCAAAATCCCAACTAGGATTCGAGCCGTACGTTTACCCCTGTTGTTTGTCAGAAGCTTGGCATTAAGCGGGATAGTTGAGGGAGGCGTTGGCTGTGGCATGTTAGGCCCAGATGAAAACAGCATGATAGTAGCCGTGGCTGTAAATCACCAGCCATCTGTCCGACCATACGTCAGGGTCAGCTTCCCCGTGCCGCCCTGAAGTGGCGGCTATGGTAGGCTAAGAGAAAAGGGGCAAAATATCATGATTCAAAAATTGTTAACTGGCATAGGGGTGCTGGTTGCGATTGTCATTCTAGGTCTGGCCATTGTGTTGGTCCCCGCCCATTTACAAATTCGTCAGGTAGAAGCAATCATCCCACCGGTGAATGACCTGATGAGCGGTGAATGGCTATCGTCTAGCGAAGGTCCAAGTGAGATTTTGTGGCTGAATACCGCCAGCCAAAAAAGTGCGGTGGGTACCGTAAGCCATGTTGTGTTTTTGCTTCGCTGGGAAGATGGCCGGTCATTTATGATTGATTCTGGCATGAACCCGGCAGATGCCATCGCATTTGGTGAGTTATTTGTCACGCTGTTTGGTGCTGCTCCGCCGGAAACGTACGGTGCTGTTGAAACGCAGATGGGCGATGCTGCCCAGAATATTCAGGGAATTGGCTTTACCCATCTTCACAGCGATCACACCCTTGGGCTAACTGCAATTTGTGAAGAGATAGGCGAAACCGCAACCATTTTTCAAACATCAGATCAGGCAAGCTTACAGAACCTTCATACCGAAGCGGGACAGGAGATTGTGAATACAGCTAAGTGTGGCCAATCAATACTTACTGATGACATTATCAAGCCTATCCCAGGGTTTCCCGGACTCGTCGCTATAGCTGCAGGGGGGCATACGCCGGGATCGACGATTTATGCTGTGCGAGTTGAAGGTAAAACCTGGGTGTTTGCCGGAGATATTACTAACAATAAGAACGACCTGGTACAGAACAAAGGCAAAGGCGTCTTGTACAGTTATTTTCTGGTACCGGAAAACACCAGGGCTCTCGGCCAATGGCGACCCTGGTTGGCGGGTTTGGATGCTCGCGATGATGCAGAGGTGATTATTTCTCACGATCTGTCAGCATTGCTCCAGAGCGATCTTAAACCGTGGAAGGCGTTTAGATAGGTGAGTGAGTAGATCATTTGCGGTGGTATAGATATTTAGCACCTGTGATCCTGGTCCTGGTTGGGGGGCTGCTTGTCGGTTGCACGACAACCCGGGTATTTATATTTACTGAAGGTTTAGAGGCTAATGAGGCAGCAGCACTAAACAGCGAAATATTAATGGCTGGATTTCAAGTTGTCACCAATACGCTTCCCGTCCCAGAAGGTGTGGCAAGGGCGACGATCATGTATTCCCCGGAGCATAGGAGCTTAAAGCAGATTGAAAAACTGCGAGACCTCCTGCTTGCCATCGGATACCCAACTGACCTGGAGCCTTTTTCGCTGGGTAACCATCATTACACTGGTTCAAATGTAGGATTTTATCCCACACCCTACACTGGGACAGAGACAACCGAACTGACGATTCAAGGTAGGGAGTTGTTTGGTGAATGCCCTGTTTACGATGCGACCCTTCAACTGAATCAAGACCTGACCTTTAGCTTTGATTTGATTGGCTTTGATGAAATTACTCATCAGGAAACCCATGATATTCAGGCAGGTATCTGGTGGCAAACCCATGAAGCAGTTTTCTTAAGCGCCGCGAAGCGCGAGTATGAATTTCGATTGGAACGCATCAAAGGTAGAAGTGATTACGCGACGATAGATGGCATCAGATTACTCCAGGTTGGGCCAGAGCAGTTGAAGGGACGCTGCAACTTTGTGTATCAGGAATTAGATCCGTTGTGAGTAGGGGCATTATCTGGAGGTTAAGAGATCTGAGTTTTGATTTCTTAGGTAGTTGAAAGGGTCTTCTGCGGCGCCGTTATGGCGAATCTCAAAATACAGACCTGCAGCTTCTTCGTTAAACAGTTTGCCAATGTCGCCAATCAATTGGCCCCGTCGAACCGTGTCGCCGACATTTACATAATTAAATTGGTTGTTAGCGTAAATAGAGACCAGGTCGTCTTGATGCTGGATCACAATCATATTGCCGTATCCGCGGATTTCATTGCCCGAGAAAATGACATTGCCATCATTGACCGCAACAACAGGGTCTCCTAATTCACCCTTAATGCTAATACCTTGATGGTGGGTGCGATACTCAATGGCTTTGGGATCAACAATGCCAAAGTTTACGGGCCAGGCAAATTCTCCTAGATCCGCGATGGTTTCGTTGGCGCGTTTGAGTGAATTTAACGTTTTGTCGAGGGTAGGGCGTTGCTCTGCATAATGAGACGCTGCGATTTGTGGCTCTATGGCTGGCGCCTCAAGTAAAGCCACGGGTTGTTCCTGTAGGAAGGATGCGTCAACCTCATCAATGCCAAGGAACGTAAGCCCGGTAATTAGCGCTGCAAAAAGTGAAGTCATGACAGCTTGCTTGGGCGTTGATAGCCAGTCTCGTTTCTTTTCTGAGGTTGTGGGCTGATTTAATCTCTGTAGGGTCTTCTGGGTTTCGCGCATGGCGCGGGTTGAATCTTTTACTGCAGATCGCATTTGCAGGAGCGTTTGCTGTGTATCGGTGTCTCTGGATTTTAATGCTGTGATCATTTCTTCAAAGCTAGCTTCCCGTGCTTCCAGGCGCTGAATACGTTGCATGCATCCATTCACTTCCTCATGTCTGGTTTGTAGGGTCAGTTCGAGTGCATGATTGTTTTGATGTAAGGTCTGGTTAGCACTTCGGGTATCTTCCAGGGACCGCTTGAGTTCGTCATTTGCGGTTACTATTTCTTGCATCGATCGTCCCATTGCGTCGACCACGAGCTTCAGGTCTTCGACTCGATCGTCTTTGCCGACTTTTTCCTGAAGGTTTTCCTGTTGGATCTCGTGATTTTTCAGCATGCGCTGGTGTTGGCGAAGATTGCCTTCGATGGATTTAACTCGCTGCTGTAGTTCTTGATGGGGCTGACTATCGAGTTGTGTTTCTAGTAGCCGCTGATAATTCTCTAATTGATGGCGAACGGTATCAAGTTCGAAATCCTGATTTTGAGTTCGTTTTTTCTGTTCACTGAGCTGAGTTCGTTGTTCCTGCTGGAACATCGAGTGCTGTTCCTTGACGGCGCTCGTTTGAGTTTTGAGTGCGCCGATCTCATCCATCAAGGCTCGATTGAAATTGTTAAAATCGCTGCTCAAACCCTGAATTGCGTTGCCATTTTTGGTCAGTTTCTCATCGGTTTGTTTACTGACGGTTTCGATTCGCTCGTCTACATCTTTGAGGATTTCGTGGCCAAGGGCGGCAAGCTGGAGTTCAGTTTGTGATTTGAGTTCTTGGATGCCGCTATCTAGTTGGGATTGTTTCTCCGCAAGACTCTGGCGCATATCCAGATCAAGTCGTCGCATTTTCTCAACTTGGTCCGCCAATCGGCCCTGTTCGGACTGGTCAGCTTCGTCCAGTCGTTGGTTGACGTTTTCCAGAGCACTTTCCATGGCACTTTCTATTTGTCTGGCTCGACTCTCGAATTGCATTACAGATTCGCGATACCGCGTCACGTCTCCTTGAAAGGCATCAATACGACGCTGGTATTGGCCGATTAGGTCAGCCTGGCCAGAGGTGTCTTCCTGGCAGGCAGCAACCGACAAATTAAGGCTATCTAAACGTTCCTGACAAATGTCCACACTCTGTTGGAAGCCCTCAATTCCATGTCTGAGTTTAAGGATGTTGTGAATTTCTTCTTGAAGGCTCCGGGTTTCAATGAGGACTTCATTAGTCTGCTGATCTGTTAATTCGGCTTTTTTGCTAACGGATTCTAAACCGCGCATAAACTCGTCATTAATATGTCGAGAATCTTCCACCGCGCGCTTTAGATCCTGTTGCGCGGCTTTTGCCTCGGCGTTGATCTCTTCGGTTTCAGCGGTAATGGCGTTTAGTGCATCAATTGAAGCATTGGCATTTGCGGTGATGGTCTCGGTTTGCTCGGTTGCACTGAGCAGTTCATCTTTCATAAGTGAAATCGAGGCGGCGGCTTCATTTGCATTTCCTGCAGCCTGTTCTGCGCCTCGACCAGACGCTAAGACCTGTTCCCTGAGGCTTTCAAGTTCGTTCTGAATACTCTGGGCACTAGCAATAATCCGTTCAGTTGTTAGGTTGTGTTGCTGGGAACTTTCAATCGCGTCACTGGCCTGGGTGACCAGTTGATTGGTCCTGGCATTCAAACTGCGGGTTTCTTCGCCGAGTATTGTCAGGTCCGAGGCGGTACGGTTGTTGTCGAGGCGTGAAGCCTCAGCGGATTCTAATTGTGTTGTGGCGGTTTCGCTCAGATGTAGTAATGCTGCCTTGAGTGTATTGAGCTCAGATACCAGGGCGGCGTTGGTATCTCGGGTTTCGAGAAAGCTCGCATGGATACGCTGGGTCTCATCATTGAGTGCGAGGCTATGGTTATTAATTTCCTGGGACAGGGACTGGGTTTGCAGTGTGTCAGACTGAATATCCATTGAACGTAGATTAAGCGATTCCGTCTCGCTGTGAAGCCTCTCGCTTGTATCGTTCATAAGGCTAGAACGATCCTGCAATTCCCGTGTTTCTTTAAAGAGCTTGCGACTAACTGCATTAACTTCCTGGATCGCACCATCAATACGGCTCACGGCTTCCTGGGCGCGGGTGACCGTCGATTCGGTATCAGCATTTAGCTGCTGGGTATCGGCATTAATCTGAACAGTTTTGCTGTTTAATTCCCGGGTCTCAGCGACAAATTGTTCGCCCTGATCCAGGTTCTGTTTTGCTCGGACTGACAGTGTTTCTAGCAGTTCGTCAGCGGTTTGTATTTTCTCATTGCTGAGTTTACTGAAGGTTTCTAATTGGTCATTCGATTGGGTAACAAACCCTTCCGTGAGGTGATTTACCCTGGATTCGAAAGCGGTGAACCTGAGTCGTGCGTCCTGGCCAAATTGGTTCAGGGTTGTGGATGATTCGAGCCGGGTTTCCTGGCTAATCTGTTCGATGTGTTCGTTGGCTAATCTGATGTTCTGATTAATGGTTTCATTCACCTGGGAGAGGTGTTGGTCCAGCTTTGCGGAGTTGTCTTCACTCGTGGAACGCAGGTGTGATTCTGACTGATGAAGCGCTTCATCAATCTTGCCGGTGAGTTGCTGCTCTTGATAGTTGGCTAACTGAACCAATGTCGCAGATTGCCTTGCCTGGTGTGCTTCTATTTCTTCCCGGCTAGAGGAAAGCAGGTCTGCAACCTGTTCGCTAAAAGACTCCGATAAGCCACTAAACTGTTCTCGGCTTGCGCTGAGCCATTGTTCCGTAGTCTGTTGCACCCCGAGACTTTGTTCCGTGGCTTCGATGGATGCTTGATTGAGGTTTTTGGTATCTTCGAGCAATGCTGCACCCAACTTTAGCTGTTCATTGCCGGCAACCACGAGGGCCTCTGCATCTGTAGCAGCTTTACGGGTGCGCTTGTCCGTAGCGCTGAGTTTTTTCAAACCAGTTTGGGTTCGGCTGTTGAGCGCTTCGGTGTTTTCGCCCATGGTCATTAAAGCGGTTCTGAGTTGGTCCAGTTCTTCCTGTAGTTCCACCGATTTTTGGTTCACTGTCCGGCTAGCGTCGGTCGTGTCAGCTAACTCTCGATTGAGTTTTAAGCTTTCAGCGGTCACCTTGATGGTTTCCTGATTAAGATTGCGGGTTCTCTGGTTTAGAGAATCGGTCGCCTCGTGCTGAGCCCGGGTCAGGTTTGATAAATAGTTGGCTTCTTTTATTCGCCCTTCAACCTGTCCGATGACATCCTGGGATGCTTTGTTTATCGCGCGGCTTAAGGTTGTGGTCCGTAGGGACTCTTTATTAATCTTTCGCCCGCGCTCCTGTAGTCGCTGGGCCTGTCGATTCGAACGTTCGGTACTGGCGAGTTTTTCAACCGCAACCTCGTGGAGACGTTCTGAACGTTCATTGAGCTTTAGCGTGTTGTTGTTTAGCTCTTCGGTAAATTTCTTGAGGCCAAGGGAAACCTCATTGGCGCGATGAAACTCATTATTGAGGTGCATCAACTCCTTGATCGGCGATTCCGGCATTGCTTCTATGCTGGTTCGATTCAGCTCGCGTTTCTCGTTCAGCTTCATGTGAGTCAACTTGCGTTCCAGCCAGTAGACCCGGTACTCCATTGCCTTTCGAGATGTTGGCAGCTTTCTCTGCTTCTGTTCCATGTCTGTCACCCCAGTACCGTCTCAATTTGACAGTTTTTTGATCACGCGGATGTCAATCCTTTGTCGCGCCTAGTATTAGGTATAGACCAGATTTTGGCGGCGTCAAATATTTGGATTGCATAAAGTTGTCCCGCGTCAGTTGAATGCCGCTGATCGGGACTCTATGCTTGCCTTCTTTTCCTTTACGGCATGATTTATGAAGTATTTACACACCATGGTCCGGGTGAATGACATCGATGCATCCCTGGATTTCTATTGCAAACACCTCGGTTTAGAAGAGTTACGTCGATATGAGAACGAGGGTGGCCGTTTTACCCTGGTATTCCTTGCTGCGCCGGGAGACAGCGAGGCCCAGGTTGAGCTGACGTACAACTGGGATGGTGATTCGCTCGGGGAGGGAAGTCGCAATTTTGGCCATCTTGCCTATGCGGTGGACGATATCTATGCAACCTGTCAGCAACTTCTGGATGGCGGAGTGACAATTAATCGCCCACCAAGGGATGGTCATATGGCATTTGTGCGTTCGCCGGATAATATTTCTATTGAGTTGCTACAGAAGGGTGAAGCACTGAAGCCCGCTGAGCCCTGGGTATCGATGGAGAATATTGGAGAGTGGTAGCCGAACTAATATTAATCCGACACGGCGAAATTGACGCCAACGTACAACGCCTCTGGCACGGTACAACAGACAGCGAGTTGAATCAGCTAGGGCAGCGCCAAGCCGATGCTCTTGGGCAAAAAATTCACGACAAATACCCTGATATTACAAAGGTTTACTGCAGTCCTTTAAAGCGAACTCTTAACACAGCTAAAGCGGTTGCAGTGGGTCTCGGCCAGGTGCCTGAGCTTTGTCCGGATCTGATTGAGTATGGTATTGGTGAGTTCGAAGGTACGAGTTACGAGGACCTACAAAAGCACGGTTTCTTCACTGAAATTGCCAACAGCCAAGATTTTGCTTTGCCAGGGGGCGAGTCTGTTAACGGCGTATGTGGGCGAATGACCCGGGCATTTCAATCTCTGGTGGCCAGCCATCCGGAAGAGCGAATTGCATTGGTTGGCCATGGTGCGGCATTTGGAATCTTACTGGCGAGCCTATTGGACGGAAATCCATTTCCATTTTTCGAGCGACACTTGAGTAATACCGGCATTGCTCACCTGCAAGTCTCCGATTCTATTGGGCTTTTAAGCTTTGATGATACGGATCACCTGGAGGGTTTATAGGGCCTTTGAGCAAAATACCTTTTTCCCGTTTACCTCTGTGCGTGGCAATGGTACAACGATAGTGCAAAGCATGGATGATATGCAGCAATCGATTTGAATGATTTGATCCATATGATTTGAACCATAAAGAGGGGTGGTAAGACGTGGTAGACGCAGTCGACGAACACTCGGATCGAAAAAGTCAGGGTGTTGCCCTGAATATGGCAATGGGCATTGATCGGGATGAAATTCTCGGCGCCGTACAGGAACTGATGGATCAGTTGACCCGCCATCCCCAGGCGCTGGGAGAGGTCTGGACCCAGGTGATGACGGATATGGCATCCATCACCATGGGCTTGAGTCCCCTGGATATCAGCAAAGATAATCGTTTCTCCGATCCAGCATGGCAGGAAAACCCGTTTTATAAGCGCCTTGGTCAATTCTATTTGTCCATGAGCAAAGCGATGGATCTCTGGCTCGAAAAGAGTGAGATCGAAGGGATGGATGCCAAGCGGGCCAGTTATCTGATGCGGATCCTTAAGGATTTTATTGCGCCGGTGAATAACCTCTACGGTAATCCTGCGGCGATGAAACTTTTGTTTGATACCCGCGGCGACAGTTTGATCAAAGGCGTTAACAATTTCCTCGATGATATGCGCCATAACTACGGCTATCCCGCGGTTGCTGACAGAAACGGCTACATCATCGGCAAGGACGTGGCGGCGAGTAAAGGCGCCGTGGTGTTCCGAAACGACCTACTTGAGGTGATGCAATATGAGCCAACCCAGCCTCAGGTCCACGAAATTCCATTCCTATACGTCTTCAGTCAGGTCAATCGCTTTTATCTCGGGGATTTGACGCCGGATCGCAGTTTGTTCCAGGAGTTACTGTCCGCAGGTATTACCGTATACGCCGTCAGCTGGCGAAATCCGACGGTCGAATGCCGTGAATGGAGCCTTGAAACCTACGCCGAGGGCGTGATTCAAGCCATTGAAGTCGCCCGGGAGATCAGTGGTAAAGAGCAGATTAACATCATGGGTCTTTGTGCCGGTGGCATCACCACGGCGGCAGCCCTTGGCTTACTTGCCGCCCGGGGAGATGACTGGATCAACAGCCAGTCGTTGTTTGTGAATATCCTCGATAATCGCCCTGAAGACAGTGATTTTGGGTTGTTTGTTTCGGAGCGCTCGATAGAGATGCAAAAGGCCCGGGTTCAGCAAGCAGGGCTCTTTGATGAAAAGGATGTTTTTGAGATGTTTGCCTGGCTAACTCCAGAGGAGAGTGTCATGGCGTTCTACCGGGATAACTATCTACTAGGCAAGAATCCGCCCGTGCATCCGCTTCTATTTTGGTCCATGGACTACACGAGAGTGCCCGCGGGGCTGCAATGTGATTTCCTGGATCTTGCCTGGGAGAACAAGCTCGCCAAACGCGACCTGATGATAGGCGGCCGGAGAATTGATCTAACCAAAATCACCTATGACACCTACATAATGGCCGGTAGCACCGACCATATTACCCCCTGGCGTGGCGCTTATCGGAGCGTTGGATTGTTCGGCGGGGACGTGGAGTTTGTTCTGACCAACCAAAATCATACGCAGACCATTAGTAATAAACCTAATAAGTACATGAAGTACTGGATGGCGGACCAGTTACCCGAGGACGCGGATGAATGGGTCGCGGCAGCCGAAGAATATCCGGGGTCCTGGCGGGAGCATTGGATTGCGTGGCTGAAAGCTCGTTCCGGTGAACTGGTTGAGTCAAAGTTGGAACTTGGGTCAGTAGCTTCACCGCCACTTGATGTGGCGCCGGGACGTTATGTATTTGAAAAATGAAAACTTATAAGAACTGTGGGAAAGCACAAATCCACCAGGAATCACGATAAAAATAACAAAACCAATCAATAGGGTTAAAGGGGTACACCATGGCAACTTACATTATGTTAAGCAATCTCACCGATGACGGCCGGAAGACGCTCAAGGAGCGACCAGAACGTCTAAAAGAGGTGAATAAGGAAATTGAGTCTATGGGGGCTCGGGTGACAGCCCAGTACGCCGTCATGGGCGGGTGGGACTTCGTGAATATTATTGAAGCACCGACCAATGAGGTGATGGCCCGGTTAGCCGTTGAACTAGGTTCACGGGGTACGATTCAGATCACAACATTACCGGCTATTGGGGTCGACGAGTTTGTTGAGATATTAGCCGGTACAGGTGCCGGTGGAGATTAGAGGTGCCGGCTTACGTACTGCTGAATAAACTCAGCAGCAAGGCACAGCGGGATATCCTCACCGAACCGGACCAACTGCGTGGTATTCGCCGGGTACTGGAAGAGTACGAAGCCAATATCCTGCACGACTTTCATATTCTCGGTAAGTTTGATCACTGCACTATCTTCGAAGTTTCTGACAACTTTCGTGCCCAGAAGGCGAGCCTTCATCAGGAGCTCACACGATCTAAAAACACTATTTTGATGCCCGCCATCGACATGCCGTTGTTTGAGAACATGATCCGTCGGGAGATCCGTACTGAGGGTCCCCATGAATGGCAGGTAAAGTGGTGGGCCAAGACATTACGCCTGTCATTTCGTTGGTATCAGTTTTCTCGCTGGATGTGGAAATACTGCAAGCCCTTCATTCGCACGGGGGTTGAGCATTTTGATGGGGTCCCCGCACCCTGCATCGTGGTAGGAAATCACACCAGCCATCTTGACGCCCTGGCCCTTTATCATGGTTTACCCCAGCGCATAAAATGGAATATCTATTTTGGTGCTGCAGCGGACCGGTGGTTCCTCAAAAACGGCGGTGGAAGGAAAGAATTGGTCTTACAACCCTGGTATAACTCATTGATTGGTGGGAACTTTCCAATCAAACGAGGAGGGGGTTCAGCCACCCTGGACTATTCTAAGTGGTTATTGGATCACGGGGGCAATTTGGCCATTTTCCCCGAGGGAACCCGATCTACCAGCAAACGCATGTCCCGCTTTAAGCACGGGGTTGCCCTGTTGGCGCTAGAAAAGAAAGTGCCTGTGGTGCCCTGTTATCTGGTTGGCCTAAATAAGCTTCGGCCCAAGGGTGTGCGAGATGTGACCCCGGGTCCAGTCTCGGTTAACTATCAAAAGCCAATCTATTTCCCCGAGGGTATTTCTGTCCCAGATGCGACCCAGATGATCTACAACTCTTTAAATACCGTGCATCAGCGCGTCATGGAGCATGGTCCTGAAGCCGCTCGATGGGACTGGGAACCTCCAGCGTAGAGATGATTGGTTTTTTACAGCCTGAGTTTCTGCGGGTATCGGAGTTGCGTCAGGCAATTAGAGAAACCCATCATCTCGATGAAGGCACCGTGGTTGCTCGGTTACTAGCGTCCGCTGATGCGGTCCCAATAGCCGAGCCCCAGGTGAAAACCCGCGCAGAAGCGCTGGTGAAAGCAATTCGAGAAGAGCAAAAGGGCAAGGGGGGCGTGGATGCCCTGCTCAAGGAATTCTCTCTATCTACCGAAGAAGGCATTGTATTGATGTGTCTCGCCGAGGCGTTGCTTCGGGTGCCGGACAACGATACGGCAGATGATCTGATCCGAGACAAGTTGATGTCCGGCAACTGGTCTTCCCATCTAGGTCAAAGTGACTCCCTATTTGTCAACGCTTCTGCCTGGGGCTTGCTGATGACCGGAAAAGTCACCCGATTATCCGCCGTTGAACAGTTCCAAAGACTCAATGGGGTGCAGAAGACAATCGGTCGTCTGGGTGAGCCTGTGATCAGAGTTGCAATGAAGGCTGCCATGGAAATCATGGGCACCCAGTTTGTACTTGGCACTAGCATCGAGCAGGCCACTAAACGGGGTAAAAAGCAGGAAGAGGAAGGCTACCGGTACTCATTCGATATGCTCGGTGAAGGGGCTCGAACCCAGGCTGATGCAGAAAAGTACCTTGCAAGTTACAAGGCTGCGATAACGGTTATCGGTCAGAGTCGACACAGAGACCAGGTACCGGGTATTTCGGTCAAATTGTCCGCGTTGCACCCTCGCTACGAACCCCATCGAGATCTGGATGTACTGATAGAACGGCTTCTGTCATTAGCCTTGCTGGCCAAAAGTTTTGCTATCGGCTTCACCGTTGATGCCGAAGAAGCCTCACGCCTGGATATGTCCCTTACCGTCATTGAGTCGGTGTTTCTATCCCCACTTTTGGCTGGTTGGGGTGATTTTGGCATTGCGGTTCAGGCCTACCAAAAACGCGCACCGGCGGTATTGGACTGGGCCATTAATCTGGCCCGGCAGGCGGGTCGGGTCATGAATATTCGTTTGGTCAAAGGCGCCTACTGGGATTCGGAAATCAAATGGGCCCAGCAGGATGGGCTGTTTGATTATCCGGTGTTTACCCGTAAGCCAGCAACCGACCTTTGCTACCGGGTTTGTGCAGAAAAACTCCTGAAAGCCAGGCCCGACGTGTTCCCTCAATTTGCGACCCATAATGCACAAACCGTCGCCACGGTGTTGGGGCTGGATGATCTGATGGGTGCAAACCGCCAGGGTTTTGAGTTTCAGCGCCTGCACGGGATGGGTGAATCCCTCTATGACGCTTTGATGGCAATGGAACCGGTGCAGTGTCGTATCTATGCGCCGGTCGGAGAACACAAAGAACTGCTCGCGTATCTGGTGCGGCGGCTTTTAGAAAATGGCGCCAACAGCTCCTTTGTGAACAATATTATTGATGAGACCATTCCAGCGGCTCGGCTGAGCGAAGATCCCGTGGCTATTGTCCGCTCCTGGACAGATGCCAGAAGTGGATATATTCCATTGCCGATGGATCTATACCGGATGTCCGCTCGGGAAGCGGGAAGCCGTGCGAATGCCCAGGGTATCGATCTTGCTGATGACCTGGTACTCAACGAACTAAAGCTGGAGATGGACAGCTTCTGGGAGTCCCGGCCAGCACCTGTCGCCGAGCAAGCGGATGCGAATCCGGTACTGAATCCAGCTAGCGGTGAACTCATTGGTCTTAACCGGTTTGCGACGGCGGGTGAGATAGCCGCATTAATTGATGGATTGAGGGGCGGACTCACAGCTTCTACCTCTGGCTGGTCAACAACAACTCCAGGGGAGCGGGCAGCTGCCCTTAGACGATTGGCGGACCTGGTTGAGCGGGATCTACCGGCGCTGGTGGCCTACTGTATTTGTGAAGCGGGCAAAACCCTGGCTGATAGTGTGTCGGAGGTCCGGGAGGCGGTCGATTTTTGTCGTTATTACGCGGATCAGGCTGAATCATTGCCGGATCATTATATGCCCCTGGGTGTTGTCCTCTGCATTAGTCCCTGGAACTTTCCGGTGGCAATTTTTCTCGGCCAGATTGCCGCGGCGCTAAGTGTCGGCAATCAAGTTATTGGCAAACCGGCGGAGCAAACCTCTTTAGTGGCGAGACATTTGGCCACTCTGATTTATGCGGCGGGTATTCCGGACATCGCATTTCAACTGCTTGTTGCTGAAGGTGAGGTAGTCGGAACAGTGTTAGTGCCTCATTCAGGCATTGCCGGCGTGATGTTCACTGGGTCCGATGAAGTGGCGCGGTTGATTAACCGTAATCTGCCTCGACACATCCCTTTGATTGCTGAAACCGGTGGCCAAAATGCCATGATTGTCGATTCGACCGCTCTTTTTGAACAGGTGGTGGATGATGTGATGTTGTCTGGCTTTAACAGCGCGGGGCAGCGATGTTCAGCGCTACGGGTGTTGTATCTACAGGCGGATGTGGCGGATCGAATCATTGCCATGATAGAAGGTGCGATGGCCTGTTTGAGCCTGGGAGACCCAGCATCACTTCAAACTGATGTTGGTCCTGTGATAGACGAGGCCGCCCGGCAAGCGCTAGAGCGCCATGTTGCTGTGTTGCGCCAATCAACGGGAGCCCGGGTGATCTATCAACTGCCAGTGCCGACCATTGGGAATTTTTTCCCACCAACCTTAGTTGAGCTTGATGATCCATCGATTCTGCAGCAGGAGGTGTTTGGCCCAATTGTGCACATTGTGCGGTATCAGAGAGCGGAACTGGATCAAGTGATCGAAAAAATCAATCAATCGGGTTTCGGTTTAACCTTTGGCATGCACAGCCGAATCGCAGAAGCATCGAAGCGGGCGGCCGCGGCCATCAATGCTGGAAATGTCTACATTAATCGCAATATGGTGGGCGCGATTGTGGGGGTGCAACCCTTTGGCGGGCGAGGGCGATCTGGCACTGGTCCCAAGGCGGGAGGTCCCAATTACCTGTATCGCCTGGTGCAGGCACCTGGATCTCGATTGGAACATGCAAGTGGGTTTAGTCCGCAAACCTCGGACCCGGAAACTTTTAATGGCAGCCTGGCAGAAACCACCTATCGACATTGGGCAGGTAAAACCTACGCCGAACGGGAAGCGGAAATCATGCCGCAACTTAGTCGGCTATCCGATGCATCCGCCAGAGCATGCGGCGCGGTTTGTGAAATTGCGCGCTCCATGCTGACGGCCCCTCACCCATTACCGGGGCCAACGGGTGAAGACGATCAGCTTCACTATGGTGCGAAGGGTGTCGTTGCAGTATTGCCGATTGCGGATCCTACGGTCTGGTGGTGCAGGGTGATTGCGATATTGATTACCGGCAACGTACCGATCCTAATTGATGCTGAAACCCGGATTAGGGAAGTCTTTTCTGGTCTCTCGGAGCGTGTATTTTATGCCACAACAGGGCAGTTGGCTGACCTCTTAATGAACCCATTATTGCAATTGGTTTTAGGTGGTTCCGAGGATCTGGTCACGGATTGGTGCCGGGAAAAGCTCGCCCGTCGTGAAGGTGCTATTGTGCCTTATCTAAGCGTTGTGGATCACCGGCAACTGGTGAGAATGCTGCTTAATGAGAAGGTGGTTTCAATTGATACCACCGCAGCGGGTGGCAACGCGACGCTACTGAATGCCGCGGGTCGAGATGAGGGCCTTGAGCCACAGCACGGCGCTTCTCTATAGGGCGCTGCTCGTTAGACAGGCTCAGCTTAACGACCCATAGCCAGCAATGAATACCCAACAGACAAATAACAGATCTTTACGGAACGTCATATGAAACTTTATCACTGCAAAGACTCTCGGTCCTTACGTGCACTCTGGGCACTTGAGGAAATGGGACTACCCTACGAACTGGAAAATATGCCATTTCCGCCACGGGCAACTGTGCCGGGATATCTGGACTTAAATCCAATGGGTACGGTACCCACGCTGGTTGATGGTGCAACAACTCTGACCGAGTCGAGCGGTATTTGTCATTACCTGGTGGAGAAGTATGGCCCCACGGATTTGGCGATAGATAAGTCAGAGGCGGAGTACGGTGAGTTTTTAAACTGGCTTTATCGTAGTGATGCAACCCTGACATTTCCCCAAACACTGGTGTTGCGTTATACCGTTCTTGAACCAGAAGCGCGTCGAGTCCCCCAGGTGGTTGAAGATTATTCAAAGTGGTACCTATCCCGACTGCGCGCCGTTGAGACTGCCCTTGAAGGAAAAGATTTCCTCTGCGGCGGGCGGTTTACGATTGCGGATATTGCGGTGGGTTATGCGCTGTTCCTGGGTACCACTCTGGGGCTAGACGAAAGATATAAACCCAATTGCCAGCGATATCTGGCGGCGTTGATGGCGCGCCCGGCACTGATTCGAGCCCGGGCGCTTTAAGCATTTAGCCGCGACGATTCACGGCTTTTGTTTAGCGGCTACCTTGACCATCGTCGATCTTGATGACGGTACCCGTCACGCACTCCGAGGCCGGTGAAACAAGGAACAAAAGGGTGCTGTCCATTTGAGCTGGATCGCAGATTCTGCCCCGGGGAAACATTTTGCTGATGTCTCCCATGCGCGCCACCATGCCATCCATCATTTCTGAGGAGAAAGCGCCGGGGGCAATGCAGTTAACGTTGATGTGAAATCTTGACCACTCAACTGCTAGAGCTTCGGTCATTCGCACCACTGCAGCTTTTGTGACGGAATAGAGCGACGAGGCTGACTGACCTGTTGTTGAGAATGCAGCAATAGACGCAATATTCACCATCCGGCCCTTGACCTTGTTCTCGACCATGCGCTTACCTATTTCCAGGGACAGAAACCATGGGCCCGTTAGGTTTGTATCGAATACATTGTCGATCAATTCATCGGACATCTTTAGCGCCCATTGCGCATCTGGAATACCGGCGTTATTCACCAGAATTGTGATTGGCCCGAGTGTGTCCTCAGCTTTGGCAACGGCGGCACGAATATTGTCTCGATCCGTCATATCCATGGTGATGGCCAGGGCTTTGCCGCCTTCAGCGGTAATTTCGTTGACCAGTTCCTCCAGTCGCTCTGCGCGTCGGCCGGTGACGACAACTGATGCGCCGCATTTTGCTAGCACCTTGGCAAATCTTTTGCCGAGACCAGAGGTGGTGCCGGTAATAAAAGCCACATCACCGGTCAGGTCATTGGAGGCATTGGGGGTCGGAAAATCGCTCATAGGTTATTGCCTTTAGATTGTCTTTAGATTGTCTTGATATTGTCTTGAGATTGTTTTGATATTGCCTTTAGATCGATAGTTGGAGAAAAATATTTACGCGTATTCCCGTTCAACCCGGGTTAACCAGTAGTCGGAGTCAAAATTCTTGTCGCCTAACAAATAGCGCCAAAACCGAACGCGATTCATCATTTCTAATCGACTGGTATCTGCCTCGAACCAGGGTTCATGTTTCATGAGGGTCTGGTGGATTTTGTCGCCGGGATCAGTGCCAGTCCAAAATATCGGCCGTTGTTCGTAGTGTTCGTTGCCAAGGTCCGAGGTATCCCAGAGGCGCATTTGCCGTTCACCGGGGTTCATTCGAATCTTAAACATATAGCGCATCTTGTCAGACATGTTAAGCCCGCCACCATGCCAGATCCCCATGTGCAGAAATAGTAGGGTGCCTGCGGGGCAGACCATTCGTTGTTGTCCAACAATGTTCTGATACCGTCCAATGGCTGCCTCGCTAACAATGCGTAGGTGGGAGCCAGGTAAATATCGGGTGCCACCCATATCAAGAGTGACCTCGTGGGGGTAATACATCATCTGCACATCAAATGCTTGCCTGGGGTCAATGGTTGAGTCCTGATGATAGTGCTGGGACTTTTGTTGGCTGCCCTCGTAAAATTTTGGCGGAAAGGTGATATGGAGGAAGTGATGATCAAAGTAAGGTTTCTTACCCACCAGACTTTCAATGGTGCCCTGAACAAAAGGCAAATTCAGAATGTCGTGGATAGCAGAGTGTTCCGGGTAAGCATCACTAAGGAGGCTACCGGGTCGAAGTACAGGAATAGCGCTGCTCGACATGACCTTGCCGTAGTGCTCCAGTGGGTTGCTAATTTCTTCAAGCGGCACATGGCCCATCTCTTTGAGAAATTTGTCGTTCAATTCTGGCGGCACAACGCTGTCAAAGCGGAGAACCCCCCGGGCGGCAAACTCTGCCATTTGCAAAGAATTGAGTTTGGTTTTGCCATCAGTCATTGATGTCTCCTCATTCATTTGTCGTCTCCGCTGATGAATCAGCCAGACTGACCATCTTTTCAAAGAAAAACTCGTATTTTAGATAATCGGTTCGGTACTCATTGCCAGGCACATGTGTGATCAGCGGGCTGGCCTGAATCAAGCGCCAGCCATCTACCAGAGCATCCAGACCATTCTTATAGGGGGGCGTGTCGTTATCGCCAGCCATGTGAAAATTTTGCCCAGTACCATCGTAATTTGCCCAGCCTACAACGTGGGTATCAAGGGCGGAGGTAGCAAGGTAAAGCACTAGAACTTGTTGTCGCGTATTCGAGTCAGTCATAACATCCTAAATCTAAGGAAAGTTTAAAAAGAGCCCGTGGAGCATGCCATTATCCAGGTTCTGATTCAGCACCTATATCAGCTCGAAGCAAACCTCGGAAGGCCTTCTGGGCGCTGCTTTCACCTTGAACCACCTCATAGACTTCCCGGGCAATTGGCATGACAACACCGTACTGGTCCGCCAGGGAGATGACGGCTGGAGCACTCTTTACACCCTCAGCAACCATAAACATTTCATCAATGATTTCGGTGATGGTGCGTCCCTTACCCAGTTCAAAGCCAACACTTCGATTTCGGCTCTGGGGGCTGGTACAGGTGGCTACAAGGTCTCCCAGACCCGCTAGGCCGGAGAAGGTTTGAACCTCTGCGCCCATCGCGACGCCGAGTCTTGTGATCTCTGCCAGGCCCCGGGTAATGACCGCTGAACGAGTGTTGTCTCCGGCGCCCTGACCATCACCCATACCCGTGGCGATTGCGATAATATTTTTTAGCACACCGCCTAACTCACATCCCACGACATCATGATTTGTGTAGACCCGAAACAGGCCACTGTGAAACAGTCGCTGCAATTGTTTTACGATCACCTGGTCCTTCATCGCGATGACACTGGCGGCGGCGGATCCCGCCATGACTTCCCGGGCAAGGTTAGGTCCAGTCAGCACACCCCGTGGGTGGGCCGGACAAACCTCATCGATGATTTCAGTCATGCGTTTTTGCGTGGAGAGTTCAAGCCCCTTACTTAAGCTGATGATGGGTACCCAGGGGCGGATATAGGGTTTGATTTCCTCAAGCACAGCCCGGAAGCTCTGGCTGGGAATGCCCATAATAATGACGTCTTTGTCGGCAACGGCCTCTTCAATATCATGGGTCGCCAATAGGCTCTCGGGTAGACTGGCATCCGGGAGATATCTTGAGTTGGTATGATTTGTATTAATTTCTCGAACGGCCTCGCCATTTCGAGCCCACATGGTGATGGGGGCATTTCGGGCCACCAGGGCAGCAACCGTTGTGCCCCAGCTTCCACCCCCTAACAAACCGACTTTTAGATCCATTTTTTGTGGCATGTAGTTAGCACCTAAACGTTTTTATTGTTGTGATTCTTCATCGAGTGTACCTGTGCAGCATTGATCTGGGTAGGTATGCTTGCTGCGCTAATTCCGGGTGTGAAAAGGAGTAAAATGAGTCAGTCCAATTACCTATCAGAAGCAGAACTTGAGGCCTACCAAGCCGATGGCTTTCTGATTCGTGAATCCGTTTATGATCCGCAGCAGCTCGAGGATCTGAGACTCGCCGCAGAGCGAGCCTGCCAGACCGCCCGCGATCTATCGAGCACCGGCAAAACCTACTTTCTGGATCAGAAGCGGTTTGTCGATATTGGGTTTCTCACGGTGCAGTTTGAACACAAACCCGAAACCGAGCTGGTGCGAGTCATAGAACCGGTCAACGAGCTTGAGCCCCGGTTTGAACAACTGATTGATGATCCAAAGCTGATTGAACCCATGCTGTCTATTTTGGGCGTTGAAGCCCTGGCACTTTGGACCGCAAAGCTAAATCTCAAACCGGCTGAAGAGGGGTCAGGTTTTGGTTGGCATCAGGATTCGCCCTACTGGATCCATGACAGTGACCACGTTGATTGTTTACCAAACGTTATGGTCACATTTGATGATGCAAATAAGGGCAATGGTTGCCTGCAGGTGATCCGGGCGAGCCATCTAGAAGGCTGTTTGCCCGGGACCGACGACGGTAGCCAATTGGGGGGCTTCTTTACGGACCCTGCCTGTTTTTGTGAGGAGGACGCGGTGGCGATGGAGGTGCCGGCGGGTTCTTTAATTTTTTTCTCGCCCCATTCAATTCACGGTTCGGGCCCAAACCGCTCCACACAAAACCGCAGAGCGATTATCCTGACTTATCAACCGGTTGGTTATCCGGCCTTAAAGTCAGGCCAGGTACGAAACATTGTTCGAGATGGGGTTCAAACTCCTTCAGAACACCAGGTTGCAGGTCCCCATGTTTGAGGATGTACGGGTTGTGAGCTTTGATGCTGACGATACCCTGTGGCACAACGAGCAGTATTTTTTAGATGCTCAGAAGAGTTTCTGGCAACTGATGGAAAAATTCTTGCCTGCCCAGGCAAGTGAGGCATTGATGAACACAGAAGTGCAGGATATTGAACTGTACGGCTATGGCATCAAGGCCTTTATCCTTTCATTGATAGAAGCATCTATCCGGATTTCAGAGGGTCGGATCACCAGCGAAGGCATCAACAGCATTATCGAGTTGGGTAAGCAGATGCTCGATAAACCCGTGGAGATCATCGATGGCGTGGAAGATGTTTTGAAATTGTTGGCCGGTCGATATCGGTTAGTCATGACGACAAAAGGCGATCTGTTGGAACAGGAGCGTAAGCTTAAAAAATCTGGTCTGACGGATTACTTTCACCATATTGAGATCGTATCGGACAAAAACGAGGGAGAATATCGGAAACTGATTCAACACCTGGACATTTCACCGGAGCAATTTTTGATGATCGGCAACTCCCTGAGATCCGACGTTCTGCCGGTTTTGAATGCTGGTGGTTTTGGTATACATGTGCCGTACCACACCACCTGGGAGCATGAAAAAATCGATCACATCATTGTCCACAAGCGCTTTGTGGAGATTGCCAGCATCAAAGATTTGCCGCAATTGCTGGCATCCAAAAGCTAACGATTGGGATGCTTAGCTGGCCAATATTGGGCCGAATTTTTCGGTCGACTGATTGGTATTTTTTGGCGAAGACCAAAAACCGAATCAGGTTTCGGATAATTTAAGTCTTATGCTAAGCTCCCAGCAGTTTTTGACACTGAATTCTTTCGAGGGAAATCATGAAAATCAAAGTCAATGGTCAGGAGCATGACGTCGATGTCACGCCGGATACTCCACTCTTATGGGTAGTCAGGGAAAAGCTTGGGCTAACGGGTACAAAGTTTGGCTGCGGCATCGCCCAGTGTGGTGCCTGCACCATGCATATCAACGGTATCGCAACTAGAACCTGTGTGTTGCCCGTAGGGGCAGTTGAAGGTGTTGAGATTACCACCATTGAGGGCATTGCGACTGAACAGGGCTTGCACCCAATTCAGGAAGCCTGGATTGCTGAGCAGGTCCCCCAGTGTGGTTACTGCCAGTCTGGTCAGATCATGTCCGCTGTGGCACTTTTGGAGTCAAATCCGAATCCAACTGACACGGAAATTAATCAGGCCATGTCCGGCAATGTGTGTCGATGTGGAATGTATTCCAGAATTCGTGGCGCCATCAAAAAAGTCGCAGCGGGAGAAGTTGCGATCTATGACCCGAAGGCAGCTGACGCTGCAACCAATGTCACGACGGAGGTGAATCATGGGTAAGTGGACCAGACGTGGATTTATTACCGCCGGTGTTGTGGGTGGAGCAGCCCTGGTTGTCGGCGTTGCTATTCGTCCCGGCAATCGCAATAGTCAGTTGGCAAAACATGTCGCCGGTGAAGGCGAGTCCCTGATTAATGCCTGGGTGAAGATTGATGAGCACAATCATGTCACAGCAATTGTGCCACATTCAGAAATGGGGCAGGGCGCGCAAACAGCGTTAACCCAAATGTTGGCGGATGAGTTAGATGCGAATTGGGAAGACGTAAGTTTTATCGAAGCGCCCGCAGAAGATGGGTACGCTAACGGTCCAATGGGTAAAGGCTACATTCTTGGCGATGCCAAGATCCCAGAATTGTTGGTTGGTACCGTCGACGGCGTATTCCAAACCGTCGCTAACGCCATGCATTTGCAAATCACCGGGGGTAGCGCCAGTGTTCGTGCAACCGGGGTTCACGGTATGCGGGTAGCGGGAGCGGCAGCGCGGCAAATGTTATTGGAAGCGGCAGCCAGTGAATGGTCTGTCCCCGTATCAAAGTTGTCTGCTAAAAATGGCATGATCTCCGACGGTCAACGCTCGGCCAGCTACGCCTCATTTGCTGTGGCTGCGGGCCAGCTTCAACCACCCCACACACCAAAGCTAAAATCCGCCGATCAATTTACAATTATGGGTACCCATAGGCCCAGACATGATATCCCCTCGAAGGTTGATGGCACGGCTATGTTCGGCATTGATGCTGAAGTTGAAGGGATGGTTTATGCTACGGTTATGGCAGCGCCGGTGTTTGGCTCTAGTGTTAAATCCCTCAATAGCGACGATGCAAACGCAATGTCCGGGGTGGTCGACGTGGTCAATTTGGATGACGCGGTCGCGGTAGTCGCCGATAGCTATTGGACGGCAAAAAAAGCACTGGCGACACTAAAGGTAGAATGGCAGCAAACCGGTGCTGCAATGTTAGATTCGGATAAAATATTTAGCCAATTCCAAAACGATATTAGCAGTAATGTTGCAGCTGGAAAGGTCAATTCGGACCGTGAGGAAGGCGATGCCGCCGCGGCATTTAAGAACGCTAACCGTATTGTAGAGCGTGAGTATCGAGTACCTTACCTCGCCCATGCCTGTATGGAACCGATGAATGCATTAGCACTGGTTGCCGACGGTAAATGTGAGGTCTGGACCGGTACTCAGAATCCCCTCGGCTTCCGCCACGAGATTGCAGCGGCACTTCAATTTGATGCGGAAAATGTCACCGTCAATAATTTCTATATGGGCGGTGGATTTGGCCGGCGAGCAACCGCTGATGCTGCCATTCAGGCGGCGAAAATTTCCCAGTATGTGGGGCAGCCGGTTAAGCTGATCTGGTCCCGGGAAGAAGACATTCAACACGACCATTATCGGCCCGCCGTCGTATCCCGATTCAGAGCAGCGCTTAACGCTGACGGACAACCGACGGCCTGGGAAAATTATTATGTGGATAAGCATGAACCAGCTGAAGCGCCACTCATTCCCTATGGTATTGCGAATCAGGCAATTGGTTCGGTCGACAGCCCGACCCACGTTCCGTTTGGACCCTGGCGTAGTGTGGATCATTCCCAGCACGGTTTCTTTACTGAATCTTTTATTGATGAATTGGCCATTGAGGCGGGGCAAGATCCGTTTGCTTACCGCATGGAAAAACTTAAACAACATCCACGACATAGCAAAGTTCTGGCGCTTGCCGCAGAGAAAGGTCGTTGGAATGCGCCTCTGGCTAAAGGTCAGGGACGCGGAATTGCATTTCAAGAATCCTTCGGCACTCTGGTTGCAGAGGTTGTGGAGGTGACGGTGCACGAAGGGCAGGTCAAGGTTGATAAAGTGACCATTGCAGTGGATCCTGGTTTTGCCGTTGCGCCGGATGGACTAAAGGCTCAAATGGAATCCGGTGTTATTTACGGCTTAACAGCAGCGTTGTTTGGTGAGATTTCTATCAAGGATGGTCGGGTCGAGCAGGGCAATTTTGATTCTTACCCCATGGTAAGAATGGACTCCTCACCCGAGATTGAAACCCATATCATCAATAGCATGGAAGCCTGGGGCGGAGCAGGGGAACCGGGTACGCCTGGGATTGCACCGGCACTCGCTAATGCTATTTATGCTGCAACCGGTACCAGGATCAGGGAATTGCCGATCAGCAAGTACGACTTGAATGTGGACTTTGTTGAAAAGAACGTTATGTCCACGTAGTAGAAACAAGTAGTAGAAACAAGTAGTAGAAACAAGTAGTA
>TARA_R110002072_G_scaffold224568_1_pt1 | contig 37523 bp, 31 predicted proteins | sample TARA_R110002072 | Tara Oceans TARA_R110002072 (sample SAMEA4397118) | marine metagenome | biome: Polar Biome; feature: [SRF] surface water layer (ENVO:00010504); material: water (ENVO:00002006), including particulate matter (ENVO:01000060) such as... | depth 5 m
AAAACCAATTCTATTAAAAACTTCAATAATTTGGTTTCTTACTAAAGATATTGGGTGTCTAGAACCTAATTCAATAGGTTCTTGAGGGCGTGTTAAATCTCCATAAATACCTTTTTCTTCTACAGCATTTTCTAAAGATTCGTTTAATTCTGCCACTTTTCCTTCAGCAGAACTCTTTAATTTGTTTAAAGCTTGCCCAAAATCTTTACGTAATTCAGCATCTACATTTTTAAATTCAGCAAATAAATCTTTTAATAATCCTTTACTTCCTAAATATTTAATTCTAAAAGTTTCAACTTCTTCTTTAGTGGTTGCTTTAAAAGCATTCACGTCTCCAATAAGTTCTTTTACTTTATCTAACATTACCTTTTCAATTAGGTGGCGAATTTACAAATTTTTATTTTTGTTGAATCTAAATTTTGCAATTGAATCTGTATTTTTATGAAAAATATACACAAGAAAATTAATACCTTGTAAATTATAAAAGAGGAACAAAATGAAGAGAAATATCTTACCTAATTTAAAAACATACGCATTTAAAGAGGTAACTTTCGATAAATTAATGCAAAATAGAATTAATAAGGTACTAATTGTTTGCTCTAATTACGATTACTACATGCTTGAAGAAGATGGTAGAATCGAAGAACGGATTTTTAACGAATATACTTCTTTAAACCTAAGACATCCACCAAATTTTATTCATGCAAATTCTGCAAAAAGAGCAATAAAAATGATGGAAACTCATCAAATTGATATTGTAATTACGTGGTTAGATATTGGTAATTATAAAGCTTTTGAAGCCTCAAAAAATATTAAAGAAGCGTTTCCTAATGTACCAATTGCGGCTTTAAGTCATCATTCTTCTCAATTAAGAAGTAAGTTACAAAAAGAAAATACAGATAGTATCGATTTTGTTTTTCATTGGAATGGAAATGCAGATATATTTTTAGCGATTATAAAACTTACTGAAGATAGAATGAATGCCGAAAACGACATTAATGTTGTGGGTGTTAAAGCTATTTTATTGGTAGAAGATTCATTAAAATTTTACTCCAGATATATTCCTATTATTTATAAAGTACTTCTTAAACAAACGCAAGAATTTATGTCTGAAGGATTAAATGAGCATAGAAAAATGCTTTTAATGCGAGGAAGACCAAAAATTTTACTAGCCACAACTTTTGAAGAAGGAATTGATTTATTTGATACGTTTAAAGATAATTTATTAGGGGTAATATCAGATGTTAATTATTACAAAGATGGCGTTAGAAATAAAGAAGCTGGCTTTTTGTTATTAAATTATGTAAGAAATTATAAGCGTTATTTCCCTTTTTTAATTCAATCTTCTAATGCAGATAATGAAAGCCGTGCTTTAGAATTGAAAGGAAAATTTTTATACAAACATTCAGAAACTTTAGGAGTAGACATAAAAAACTATATCATAAAATATTTTGCTTTTGGCGATTTTGAGTTTTGGGATCCTACACAAATGAAAGTTTTGGCAACAGCTAAAGATTTAAGTGAATTTCAAAATGCAATAAAACATGTTACTGAAGATTGTTTAATGTATCATGCAACAAGAAGCGAATTTTCTAAGTGGTTAAAATCTAGAGCATTGTTTCCTTTAGCAAATTTATTAAGCGTTATTGAGTACGACGAATTTGAAAATAACAATGAAATAAGAGATTTTTTAATCAATTCAATTAAAGCTTATAGAGTTTATAGATCTAGAGGAGTAATTGTAAAATTTAATAAAAATAGGTATGATGGTTTTGTTGGGTATGCAAGAATTGGTGAAGGTGCTTTAGGAGGAAAAGCAAGAGGTTTAGCTTTTATAGATTCCTTTTTAAAACGTAATAATTTATACAATAAATACGAAAACGTTAGTATAACCATACCAAGAACAGTTGTAATTAGTACCGATGTTTTTGATCAATTTATAGAAACTCATAAACTTATTAAATTTGCTGCAGAATGTACAGATGATGAAAAAATATTGCATGAATTTATTTCAAAAGATTTACCAAAATGGGCTTTAGAAGATATTAGAGCATTTTTAGAAACAACCAAATGTCCTATTGCTGTTCGATCTTCTAGTTTGTTAGAAGATTCTAATTATCAGCCATTTGCAGGAGTTTTTGCAACTTATATGATTCCAGATTCTGAAATCAATAAAAAAGTTGAAATGGTTTCTAATGCCATAAAATCGGTTATTGCATCTGCTTTTTTTGAAAACAGTAAATTATATCTTAAAGCCATAGCACATACTATTGAAGAAGATAAAATGGCTGTAATTTTGCAAGAAGTTACAGGCAAACAATACCAAGACGTATATTATCCTAATATTTCTGGAGTAGCACGTTCCATTAATTTTTATCCTATTGGCGATGAAAAAGCGAATGAAGGAATTGCTAATATTGCTCTAGGATTAGGAGAAATTATTGTTGGTGGAGGTCAAACCTTGCGTTTTTCACCTTATTATCCAAAGAAAGTATTACAACTATCTTCTCCAGGTTCTACACAAAGAGATACACAACAACATTTTTATGGGTTAGATTTAAATCCTGATAGTTATAAAATTTCAACATGTGAATCCATCAACAAAAAGAAAGTATCTATAAGACAAGCAGAAAACCATGGTTCTTTAAAATTTGTAGCTTCTACATACGATTTACAAAACAATACAATAAGACCAGGTGTAATGCATGATGGAGTTCGTGTAATTACATTCGATAATATTCTGAAATACAATACATTTCCATTACCAGAAATTTTGCAAGAATTGTTACGAATTGGGCAAAGAGAAATGAGAAGCCCAATAGAAATAGAGTTTGCTGTAAAGTTAGATGTACCAGCAGGAAAGCCCAAGGAATTTAGTTTTTTACAGATAAGACCGATCATAGAAAGTATGGAAACTGTTAGTAAATTACCTAAAAATCTAGATGTTTCTGAAACGATAATTTATTCTGAATCTGCTTTAGGAAATGGAAAATACGAGAATATTTTTGATGTAGTATATGTAAAACCAGATACTTTTAGTGCTGCCAACACAAGAGATATTGCAAATGCTGTTGAAGCCATTAATAAAAAATTTGTGGCAAATGATAAACCTTATATTTTGGTTGGTCCTGGAAGATGGGGATCTAGTGATTCTTGGTTAGGAATTCCTGTACTTTGGTCGCAAATTTCTGCAGCAAAAATAATAGTAGAATCGGGTTTAAATAATTTTAGAATAGATCCAAGTCAGGGAACCCATTTTTTCCAAAATTTAACGTCTTTCAAAGTCGGGTATTTAACCATAAATCCATTTATAGAAGATGGTTTTTTTGATGTTGATTATTTAAATAAACAAGAAGCTGTTTTTGAAAATAAATATTTAAGACACATTTCTTTTAAAAAGGAACTTACTGTTGTTATTGATGGTGAAAACAATAAGGCAGCTATTTTTAAAGAAGGTATTTTATTAGAAAATACGATTTCAAATATAGAAGAATCAATCGAAGAATTACCTCCAGAAGGATTTATGTAAAATAGATATATAATAAAAAAAACGCCTTTAATATATTGGTAAATAGTCAAATTCGCAAAAAATGGATAAACTATTGTTAAATATCAAAAAACACCTTATTTAATTTCATACACAATCAATTTTAAAATGTATTTTTGATCTTAAATTTATTCAATAAAAATTTATTAATTGTATCATTATGAATGTAAAGGAAATTTTAACAAATCTAGAAACTAAACACCCTGGAGAAATAGAATATTTACAAGCTGTTAAGGAGGTTTTAGAATCTATTGAAACAATATACAATGAAAATCCACAATACGAAGCTGCTAAAATTATAGAGCGTTTAGTAGAACCAGATCGAATTTTAACATTTAGAATTTCTTGGATTGATGATGCAGGTCAGGTACAAGTAAATTTAGGGCACAGAATTCAATTTAATAATGCAATTGGTCCTTACAAAGGAGGTATTCGTTTACACCCAAGTGTAAATCTAAGTATTTTAAAGTTTTTAGGATTTGAGCAAATCTTTAAAAATGCTTTAACAACATTGCCTATGGGTGGTGGAAAAGGAGGTTCAGATTTTAATCCTAAAGGAAAATCGGACACTGAAATTATGCGTTTTTGTCAAGCATTCATGTTAGAGTTGTGGAGAATGATTGGCCCAAGTACAGATGTACCAGCAGGAGATATTGGAACTGGTGGTAGAGAAATTGGGTTTATGTATGGTATGTATAAAAAATTACAACAAGAACATACAGGCGTTTTTACAGGAAAAGGTTTAAATTGGGGAGGAAGTTTAATAAGACCTGAAGCAACAGGTTTTGGTGGTGTTTACTTTACAAAAGAAATGTTACAGACTAAAAACGACACTTTTGTTGGTAAAACAATTGCACTTTCTGGTTTTGGAAATGTAACTTGGGGTGTTGCTTTAAAAATTACTGAGTTAGGAGGAAAAGTAGTTACAATTTCTGGTCCTGATGGATATATTTATGATGAAAAAGGTTTAGATGCCGATAAAATAAATTACTTATTATACTTAAGAGCTTCTAATAATGATATTGTTTCTCCTTATGCAGAAGAATTTCCAGACTCTAAATTTTATCCGAACGAAAAACCTTGGAGTGTAAAATGCGATATTGCAATGCCTTGTGCAACTCAAAATGAATTAAATGGAGATGATGCCCTAAAATTAGTTGCAAATGGTGTACAGTATATAGCAGAAGTTTCTAACATGGGTTGTACTGCAGAGGCTGTTCATGTATTTCATAATGCTAAAATTTTATACGGACCAGGTAAGGCAGTAAATGCTGGTGGTGTTGCAACTTCTGGGTTAGAAATGACTCAAAACTCTATGAAAATGAGCTGGACAAAAGATGAAGTAGATGAAAAATTGCTTCAGATTATGCATTCTATTCATACAGCATGTTTAAAATACGGAACAGAAGAGGATGGTTATATAAATTATGCAAAAGGAGCAAATATTGCTGGTTTTATTAAAGTAGCAGATTCTATGTTAGATTTAGGAGTAATATAAATAAAAGACTCAATTCAAAAAAGAAAGCATCATTTATATGATGCTTTTTTTTTGCTTTTTGCTAAAATATCAACCTTAAAATTTATGATATCTAATTTTACATAACTGAAAATTATTATATTTACAGCATTATATTTTGTACAATTCGTAAAAAAACACACTCTAAATTATGGAATCAAAAATTAAAGAATTTATGAAAATGGTTAAAACAAGAAATAACCATGAACCCGAATTTTTACAAGCAGTTCAAGAAGTTGCAGAAACTGTAATTCCTTATATCGCAAAAAATGATATTTATAATGGTAAAAACATTCTTTTAAGAATGGTAGAGCCAGAAAGGTTAATATCTTTTAGAGTGTCTTGGGTAGATGATGATGGAGAAATTCAAGTAAATAGAGGATATCGAATACAAATGAACTCTGCAATTGGTCCATATAAAGGTGGTTTACGTTTTCATCCAACAGTAAATGCAAGTATTTTAAAGTTTTTAGCTTTTGAGCAGGTTTTTAAAAACTCTTTAACAACGTTGCCAATGGGTGGAGGAAAAGGAGGTTCAGATTTTGATCCAAAAGGAAAATCAGACAACGAAATTATGCGTTTTTGTCACGCTTTTATGAGCGAATTATTTAGACATATTGGCTCAAATACAGATGTGCCTGCTGGAGATATTGGAGTAGGAGCAAGAGAAATTGGTTTTATGTTTGGTAAATATAAACAACTATGTAATGAGTTTACTGGAGTTTTAACAGGTAAAGGGCAATCTTGGGGAGGTTCTTTAATTAGACCAGAAGCAACAGGTTATGGAAATGTTTATTTTGCAGACAATATGCTAAAACGCAAAAACGATTCTTTTAAAGGTAAAAAAGTTGTTATTTCTGGTGCAGGAAATGTTGCACAATATGCAGCTGAAAAAGCAATTGAATTAGGGGCAACTATTTTAACATTGTCAGATTCTGGAGGATATATTTTTGATGAAGATGGAATTGATACAGAAAAGTTAGCACATGTAATGTATATCAAAAATATAAAAAGAGGTAGAATTAGCGAATATGTAGATAAATACCCAAATGCAAAATTTGTTAAAGGAGAAAGACCTTGGTCTGTAAAATGCGATATTGCTTTGCCTTGTGCAACTCAAAATGAATTAAATGGAGTAGAAGCAAAAATGTTAATTGAAAATGGTTGTATGTGTGTTTCAGAAGGTGCAAATATGCCTTCTACTCCAGATGCAGTGCACGAGTTTACAAAAGCAAAAATATTATTTGCTCCAGGAAAAGCGAGTAATGCTGGTGGTGTTGCAACTTCTGGTTTAGAAATGAGTCAAAATTCTTTAAGAATTTCTTGGTCTAGAGAAGAAGTAGATTCTAGATTAAAAGATATTATGGAAGATATTCACGATTCTTGTGTACAATATGGAGAGCAAGAAGATGGTTCTATAGATTATATAACTGGTGCAAATATTGCAGGTTTTGTAAAGGTTGCAGATGCCATGTTAGCTCAAGGTGTTATTTAAAGAAAGTAATTAAGTTAGTATAAATAGGAAACGCATTAATTTATTAATGCGTTTCTTTGTTTTTTTGCTGATATATAAAAATATGGATATTCTTCTCTTTATAGGTTTGGGTTTTATAATTGCTGCAGGAGGCAGTATAACTCCTAGTTTTTTAAATTTAACAGTGGTAAAGTTTAGTTTAAGAAATGGTGTAAAAGCAGCACTTTATTTAATTGGTGGGTATGCAACTGTTTTATTTTTTCAAGCAAATATTGGTGCATATTTATCTAATATTTTAATGGAAAATTCAGAATATATTACCTTAATTCAAAAAATAGGAACTGTAATTTTACTTTTGTTATCTATCAATTTTTTTAGATTACATTATACATCAAAAGAGAAAAAAGAAAAAGAAGATATTCCTAAATCGAAAGCTTATTTTCATGGAATTTTAATGTCTTCTTTAAACACAATTGCGATTCCTTTTTACTTTACATCAATTTCCTTTCTAATAGGATTAGAGTATTTTGAATACTCCTATTTAAACGGATTTTATTTTTCGATTGGCTCAACAATGGGATCTTTCACATTGTATGCTGTATATGCAATTGTTGCAAATAAAATTGAAGATAAATTAACATACATTGCCACAAAAATGGATTTTATTTTAGGATGTTTAACAGGTTTTGTTGCAATTGCAAATGCTGTTTATTTGTACATCCAATAATATAACTTGAATTCATTTTTATTATATTTTTGTATAACAGCAGCTTTTTAATCTTTTTAGTTCGATATTTTCTTTTATTTTAGGTGATATAATTGAATCTTTTTATACAATAATATTATGAAAGTAATCAAAAACATATTAGTTGAAGGCAAACACCAAAAACCTATTGTAACCGATGTTTTTTATGTTGATGATCATCAGCCTAAAAAAATAGTTATTTTTTGTCATGGATATAAAGGTTTTAAAGATTGGGGAGCTTGGAATTTAATGGCAGCACAGTTTGCAAAAGCTAGCTTTTTCTTTATAAAATTTAATTTTGCTTATAATGGAGGAACTCCAGAAAACCCAATTGATTTTCCAGATTTAGAAGCTTTTGGGAATAACAATTACACCAAAGAATTAGATGATTTAGAAAGTGTTTTAGATTGGATTTCATCCGAAGAAAAATATAAAAAAGAAGTTGATATTAACAATATTTCTGTAATTGGACACAGTAGAGGTGGAGGAATTGTGTTGATAAAAGCCAACGAAGATGCAAGAATAAAAAAAGTAATTTCTTTGGCAGCAATTTCAGATATTGGTTCAAGAAGTTCTACAACTGGCGATTTAGAAAATTGGAAAAAAGATGGCGTAAAATATGTTGTAAATGGACGAACAAAACAAAAAATGCCTCATTATATTCAGTTTTATGAAAATTTTAAAGCTCATGAAGAGCGTTTAAATATTCAAAATGCTGTAGAACAAATTAACATTCCACAACTGGTAATTCATGGAGATAAAGACAGTTCAATTCCTGTTGATGAAGCCCATAAAATACATTCTTGGAACTCTAAAAGCATTTTAAAAATCATTGAAAATGCAGATCACGTTTTTAATGTTTCTCATCCTTGGGAAAAAGAATACGCATCAAAAGAATTAAAAGAAGTTACCGAAATTTGTATTGATTTTTTAGGAAATTAATTTTGTATATTTGAGAACAAAATAACCTCACTTATAGATGATAACAGAAAAAAAAGATCAAGAAATTGACAGAAAAGCAGCTATTAAAAAGCTAGGAAATTATGGTAAATATGCAGCTTTAACAGCTTTAGGAACATTTATTATGTTAAATCCCAAAAAAGCACAAGCATCTAGCTAATTAAACTTTTCCTAAACCATCAATTTAATTGGTGGTTTTTATCTTAATAAGATTTTTGTTTTCATAAAAAAAAGAAACATCTTTCGTATTTTCGAAAGATGGAATTACAACCTCCTTTTCGTAAAATAATTCATGTAGATATGGATGCTTATTATGCTTCTGTAGCAGAATTAGATAACCCAGAATTGCGTGGAAAAGCCATTGCTGTTGGTGGAGGAGGAGATAGAGGCGTAGTTTCTGCTGCAAGTTACGAAGCCAGAAAATTTGGTGTAAAATCTGCTATGAGTAATGTTTTGGCGAAACAAAAATGTCCACATATTATTTTTGTAAAATCAGATTTTGCACGTTACAAAGAGTTATCAGCACAAATAAGAGAAATCTTTTACGAATATACAGATTTGGTGGAACCACTCTCTTTAGATGAAGCTTATTTAGATGTTACAGTCAATAAAAAAGACAATCCTTCTGCAAATGATATTGCTAGAGAAATTCGACAGAAAATATATGATAAAACTGGTTTACGAGCATCAGCAGGTATTTCTATCAACAAATTTATTGCAAAAGTAGCTTCAGATATTAACAAACCAAATGGACAAAAAACAATTCATCCAGAAGAAGTTATCAAATTTTTAGAGGAATTGCCTGTCAATAAATTTTACGGAGTTGGTAAAGTAACTGCTGCAAAAATGTATAATTTGGGCATTTTTGTTGGAAACGATTTAAAGAAAAAATCGTTAAAAGAACTATCACTTTTGTTTGGTAAATCTGGAAGTCATTATTATAATATTGTAAGAGGAATTCATAACAGCGAAGTAAAACCCAATAGAATCCGAAAATCTGTTGGAGCAGAACGTACTTTTTTTGAAAACATTTCTTCTGAAATTTTTATGCTAGATAAACTACATGATATTGCTGATGAAATTGAAAAACGGATGGAAAAAAGTAATTCTAAAGGAAAAACCATCACTTTAAAAATTAAATATTCAGATTTTACGAGACAAACAAGAAGTAAAACTGTAGAGCATTATATGAGTAAAAAAAGCGAGTTTTTCCCAATTGTAAAAGAGTTGTTATATCAAGAAGAATTGGAAAACTCTGTACGTCTTTTAGGACTTTCTTTTAGCAATTTAAACATCAACAAGAAAGAACCAATTTGGGTACAATTAAAGTTTAATTTTTGATGTTTTGCAATTTAATGTATTAAAAAATTTTTAGAGATGAAACAAAATATAATACTAACTTTAGTAATGTTGAGCTTTATTTTATCTTGCCAAAAGCAAGAAGTTAAGGAAGAAAAAATTTCAGAATTAAATAAAAAAAAATGGCATTTAGATTCTTTAAATGAAAAAGCATTACAACATTTAGATACTTCAAAAATAGATCATCAACTTTTTAAACAAGATATAGAAAACTATGAAAAATTTGGTGATTATTATAAGAGTTTACCTTTGACTAAATCTCCATTTCCTGTTGCTGTTTACGATTATGCTGTTTCTGGTTTTCCTTTTGTGATACAAAAAGATAGCGCTATTTTTAAAGGGATAAAAATAGGCGAATACAAAGATCCAGAAAGTGATGTTATCACAGAAAAACTAACGCTATTTATTTTAACAAATGATATAAATTCTGTTGAAACGTATCTGGTAGAATCTAGAAATTTCCCTTATTTAACTGCTGAAGGGGATTTTAAGGTTTCTAACAATTCTTATGATTGGGTTTTTTCTGCAAGTCCTGATGGTTTTTCTGTGCTTTTAGTAAACATGAAACTTTTCGATTTGCGTTTTGGAGAAACAATTATTATTTATCCTCAAATAGATAAAACATTTTTATATGATCAAATTAAAGATTCGCCCAATAATTACAAGAACTTTGAAGACTATAAAAAAGTTATAATTAATAATAATAAAGTACAAAAACAGCTTTTATCAGAAAATAATATAAAATGAATATTGTAAGAACAAATTCAGAGAATTCAGATTTTATAAATTTAGTAAAACAATTAGATGCGTATCTTAAAATTACTGATGGTGATGAACATGCTTTTTATAATCAATTTAATAATATTGATGTTCTAAAACAGGTTGTAGTACTTTATGATGATACTGAAATAAATTCAGCACAAGTAAATTTCCCAGTTGGTTGTGGATCCATAAAAAAGTTCGATGAGATTTCTGTGGAAGTAAAACGAATGTATGTTTCTCCAAAAAATAGAGGAACAGGTATTGCTCAAAAAATTCTAAATGAACTAGAAATTTGGGCAAAAGAATTGGGCTATAAAAAATGTGTTTTAGAAACAGGAAAAAGACAAATTGAAGCTGTACAATTTTATAAGAAATGTGGTTATAAAATTATTCCAAATTATGGGCAATACACAGCAATGGAAAATAGTATTTGTTTCGAAAAAGAGCTATAAATGAACTACAGTTATTGGGAATTAAAAGAATGGTTTACCAACATCGATTTTACAATTGTTGGTAGTGGAATTGTAGGTTTAAATTGTGCTTTAGAACTCCAAAAAAAGTATCCAAAAGCAAAAATTTTAATTCTTGAAAAAGGAATGTTGCCTCAAGGAGCAAGTACAAAAAATGCAGGTTTTGCTTGTTTTGGTAGTTTATCAGAAATTATTGACGATTTAAAATCTCACACAGAACAAGAAGTTTTTAATTTGGTAGATAAACGTTGGAAAGGATTGCAATTATTGCGTAAAAATTTGGGTGATAAAAACATCGATTTTCAGCCAAATAAAGGCTTTGAATTATGTGAATCTGAAGCCTTTTTTGAGGAATGTATTGCTGAAAAAGAAGCAATAAACCAGCTATTAAAACCTATTTTTAAAGAAGATGTTTTTTCTGTTTGTGCTAATCGTTTTGGTTTTCAAAAAGTGCATCAACAATACATTGTTAATAATTTTGAAGGGCAGATTGATACTGGAAAAATGGCATCAGAACTACTAAAAAAAGTACAGGCTTTAGGTGTAAAAATTTTAAACAATATTTCAGTTGAAAGTTTTGTAGAAAACAGTTCGAATATCAATATAAAAACCAACAGATTAGATTTTTACACTAAAAAATTATTAATTACAACAAATGGTTTTGCTAACCAATTATTAAAGGAAAATGTGCAACCTGCAAGAGCACAAGTACTCATTACAAAGCCAATTAAAAACCTGCCAATAAAAGGCACTTTTCATTTAGATAAAGGTTATTATTATTTCAGAAATATTAACAATCGTATTTTATTTGGTGGAGGTAGAAATCTTGATTTTAAAACAGAAGAAACTTCAGAATTTGGCGAAACAGCAATTATTCAACATCAACTTGAAAAAATTTTAAAAGAAACCATTTTACCCAATACAAATTTTGAAATTGAACACAGATGGAGTGGAATTATGGGCGTTGGAAATCAAAAGAAAGCCATTGTAAAACAACTTTCTAACAATCTTTTTTGTGGAGTTCGTTTAGGAGGAATGGGCATTGCCATTGGTAGTTTGGTGGGTAAAGAATTGGCAGATTTGGTTAATTAAGCCATCAATAAATTATAATTCTCTTTTTTAGTATTTTGAATTTAAATGCTAAATTATTTAAGATGTGTTTGCATTCTTATTCAAATTTGTTCAGTAATTTAGTTGAATGAAAGAAAATTCCCCAAATTTTGATGTAATTATTATTGGTGGAGGTTTAGCAGGTTTGTGTAACGCAATTCATCTTTCAAAATTTGGCAAAAGTATTTTGTTGATAGAAAAAAATAGCTATCCAAAACACAAAGTTTGTGGAGAATATATATCTAATGAAGTATTGCCTTATTTGTCTTTTTTAGAGATCAATCCTTTTGATTTTGGTGCCGTAAAAATTGATGATTTTCAACTTTCAACTACAAATAATAATCTAATTTCTGCAAAATTACCTTTAGGTGGTTTTGGAATTTCTCGCTACAAATTAGATTTCATTTTATCAGAAAAAGCAAGAGAAAATGGCGTTGTAATTTTACAAGACGTTGCTACAAATATCATTTTTAATGATGCTGTTTTTAATGTAGAAACCAAAGAAAATAATTGTTTTACATCAAAAATAACCATTGGCGCTTTTGGCAAACGTTCGTTATTAGATGTAAAATTGGAACGTACTTTCATCAAAAAAAAATCGCCTTATTTGGGTGTTAAGATTCACGTAAAAGGAGAATTTCCAACAAATTTAGTGGCGCTTCATAATTTTAAAGGTGGTTATTGTGGCGTTTCTAAAGTAGAGAATAATGCGATTAATTTGTGTTATATCACTAGTTTTTCATCCTTTAAAAAATATAAGAATATTGATGATTTTCAGGAAAATGTAGTATTCAAAAACACTTTTTTAAAAGAGATGTTCCAAAATTCAAAACCAGTTTTTGAGCAACCTTTATCTATTAGTCAAATTTCTTTTGAAACCAAAAAACCTGTAGAAAATAACATACTAATGTGTGGAGATTCTGCAGGAATGATTCATCCACTTTGTGGAAATGGAATGAGTATGGCAATTCAATCTGCGCAAATTGCGTCTAAACTCATTCTAAATTATTTAGATGATAAAAATTTAACAAGAAAAGAACTCGAAAACAACTATATTTCAGAATGGAATCATCAATTTAGTTGGCGTTTAAAATCAGGTCATTTTATTGCAAAATTGTTCAGAAACGATAAAATTGCAAACGTTTTACTACAAATTTTAAGCAAAATGCCATTTTTATTGCCAATAATTATCAAACAAACGCATGGAAAACCAATAAAGCTATAATGGACTTTTTTATCAGCACAAAACAAAGAACAGACAAAGAAGAATTGATGGACGATTTTTCTATTGGTGGCGATTTATTAAGAGATACTTTAGATAAATTAGAGCATATAAATAGATGGTTAGGAGGAAATAAAGTAACTGTAAATGGTTTAAAATCAATCTTAAAAAACCATCCAAAAGATAAAGAAATTACCATTGTAGATGTTGGTTGTGGTCATGGAGATATTTTGAGAGATGTTGCAAAATTCGGGAGAAAAAACAACTATAAATTCAAATTAATTGGAATTGATGCAAATCCAACTGCAATTGAGTATGCAAATGAGTTATCTTTAGAGTATCATGAGTTAACGTTTGAAACTCAAGATATTTTTTCTGATGATTTTAAAAAACGTGAATTTGATGTTGTTTTAGCAACCTTATTTTTTCATCATTTTAAGGAACCAGCATTGGTTTCTTTTTTAAAAAACACATTACAACAAACCAAAATAGGGATTGTAGTAAACGATTTACACAGACATAAATTAGCTTATTATTTGTTTATGTTACTATCAATTTTCATCAGCAACAAAATGATTATTGAAGATGGATTAACATCCGTTTTAAGAGGTTTTAAAAGGAAGGATTTAGTAGAAATGTCAGAAAAAATAAATTTGAAACCAGAAATTTCGTGGAAATGGGCATTTCGTTTTTTATGGATTCTTGAAAGTTCAAAATTTAAAGTTTAAGATTCAAGATTGATAAAAATTAGAGAAATTCAAAATAAATTATTATTGCAATTTTTGGAATTAGTGTCTAAATTAGTCTTATAAAAATATGAAAGTAAAAATAACATCTGTTGCAAAGCAACTCCCAAAATATTATCGAGAAACAAAAGATATCATTCCGTTTGTAGAAATGTGGATGCAAGATCAAGACACTCGTTTTCAAAGAAAAGTAACCAAACTTTTTGAAGGAGCAGGTGTTGATAAGCGTTACTCAATTATGGACCCAGCAGAGGTTTTTACAGCAACTTCTTTCGAAGATAAAAATAATATTTACGCAAGAGAAGTTGTAAAATTAGCAGAGCAATCACTCAAAAAATCGTTAGAAAAAGCAAATTTAAAAGCTACAGAAATCGATTATATAATTACAGTAAGTTGCACAGGAATTATGATTCCTTCTATGGATGCATATTTGATTAATTCACTTCAAATGAAACAAGATATTGTGCGTTTACCAGTAACTGAAATGGGTTGTGCAGCAGGAGTTTCAGGCATTATATATGCAAAGAATTTTTTAAAAGCGAATCCAAATAAAAGAGCAGCAGTTGTGGCTGTAGAAGCACCAACAGCAACGTTTCAACTCGAAGATTTTTCGATGGCAAATATTGTAAGTGCAGCCATTTTTGGTGATGGATCATCAGCCGTAATTTTATCTTCTTATAAAGATGATAAAGGTCCAGAAATTATAGACGAAGCTATGTATCATTTTTACGATGCAACACATATGATGGGTTTCAATTTGGTAAATTCTGGTTTGCAAATGATTTTAGACAAAGAAGTTCCACAGAAAATTTCAGATCATTTTCCAGCAATTGTACATCCTTTTTTAGAACGAAATAAGTTAACAATTGACGATGTAAACCACTTAATTTTTCATCCAGGAGGAAAGAAAATTGTACAAACTGTAGAAGATTTATTCGGAGTTTTAGGTAAAAATATAGACGATACAAAAGAAGTTTTACGTTTGTATGGAAATATGTCTAGTGCAACAGTTTTATACGTTTTAGAACGATTTATGGATAGAAATCCTGCAAAAGGAGAAAGAGGTTTAATGTTAAGTTTTGGTCCTGGTTTTTCTGCTCAAAGAATTTTGTTGGAATGGTAGATTTGTAGAAATAACAAAATGTATATAATAGTGTCATTTCGACCTTTTGGAAGAAATCACATAAAGAAAATATGATTATATTGAGCAAGTTTATGTGATTTCTCCTATCATCGAAATGACAAAAATTATTAATAATGCGAATGAACCCAACAGAAATCATAAAAAATCTCCCTTATCAAAAACCTTTTTTGTTTGTTGATGAACTCACAGAAATTTCAGAAAATGGAATTACTGGAAACTATACATTTAAAGAAAACGAGTTTTTTTACGAAGGTCATTTTGAAAATAATCCAATTACACCAGGCGTTATTTTAACGGAAACAATGGCACAAATTGGTTTAGTTTGTTTAGGGATTTTTCTTTTGAAAGATGAAATTTTATCCGAAGATAAAAAACCAAAAATTGCTTTAACCTCGAACCAAGTTGATTTCTTTTTACCTGTGTTACCAAACGAAAAAGTTATTGTAATTTCAGAAAAAGAATATTTTAGATTTAACAAGCTAAAATGTAAAGTTAAAATGATGAATGAGAAAAATGAATTGGTTTGTAGAGGAACAATTTCTGGAATGTTAATAATTTAGAATAGATCTGACAGGTTTTTAAAACCTGTCAGGTCTGAAAAATATAAGTTAAGAAGAGTCAAATCTGTGAAAATCCGTGAAATCCGTGTCAAAAAATAATAACAGAGTCGTAATTACAGGTTTAGGAGTTGTTGCACCAAATGGCGTTGGTTTATCAGCATTTACAAATGCGATAAAAGCAGGCAAATCCGGAATTACATTTCATCAAGAATTAAAAGACAAAGGCTTCTCTTGTTGCATTGGAGGAATTCCAGAAATATCCGAAGAAAAAAAACTCGAATATTTATCGCCTTTACAATTAAGAGGATTTAATAGTACCTCTATTTTATATGGTTGTATGGCTGGAATTGATGCGTGGAAAGATGCAGGTTTTTCCATCGATGAAAACTCACAATTAGATTACGATTCAGGCTTAATTTTTGGAACAGGAACTTCAGGAATTGAAAAATTTAGAGAATCGATTTATAAAATTGACGACCAAAATGTAAGACGTTTAGGAAGCACATCTGTTGTGCAAACCATGGCAAGTGGAATTTCTGCATATTTAGGTGGAATATTAGGTTTTGGAAATCAAGTAACCACAAATTCATCTGCGTGTACAACAGGAACAGAAGCTTTATTATTAGGTTTTGAACGCATTAAAAACGGCAAAGCAAAACGTATGTTGGTAGGCAGTTCTAGTGATAGCAGTTTGTACACTTGGGGAGGTTTTGATGCAATGAGAGTAATGAGTTACAAGCATAATGATAATCCAGAAAAAGGCTCAAGACCCATGAGCGAAACTGCATCAGGTTTTGTGCCTGGAAGTGGAGCAGGAGCTTTGGTTTTAGAATCTTTAGAAAGTGCTTTGGCAAGAAAAGCAACCATTTATGCAGAGGTTTTAGGTGGCAATATAAATTCTGGTGGACAAAGAAATGGAGGAACTTTAACTGCGCCAAATGCAGAAGCTGTTCAAAAATGTATAACAGATGCAATTCTAGATGCCAATATTTCTGCAGATGAAATTGATGCGATTAATGGCCATTTAACAGCAACAACAAAAGATAGTTTAGAGATAGAAAACTGGACGAAAGCTTTGCAAAGAAAAGGAGCAGATTTTCCTTTTATCAACTCTATAAAATCGCAAATTGGGCATTGTTTGGCAGCAGCTGGTGCAATTGAAAGTGTGGCTTCTGTACTGCAGATAAAAGAGCAATTTGTGTTTCCAAATATCAATTGTGAAGATGTGCATCCAGAAATTAAAGATTTGATTTCTGTGGATAAAATTCCAACAAAATTGATAGAAAAAGAAATTAATATTGTTGCAAAAGCAAGCTTTGGTTTTGGCGATGTAAATGCTTGTGTTATCTTTAAAAAATATTAAATTATAACAATAACGTGTCAGTTCGAGCGCAGTCGAGAACTCAATAAACCTTTCGACTGCGCTCAAGGAGACATTTATAATTACAAAATGACAAAAGAAGAAATCATAGCAAAATTAACGACGATTGTAAAACCTTATATTCATAATGAAGAAGGGTTTAAAAACATGAATGAAGACACCGATTTTATAAAGGATTTAGACATTAATTCTGCAAATTTGGTTGATATTATTTTAGATGTGGAAGACGAGTTTGATATTCATATTGATAACGATTCTATGGAAAAAATGCTTTCTGTAAAAGAAACAGTTCTTATTATTCAAACTAAAATGAATGCCTAATGATTGGCAATGATGTTGTTGATTTAAATCTTGCAAAAACCGAAAGTAATTGGCAACGTAAAGGATTTTTAGAAAAACAATTTACCGATTTTGAGATTAATGAAATCTTAAAATCAGCAAATCCATTTTTGAAAGTTTGGTTGTTTTGGTCTATGAAAGAAGCTGCTTATAAATGCTATGTTCAAGAAGAGCAAAAGCGTTTTTTTGCACCTAAAAAATTTTCGTGTAAAATTGTTTCTGATAAGGAAGGAGTTGTACAGATTGATTCTAAAAAATATTTTATAAACCACTTTATATCAGATCAATATATTGTTTCTATTGCCAAAGAAAATCTTAATTTAAAAATGGTTTCAGAGTTGTTTTTTATTGACAAAAATGAAAGTCCAACCAAAATTATAAACGATAAATTAGTATCTTTTTTTGCTGATGATACTCAACTTTTAAAAAACGATTTAGGAATTCCTTATTTATATCAAAACAACAAGAAATTAGATGTTGCTATATCAAAATCTCATCATGGAAATTATGGAGCATTTGCATTTTCTACTTTTTAAAAAGAGAAAAAATAAAGATAAAATATGTCGCAACTAAAAACCAAAGAAGTACTTTTTAATCTTTGTAAAGATTTTGTAAATAAACGTTTAAAGACGGTTCAAGATATCATTTCATCGAACCAAAAAGCGTTGCAATCTGAAACTAAAAGTTCTGCAGGAGATAAGCACGAAACAGGTAGAGCCATGTTGCAGTTAGAGATGGAAAAAGCAAGTCAGCAATTAGAAGGAATTTCTATAATGAACCAAATTTTATCCAAAGTTGATATTTCTAAAACCTCTAAAATTGCACATTTAGGAAGCGTTGTTATTACAAATAAAGCCAACTATTTTTTAAGTATTTCTGCTGGGCAATTATCAGTAGAAAACAATACCTACTTCGCGACTTCTATTTCATCACCAATTGGAAAATTGTTATTAGGAAAAAAGGAAAATGAGGAAGTTTTATTTAATGGGAATTTGATAAAGATTAATGGAATATTTTGAAAGATTCCTTAGCAGATTTTCAAGTTGATTTCTTTCCCTTTTTCTAATTCTTCAAAATGATTTAAAAACACAATTTGATTTTCAACTTCAGCTTCAATTAACCAATAAGAACCTTTAAAATAAGAGTTTAAAACAGTTGCAGAAATATCAGATTTCTCTACAATTTTTATTTGATGAGGATATAACAAGTGATTTTTGTTATCAATAACAATTTCATTAACATCATCAAACAAAGCAGCAATGTATTTTTCTGTTGGATTATTATAAATTTCTTTGGGATTATTGTTTGCTAAAATCTTGTTATTTCTAATGATGATTAGTTGATCAGCAAAAGAAAGGGCATCATTTTTATCATGCGTTGCAACAATGCAAGCAATATTTTTGTCTTTTAAATATTTGAATAAACGTCTTCTTAAAGAGTTCTTTTTAAAGTTATCTATTTGTCCAAAAGGCTCATCTAGTAAAATTAATTCGGGTTCATTTGCTAAAGCTCTAGCAATTGCAACACGTTGTTTTTGTCCTCCACTTAAGTTTTTCACTTTTGTGTTTTCAAAAGCTTTCATTTCAATTACGTCCAATAATTCTTGCGTTCTTGCTTCACTTTCTTCAGGATAAAAACGCGATAAGAATTTTTTAATATTTTCAGAGACAGAAATATAAGGCATTAAATCGAAATCTTGAGCCACATATTTAAAGAAATCCATTCCTGGTACTAAATGAAATTCTGGACCTAAAACCTGATTTTCATCCCAAAAAATAGTGCCTTTTTGTAAATCTAACAAACCGTAAATTGCTTTTAATAAAGTAGATTTTCCACAACCACTTTCGCCCATAACACAAAGGTGTTCGCCTTTTTGCAAAGTGAAATTGAAATTATCTAAAACTGTTTTCTTTTTAGAATATCCAAAAGTGATGTTGTTTACTTGAAGCATAAAAAATTATAAAAAACGGTTATACCAACTCTCTTCAATTGGTATTTCCCAGAAGTTTTTAAAATCGTGATTATTGGTAATTAAATTATCAAAAATGATAGTTTTTGCAGTAACAGCTCTATTTTTTACCAATTTTTTGAAGTCTTTCAACTCTTTATATTGTACAAATTCGCCTTGTTTAAAACAAACATTCATTTTGTCTAACAACTCAACTTTATAGGTTTCTTGCAGTTCTAAAATAAAGGAAACAGAAGCATCAATGTCAGTATTTGTAATCGTGGCATTTTCATCATCAGCAATTAAAACAATAAATCTGTTGTATAAAAACTGATAGGAAACTTTAAAGTTTTCGTCCTCTTTTTTCCAATTTTCGACAAATGTTTTTATTTTTTGCTCAATTTCTGGAATCTCTGCAGGGTAAAATTTTCTGTTAGAAGGATAAATCCAAACTTTAGCATCTTCAGAAATTTCGGTATAATCAACAAACATTGTATAGATTTTTTAGACTGCAAAGATACCAAAGAAAAATCGCAAACTTGAATTTTTCAAACTTGCGATTTTAATCTATTTTTATAAAGTTAGTTTCTATTTATAAAGTCGATTTTATCAACGAAACAAAATCTTCTTGTGTACTTAATCCTTTGTCTTTATTATACCAAACTTGCAAATATTCTTTAAATTGAGGGTCTAAACTTCCGTTTTTTTCTTTGTAATCTGCAACCATTTTTGTGGCAACTTTTGGTCTTGGTCCCCAAGTATCAATTACATTATTATCTGCATCTAACGCAATTAATTTTGGAATGGATCTACCACCATTTGTCAAAAACAAATCCATTAACTCCAAATTTTCATCACGCAAAACCAACTTTAAGTTGATATTTTTGTTGAGTTCTGCCATTTTATGAATTACAGGTAAATTCTGTGCAGCATCTCCACACCAACCTTCAGTAAGTACCAACCAAGTTTGTGGTGTTGCTAATTTTTGAATTTCTTGCGCAGTTTCATCAGAAATTTTCGTGGTTTTATCCAAACGTTTCATTCTGCTGTTATTCAATTTACTGTAGTTTAAAATATAGTCAGATTGTTCTGGTCCAGTAGATTTTCCTTCAGCCAATAAATCTTTTACTAAATCTCTATATTCTTGATATGTATAAGTGCTTTCTAAACTTTTTGAAATAATATCTTTCATAATTCTCTTCTAATTTCAATCTTTTAGACGCAAATTAAAGCAAAACTTACAAGATTATTTCTTTTGCTTTTTTAAGCTTTCAAGAATATCTTTTGTCATCGATTCTAAATCGAATTTATGTTCCCAATTCCAATCTTTTCTAGCTTGAGAATCATCAATAGTTTGTGGCCAGCTATCTGCAATTTCTTGTCTAAAATCTGGATTATAAGTAATTTCAAAATCAGGAATATGCTTTTTAATTTCAGCCGCAATTTCTTTTGGAGTAAAACTCATGGCAGCTAAATTGTAGCCATTTCTAATTTTTATGTCTTTGGTATCTGCTTGCATTAATTGAATGGTTGCATTCACAGCATCATTCATATACATCATTGGTAAAGTTGTGTTTTCGGATAAAAAACATTCGTATTTTTTATCTTCTAAAGCCTTAAAATAAATGTCTACAGCATAATCTGTAGTACCTCCACCAGGTTTTGTTTTCCAAGAAATAATTCCTGGATAACGTAAACTTCTTACATCAACCCCAAATTTATCATGGTAATAATTACACCAAAACTCGCCAGAAACCTTACTAATTCCATAAACTGTAGAAGGTTCCATAACCGTTTTTTGTGGCGTATTTTGCTTAGGAGTTGTTGGCCCAAAAACAGCAATAGAACTTGGCCAATATATTTTTTCGATATGTTTTTCTTTGGCTAAATCTAATACAGCCAACAAAGAATTCATGTTTAAATTCCAAGCTTTTTGAGGCATTTTTTCTGCTGTTGCAGATAACATAGCAGCCAATAAATACACCTGAGTAACACTATATTTATGAATAACAGTTAAAATTGCTGCTTTGTCAGTTGCATCAATAATTTCAAAAGGTCCAGAAGTCATAAGCTCTGTATTTCCTTCTCTAATATCTGAAGCTATTACATTGTTATTGCCATATAAAAGGCGTAATTTTTCAGTAAGTTCTGTGCCTATTTGTCCACTTGCCCCCAAAACTAAAATAACGGTTCTCATAAAACGAAATTGAATTATTAACAACAACAAAGGTACTTATTTTTATTATTCGTAATTTAGTTTCTCTAAAACTATTTTTATTAGTGTATCCTTAAATTTATTTCTTTTAAAAATTATGTTTTCTATAAGGGAATCCGTTTTAAAAAATGTTTATTTTTACAAACTCAATTTATAATTTTGAAATACTTCATAACACTATTACTACTTCTATTTATTTTTTCTTGTGATAAAAAACAGGAAACTACTATTCAGCAAGAAGACACCAAACCTCTTTTAAGCGTTGAACACGAATTTTCTAATGTAAAAGGAATAGACATAGTTTTTGTTAAAGAGGTAGAAGAGTGGAAAGAACTAAATGCTGTTGGTGATTTTTTAAAAAGATTTAAAAAAGCTTCTCCAAAAGAAGTTTTAAGTAATGCTTTAGAATTAAAAGGGTTAGTAGAATCTTTAAAAGATAGTATAAAACCAGCTTTATTTACAATTTCTTCTTTTGATGCAAGGATAAATATTTTTTACAATGAAACTTTAAGATTGGCAGATATGACTACAATACCAGCCATACAAGCTAGTGAAGTTAACTTACAAACTGAAAAAATTTTAGAAGCATTTTCTGCTGTAAATGCAAAAATAAATACCATTTTATCTAAAAAAAGGTTTGAAGACGAAATAGATGTTGATGTAAAATTTATTGGTTTAGATTCTACAAAAATGGATAGTGTTTCTAGAAAATCTATCAAGGAAAATTTTGATTCAAGAAAAATTGATAAAGGTGGTTTAAACTTTAAAACAAACCAATAATGATTCAAAAAGGAATTTCATTTGTTGCACTATTTTTTATTTTAGTAGGTTGTAATTCTGTGAAAGAAATTTCATTTTTGGAAACTAAAGAAATCAAAAATAACGTAAATACTGTATTAAATGATTGGCATTTAGCAGCATCAGATGCAAATTTTGAAACTTATTTTAGTAAAATGGATAGCATTTCTGTTTTTATTGGTACAGATGCCACAGAAAATTGGAATAAAGAAGAATTTAAAGCTTACAGTAAACCTTATTTTGACAAAGGAAAAGCATGGAGTTTTACTACTTTAGAAAGAAATATCTACGTAAATAATTCAGGAAATTTTGTTTGGTTTGATGAGCTTTTAAACACACAAATGGGTACTTGTAGAGGTTCTGGAGTTTTGGAAAAGAAAGGCAATTCTTGGAAAATTAAACACTATGTATTGTCAATTACAATTCCAAATGAAGATGTAAATGCAGTTATAAAAGCAAAGAAAAAGAATGATGATTTGTTTTTAAAGAAATTTAAAAACTAGTTTTTTTATCAGTTTTTTACGAAACCACTTCATTAACCACCTTGTAAATTAATTCGTTTTCAAAACCTTTTCGCATTAAAAAACCAATTAACTTTTGTTTCCTTTTATAAATATTAGTTTCAGAAATTACAGCATTTCTATTTTCTGTAATGTTATAAATTGTTGCAATATAGTCAGTTTCATCAATTTCTTTTAAAGCGGTTTTTATGTTGTAAGCAGAAATATCTTTAAATTTTAACTCTCTAATAATCCGCTGTTTTCCCCAATTTTTAATTCGGAATTTTCCACGAGCAAAACTTTTAGCAAAACGTTCTTCATTTAAAAAATTATCTTTCATTAAGCTTAAAAGAATCATTTCTTTTGCTTCAGGAATTAAAAAATATTCACGCATTTTTTGCTCCACTTCTTTATGACATCTATCTTGGTAAACACAGTAGTTTTCTAGCTTGCGTTTTATTTCATCAACAGTAAAAGATTTTTTTGTCATTTTACAAAAATACAAAATGGCAAAGTATTTGATTTGAAAAAAATTATAGCATTCCATTTTTAGAATTAATATACCTATTTTTAGGTAGTTACATTTAAATAAAATATGCTATTTTAGAGATTTTAAAAGTTTAATCATCCAAGAAACCTTACAAATGAAAAAGTTACTAACGTGTTTCCTCTTATTTTCTGTTACTGCTTTAATTGCTCAAGAAAAATACAGAGTTACTTACAATTACCAAACTGAAGAAATTAATTATTATAAGTTAGATAAACTTAATAATATTCAAGACACACTTTCTGGACCAAAATTTAAAAGAAATAGCTTAATAGAATTAAAATTGATTCATGTAAATCCATTTGCAGTTAGTATAAAAACAGATGTAAAAGAAGAGGCAATTCATCCAAAAATGAGTGGTTTTAACTTTAGTTCCTTATTGGGTGGCATGAAATCATTTACTGGCGAAAATTTAAATTTAAATATTGATAATGTTGCCAAAGAAAGTTCGTATTTATCAAGAGGAGGAAAATCTAGAGGATCTAAAGTTAGCAATCAATTTGCAGATTTAAATAAATTAACGACGAATATAGATGCTGTAAAAACCTCTTTTTTATCAAACTTGTTAAACCCAAATTTTGATAAAAAAGAAATTCTTAAAAATTTAAAAGAAGCGTCTTCTCAACTTAAAGACAGCAGATTGTCGAATCCTAATGATAATTATTACTTATTCTTATCGAACTTAAACAATGCTGTTCAAGAAGATGCTGCTCAATTATCAAACGAAATTGAAAATATTTCCACAGAAATAGATAGTACTTTAAATGGCGATAAAGCAATGTCTAGAGGAGAGTTGGTACAAAAAAGTAACACCTATAAAAATTTAGAAGCGTTAAAGAAAAGTATCAATTCAACACAATTAAACACAGCAGAAAGTTTAAATAAAATTAAAGATTTGTTTACAAGTTTAGAAGCTTCAAATTTTGAACAAACCTATGATTATACCATAGAATCTGACAAAGTTGCTATAGAACTTAATTTTTTACAAAGTGCTTTTTCTGAAACTGCAAATGGTACACCAACAGAAGAAAACTTGATAAAAACCAGAACTTTAAAATTATTCTCTAAAGGGGGTTTTAAAATAAATTCAAGCATTGCTTTAACGCTAAATAATTTTGGATCAAAAGCGAAAGATTTTTACATAGACCAAGATGGAATTATTGGTGAAGATGTTGGGAATAGCTCAACACCAAATATTAGTACTATGATTAATTTTTATCCAGTGATGGGTGAAAATTTTAATTTAGGAGGTTCATTTGGAGTCTCAATTCCTATAACAGGAGAAACTAGAGGAATCAACTTTTTATTAGGACCAACCATATTTTTAGGTAGTAAAAGTAGAATATCTTTATCTGGAGGTGTAGCTTATGGAACTGTAAATAAACTTACAAATGGATTGGAAGTTGGTGACACTACAACAATTACAGATTTAGATTCTTTTACAAAATCGGTGTATGATTTTGGGTATTATTTTGGAATTTCTTTCAGCCTTTTTGAAATTAAATAAATTATGAAAAAGTTTTACATTTTATTACTGCTAATTTTTGCAGTTAGCTTTGCATATTCTCAAGAAACAACAACTACAAAACATGCTTTAATTATTGCTATTGGAGATTATCCAAGAAGTACAGGTTGGGGCGCAATTAGTTCTGCAAACGATGTTCCATTAATTAAAGAAACATTAGAAAGACAAGGTTTTAACCCTGAAAACATAACTACTTTAGTTGATAGAGAAGCTACAAAAAAAGGAATTTTAAATGCTTTTAAAGAATTACAAGAAACTAAAATAAAAGAAGGCGATGTTGTTGTGATTCATTATTCAGGTCATGGACAACCTATTTTTGATAGCAGTGAAGATGGAACTTTAGATGAAGCAGATGATAAAGATGAAGCTTTAGTACCTGTAGATGCAATGGCTTCTTATGCTTATAATTACAAAGGCGAAAACCATATTAGAGATGATGAATTAGCAAAAATTACCACCAATTTAAGAAATACATTAGGCAAAAACGGACAATTATTATTGTTGTTAGACAGCTGTCATTCAGGTTCTTCTGCAAGAGGAGGAAAAGCAAGAGGAACTAAAAATGTATTTGCGCCTGAAGGTTGGGAACCAAGTAAAAATGCAAAAGTGCAAGGAAGTGATATGTTTGATGATGTTAAAGTAAGTGAAAACGCAGCTCCTTATGTTTTAATTTCTGGAGCTTCTGCAGACGAATTAAATTATGAACATCCAGAAGGTTATGGAGCTTTAAGCTACGCTTTTTCTGAAGCCATGAACGATTTAGGTTCAGATTTTTCTTACAGACAATTGTTTGATGTGATTGCCTCTAAAATGAATACGTTTTCTCCGAATCAAAATCCAGGAATAGAAGGAAACCAAGATATAAAACTGTTTAAAAACGAGTATGTAAAACAAGAAGAATATTTTAAGATTAAAAATATATTAACAAGCAATGCAGTAAAAATACAAGCAGGAAAGTTGCAAGGAATTTTTAAAGGAACTACCGTTTTTTTAATGCCAGTTGGCGAAACTCAATTAGATACCACTAAAATTATAGCGAAAGGAAAAATTGTACTTGCAAAATTTAATGAAAGTAATATTTTATTAAACAGCGATTTAAAGAGCAAAAACGAAAAAGATTATGTTGTTTTTATTGATAAAAAAAGCTTTGGAGAAATCTCTTTAAATATTTCTTTTGATGAAAGCTTAGAAAATAAAAAAGTGAAGAATGATATCACAAAATTTTTAGAAGAAACAAAGCTAGGTAAAGTTGTAGATTCCTTAGAATCTGATGTTATAATTACAGAGAAAAACAATCAATTTAATGTTTATACAACCAATGGTTTTAGTGCTATTGAAGAAAATGTAAAAATTGACAACCTTAAATTTTTAAAGAAAACATTATCAACCTATGCTCATGGTTCTTATATGAAAAAGTTGAACTTCAACAACAAAAAATACGAATTTACTTTTAGAGCTTTACCTGTAAAATTAAATATTTTAACAGAAGAAAATGAAATAGGAAAGCCAGAAGACATTATGAGAAATAACGTTCTGTCTATTGTGCCAGGAAAAGACAAGTTGGTTTTTGAAGTTACTAATCATTCAGAAAAGGATTTATATTTTACAATTATTGAAGTAAATTCTAAAGGAGAAATTAATAGTATTTTTCCTAGTGATCGTTTTAAAATGAACGATCAAGAAAGATTAATAGAAAAAGGAAAAACAGTTCTTTTTAGTGATAAAATAATGAATTATGGACCACCTTATGAGAAATTAGTTATGAAATGTATTGCTTCTCCTTATCCAATTAATATTGCATCCACCATAAAAAATAGAGGTTCTGTAGGAGAAAGAGGTGCATTAAATCCTTTAGCTAGTTTTGTGAATAACACATTTTTAAACTCAAGAGGACAAGGAGAAGTTATTGTAGTTTCCGACAAAGTAGATGGGTATACCTCAGAAATTATTTATGAAATTGTAAAAGAGTAATTGCAAAATGATAAAGAAAATTAGCTTCATTTTATGTGTGTTTTTTTCCATTATTTGTTTTTCTCAAGAATTTGATAGTACATCAAAAATTGTACTTAATCAGTTAGTTGAAGAGCATGAATTCTTTAAAAAAGAATTAGTAAAAAGCAGAGGAGCTGTATATAATTTTGAAGCAGATGAAGTCTTCTTCGAAAATATGTTTAAGAGCAATAATATGTTGGGTATAATAGTATATACCTATATCAATGATTCATTAAAATTAAGTTTATTTTTTAATGCTGATAAAGAAAAAATAAGTGTTTTAGAAAAAAAGATAAAAATAAAAAGGTTAGTTTTAGATGACTATATTGAAGATGCAAATTACTTATTTTCAAGTACTTTTTTAAATAGAGCTCCTAAAAAGAGAGGAACTATTGTAACCGTAGAAAAGACAAAAAAGAAACAATTATTAAAAACGTTCAAAAAATTAAATGAAGTTTTACTACCAAATGATTTTGATTTAGAAAGGTTTAATCATTTAATTATTGTTCCTTCCTTAAATATTGGCACACTTCCTTTTGCTGCTTTTAAAGTTAAAAACTCATATTTAATTGATGAAATGAGCTATTCAATAGCACCTAATCTTTCAGGGTCTAGTTTGTTGTATGATCTTGAAGAAACTAAAATGAACTATTCATGGGAAAATGCACTTTTTGTTTCAAACCCTAAATATCCTGAAAATACAGCTTGGAATTTTCCAGATTTACCTGGAGCAGAAGAAGAGGTTAATTATGTGATAAATAAAGCAAAACCAATAAATTTTACGAGATTAAATGGCACTGATGCAACTAAAACAAGTGTTTTAAAAAATATTGTTAATTATGATTTATTGTATTTTGCAACACATGGAATTACAGATGCAGAAAATCCTTTAGACAAAAGTTTTTTGGTATTAGCAAATGATGATAAAGAAACTTCCTTTATAACAAGTAGAGAGATTCAAAATATTCCCTTTAAAGAAAGACGTAGACAAAAATTAAAAGCAAAACTAGTAGTTTTAAGTGCTTGCCAAACAGGTTTGGGTAAATCTCATGAAGGAGGCACAATTGGTTTAGCAAGGGCTTTTCAATTAGCAGGAGCAAATCATGTATTAATGAGTCTTTGGAATATAGATGATAAAGAAACTGCTACTTTAATGAAATATTTCTTTGATGAACTTGCAATTGCTCAAGAATTAATGCCACATGCTGCTTTAAGAAACGCAATTTTAAAATATAAAAAAGAGATAAATGACAATCCAAAATATTGGGCTGCATTTTCAATTTTTGGTGTTCCTTATTACTAATCCACAATTTTATTAATAGTAGAAGAGCCATTTTTAATGATAGCACTTTTGTTATCACTTAAAATAGAAGGCAATTTGTTTAAGTATTTGCTTTTATTTCCTTCATATTCTTCTAACTGAACATTTACTTTAACAACTCCATAGGTTGAATTTTCTTCCAATTCAGATAAAATAGGAATATCATAATACCATTTTGTTAAAATTGGTTCATCAATTTGGTTTTTATAACCATATTTAATATTCTTAAAATCATATTCTTGTTCAATTAAGGTAGCTGTTTGTGGAGAACCATCTGTGCTTCTCCATTGACCTTCAATAGAAATTAAAACACGCGCATTTAAATTTTCATCAGTAAAAACCTTTGTTTTAGAGAAAAACACTCTTAATTCGCTAAAACTTAAACGAGTTACACCAGGATTATCTTCATCACTTTCAAAATCGATAACCGCATGAAAATTTAATAAATCATCATTTTCTTTCGGGAAAAAATCATCTAAAGCTAAAACTGTTGTTGCTTTTGCACCTCTAGATTTTGGCTCTATTTTAATTTCACGAGTCATTATAGATTTCATTTCCGTTTTCTGTTCACTTTCAATTGGGTTTGCATACTTCTTCAGCTGAATTCCTGAATATGTTTTTTTAATTTTTCCAGTAAAATTATTGTAATAATCGTTTATAGAAATTGAGTTTGTATAGGTGTTTATGAGTTTTTTGGTAGATTTATCAACCAAATATTTTGCACCCATAAAAAGCCCTTCTAAAGCAGTGGTTGTAAGGCCTCCTCTTGCTTTTGGTTTGGTTAATTCAACTACAAAATTTTCGTTAGCCTGTATGTTAGATCTTTTGTGGCTTGCACAAGAAGAAAATAAGAAAGAAACAATTAGTAAACTTGCTACAGAATTTTTAAGAAGAGTTTTAAACATCATAGTAATTTTTTTGTAAATATAAGAGAATCTTTTAAACGTCATTTTGATTAATGGTAAGGTTTTTGTTAAAGTTTTGATAATCATGTGGGTTATCTATTATAAATATTGATTATTTTAGCAAAAGATGATAGAAAAAGAAAAATTATGAAAAAGATTATCAAAGTAAAAATAATTCTCCTTTTTGCTGTATTAGGAGTTATATCTAACGTCTTTTCTCAAGAAGATTACAAACTCCATTTAAAAGATTATCACTCTACGCAAATTCAAGATATAATTGCCTCTAAGGATGGAAAAAGAATATTTACTGTAGATAACTCAGGTAAAATAATAAGTTATTTCACAGAAGATTTTAGTTACGAGAAAACCATTAGAAAATCTGATGGATTTATTTTAGAAAATCTGAAATTGGTTATAAATGGAAAAGGAATTGCTTATAAAAAAAATGATACGCTATTTATTGTTGACGTAAATTCTAATAAAATATTACTTAAAAAGAAATTTGCATTTAAGTTTATAAATCACAAAAATAGTAATTTTATTATAACTACAAATCAAATTAATATTTTAAGGTCAGAGTTAATAGTTTTAGATAATAATTTTCAACCAGTAACTATTTTTTTAACAGAAAACAAAGTTAAAACTGCAAGTGTAAGTAAAGATACAACTTTAGTAGCCTATGTTGAAGAGCATTATAAAGAAGGGCAAAAAATTATTTGTAGAGATTTAAAAAGTAAAAATATTTTATGGGAAACAGAAAATGAAAAAAAAGACAAAATACTACATACTTTTTTTAAGGGAACTGAAAACACTTTATATGCAGTACTGCTTTCTTCCGAAGAAAATTTATTATCAATTTATAGGTATAAAAATGGTGTTAAAAGTAAAGAAGCAGAATTAAAAACAGATTGGTTTTCATTAGATCATTCAACTTCTATTACAGACGATACTTTAGAAAATAATAGAATTTTAGTTACATCCAAAAGCAATTTTCCAGCAAACCCCATCATTATAGAATTCGCAAACAATAAATTTATAGCTAGTCAACTAGAGCTCAAACAAGGTGCATATTCAGGAACTTTTCTTAAAAATGAGAGCGTTGTAACATCGAATGTTTTTAACAACTTTATTGCCATTGCAAATTTTACAGTTTCTGATACAAAAAAGAAAAACGCATTAAGTATTCATCCTAATTTTAATCAAAAATTTTATGAAGGAATGTTTTTATCTGATGACAGTTTTTTAGTTGAAGGTATAGAAACGAAAGAAAAAAACAATTATAATGCAGATGAATTACAAGTAAAATATTTTAGTAAAGGCACTTTTTATAATCGTTTTAATACACTAAGTTTTAAAGATTATTTAGAAATTAATCATAAAGTTGACTTCTATTCTAAGGATTATCTTTTTGAAAAAAAATCAGGATTTCTTGTTTTTAATGGTAAGGATCTTATAGATAAAGAGTACTATATTTTTATATATAATTTTATAGATGATAAAATAATAAAACTATATAAGATAAAAGATCAATTCTTTAATGTCGTTGATTATGATGCCACTTCAAATAAATTATTATTAAGTCCAAAAAGATATTATAACAGAGGTTATACAGAACCACAACCTATAATTATTGTTGAAAATAACGAAGGTAAAAAGTTTGATGGAACATATAAATTTGCCAAATTTTCTAAAGATGCAAAACACATTGCAACCATTAATGATAAAAATCTTTTTCAAATTAAATCTGATTTTAAAACAATTGTTTTTGAAGAACAATTAACTGACGGAAGTTACCTTTTGCATACAGCAGATAATGGTTTTGTGGTAAGTAATTCTTTTCAACAACTTGAATATGGTAAATGTAATAAAGAAAGTATTTTTTTTATACCTAATGAAAATGGAGTATTTACATCAGATAAAAAACCTTGTATTTTTTTAAATGATTTAACATATCAAAAAGAAAAAGTTGCAATGTTTATGGAAAATGCAGGTATTTTTCTTATTGATAAAATAATGCCAGACAGCTTTTTAGCAAACGTTAAATCAATTTCTTTTAATAGTGATGCAAGCAAATTAATGATTAGTTATGCAAATGGAAAAATTAGTATTGTAGATACTAAAACTCAGCAAGAAATAGGAGGTATGTTTCATCCATCAGAAAAAGAACATATTTTCTATGATGCTAACAACCATTATTTCAGCAATTCAAATGCAGCTGATTTTTTATATGTTACCAAAAATAATAACAAAGAATCCCTACAAAATGCAGATGAAATTATTTTTAAGCCTCAAGAAGTTTTAAACGTTTTTGGTACACCAAATCAAGAATATCTTACACTATTAAATAAAGCCATTTCTTTAAGAAAAAACAAAAAAGAATTTAGTGAAATAAAAACAATCAAAAAACATACGGAAACTACTATTGATGATAAAAAAGGCGATTTATACGTATTAAGCATTGGTGTTTCTAAATATCAACAAGCAGCTTATAATTTAACTTTTGCAGATAAAGATGCTTTTGATATTGCTAATATTTATGGAAAATTAGATAGTATTACCATCAAAAATTTTCAAAATGAGTTTTTAGGAATCAACTATAATTTACAATCTTCAAACAATAAAGAGTCAAAAAATTTAAGTAGATATTCAGGTGAATATAGTTCTGTAGGAGAATTGTATCCAATAGATATTAACGGAAATATTTGGTTAGAAATTGATTATGAAAAAAACTATATTTGGGATTTTAACTCAAACACAACTAATAAAATTATTTTTCCTGAAGATTTTAAAAAAGAAAGCTATTCACTTAAAAAACAAATTTACACTGCTAAATCAGATAAAGAATTTTACCTAAGAACCAATGAAAATGTTTTTTATAAATATGATTTCTCATCAAAAAAATTCTTCAAAATTAAACTACCTTTTAATATTAATTACGATCAAGAAACAGATAATTTACAACCACTTTTAAACAATAAATGGTTTCATTTTAATAGTTTTTCTGATGGTTTAAAAAATGAAATTAAAGTTTCAATTGGTGCTGTTTCATCAAAAGAAATTATAACAAAAACTTTTGATATCAATAAATATACAGAATTTGGTAATCAAGAAATTTTAGAAGGTTCAATTTATAATCCGCAATTTAAAGATATATGTAGAAATGGAACGTTTTTATTATTTAGAGGCGGAAATGATGAATCTTTTGTGTTGAATCTAAAAAATGATAAAACTCCGATAAAAATTCCTGTTACTATAAAATATGGTGATGATGCTTCCATTTCTGAAGACGGATTAAAAATTACAGTATTAAGTAGCGAGCTAGATGAATTTAGATACAAAACAATTACCTATAATTTAAAGGGCGAAATTTTAGAAAGTAAAACTTTTTTTGATGAAGGGTACAATATTAAAGGGATATCTATAATAAATGCTGCACCAAAATGGATTGAAGCAATGTCTTCTTTAGTAAATTCCTTTAATTATGGAACTTTTAGTACTAACGAAGTTTTGTCAAAATCTACACCTTATTCTTTCGATAAAACATTTGTAAAAAAAATAACAAATAAAGAAGCTACAAAAGAAAATATAGAAACTGAAATTGCTGGTTTTTTAAAGAATACTAAAAAGGAAGATCAAGTAATTGTTTTTATTGCAGGACATGGTACTTTAGATAAAAATAAGGATTATTATTTTGCTCCTTATGATATGGATTTTGATAATGTTACAAAAAAAGGTGTCGCATTTAACACCATTATCAATGGTTTATCAATAACAAAAGCATCACAAAAATTATTATTGATGGATACTTGCCATGCAGGAAATACTTTAGATATTGATGAAACAAATCAACAGAAAACAACAGTTATTGAAAAAGGGAAAAGAGGAACTATAACAGAATCTAACAAAAAGGCGCCAAAATTTAAAGTATCAGAAATTGTTTCTACGTTGTTTGATGATTTTTTATCGAAATCTGGCGTTACTATTTTGTCTGCTTCTTCTGGTGCAGATGTTGCTTACGAGAACAAAGAATTAAGTAATGGAGCATTTACATCTGCATATTTAAAGGTTTTAAAAAGTAAATTTCCTGCATTTTCATTAAGTAAAGAAGATGTTCAAAAAACGATACCCTTAACAGAAGATTTTATAGCTGAAGTTTTAAAAGAAGTAATGCTTTTAACTAATGGAAAACAAGTACCAGATATTAGGGAAGTTAATAAAAATGTAATTATTAAGGCTTGGTAAAAAGTTAATTTTACATCCCTAAATTAACACCAGAAGGTTTTACCAAAGCTAAAAGGCTTTGGAAAGCCTGTGTTACTTGCAGTGCCATTTTATGTCCAGATTCACTTTCTACTCTTTCAATTTCGCCAGAATTATTATACACTACATTTATCTCTCCAACATCTTTTAGTACTATTTTAATCGGTTTTCCAAGTTTGTTGTATTCAAAAGTAAGTGTTCTTCCTTTTTCTGATATTGTACTTCCATCTGTCATAGAAATAATTTTTCCTTTTTCATTATATACTAATTGTACCCAATCTTCCTTGTCTTTTTCTACATACGTTAAATTCAAGTTATCATCATAGGTAAATTCGTATGTACCAACATCATTTTTAACATAGGTTATCTTTTCTGATGTTGGGTGATATTTCATATAAATAGAATCGCCTTTTGTAGAGGTTTTTTCGATGAGTAAACACCTGTTGTTATATTTAAAATTTGTGGTATGTCTTCCTCTAGAAATCTGAATTGGATTGCTACAAATTTCATCATATTCAGTAGAAGTTTTAATGCCATTTATGGTTGTAATAATCTTTTTAGAATACGTTCCTCCATTTTCTTTGGTACCAATAAAATATTCGTACGTATTGGTGATTAATTTTCCATTATAGCCTTTTTTGGTAACTTTTGTTGCATAATGATGATCGTCTTTTGTGCCATCTTCTTTAAAAAACGTTGGGTATTCATAAGAAACTACACTGCCATCTCTACTCGTAACACTTTTAGTGTAAGATGTTTTTGGATGATAAGTAACCAACAAAGCATCTTCTTCAATACCTTCAAGTCGTACAGGATTGTATAGAATTTTTGTAAGATTTTTCTTTTCATCATAATCAAATGCATATTGATTACCTGCGATATCTTCACTATAAATCAAGCTGTTTTCAGTGTATTTGAATTCTGCATATCTCTTCTTTTTTTCTCCCTCAAAATAAATCTTTGTGATAAAACCATCTTTATTGCTCTCAAAAATTAGGTTAGTTCCATCACCAGTAATCATTTTAGAAAGTACTTTATTGGTGTATTCTAAAGTGGTAAACTCTCCATTTCCAAATTCATACCGAATTAATTTGCCATCTAAATTAAAAATTTCTTTTTGATTTTTATTCTTTTGATTTCTAACAAAACCTTCTGCTGTTAAAGTTATTTTTTGATTTCCTCTTGTAAAACTTTCCCATTCAGAACCTAAAGGAAAATCTGTGGGATTTTCTAACAATCCTTTTTCAACATACTTGTCCCAAGTTTTTAAACGATACTCAATATTATTTTTTAGCTTTTTAATTTGATTGGTAATACTTGTAGGGTCTAATTCTAAATCACCTTCAGTTTGCATGACTTCAATTAAATCATCAATCATTAATTGTGTCAAATCACTAGAAATAAAATTGGAAGAATAAATGGTTTTTCCTCCAGCACCATATTCTTTTACTTGTAAAGTTCCATCAGGATAAACCGTAATTGAGGTTTCAAATTTTGTTCCCCAACCATAACCAAACAAACCAATTTCTGTAGATTTAGAATTGTAGGTTCTTGTTAATTCCTTAAAAGCAGATTTATATTTTTTTAACAAAACATCTGTGTAAGAAATATAAAAGTTGCCATTTTTAATGTTAACACCCGCTTTTAAACCAAAGCTTAAAAAGCTAAAAATAAGTATATTGATGATTATTTTATTTTTCATTCTTGTAATTTTTTAATGATGTTAATTGTGTTGCTGTTATATTTTCTCTTTAAATACTGCTCTCTTAACAGTAAAGGATTAACCGTTTTTAATTTTTCTTTTGCTACGTTGTTTTTATCATTTATTGATAAAACTAAAGCTTCTAAAATAACATTGGCTATTGGGTTAATTTTTTGCATTTCATCAAAATAAAAGCGTGCATTTTTTGCATCATTTAAATCGATATAAATTTTGGAAAGCAACTCATATTTTTTTATTCGCCAACTTTTACCAGCAGAAAAATTCTTCAATTCTTCAATTAAGGCTTTCTTTTTACCTGTTTCGTTTGTAAAATAATACAATTCTGTAAGCGCAAAAACTGTTTCAATATTTATATCTAGTTTGTAAGCTTGTTCTAAAATAGTAGCTGCTATTTCAACATTATTTGCCCTTATTTCTCTTCTGGCTTGGAGTAAAAAAAGTTTAGAAAAGTCAGCCACTTTATTTTTATATGGATTGTATTTGGCAGCTAACTTGAAGTATTTTGATGCATCTACATATTCTTTCGTAATCAATTTACTGTAAGCTAAATTTGTGTAGCCTTTTGCATAGGTACTATCTACTTCAATGGCTTTTTGATAATTATGAATAGCAGCTTCGTATTCTTTTTTACTATAATACGTATCTCCTAAAAGTGCATATAAATCTGGTGCTTGGCTATTTCTAGCAATTACTTTTTGCAACATTTCTATAGAAGTGTCTTGATTATTTTCTGAATTTAACAAACTAACTAAACCTTTATAAGCAGGCATATAGAAAGAGTCTATTTGTAACGATTTTTCAAATAGCTCTTTTGCCAATGCTTTTTCTTGCAAACCATTTTCATAAAAATTAGCTAGATAATAATAAGCACTTGCCTTTTTAGAGTTTATTTTTATGCCTTCTTTAAAAGATGTTAGTGCTTTTTCATCTTCTTTTTGCTTGTGAAATAACCAACCTCTACTTGCATAAGTCCACGTATAAAATGGATTATTTTTGATGGCGATTTTAAAAAGACTGTCTGCTTTTATCAAATCGTTATCGTTTTTTGGATAGCGTCTTAAAAAAGAGCCATATTTAGAATAACCTTTGGCGATAAATGGCTCTAATTGAATTGCTTTTTTTAATAAACCTACAGCTTTTTGTGAGTTTATATTTTCATCAATTAATAATTCTGCATAGCCAAATAAAGCATCAACATCTGTGGAATCTTTTTGTATAGCTTGTAGATAATAACTTTCTGCACCTTTAATATTGCCTTTGTTTTTATACAAAATTGCTAAATTTCTTAAAGTGATTGATAAATATTCGCCTCCAAATTCTTTTACTTTATGATAATAGTTTTCTGCTTCTTGATATCTACCTACGTTTTCACTAACAGCTCCTAAATTATTATAACTATTTATATCGTTCTTTTTGATGGTTAATACCTTTTTAAAATATTCGTTGGCTTTCTCATACTCGGATTTATCTAAATAATTATTTCCAAAATTAGTAATTGGAAACGTCCAAGTAGGGATCAGTTTACTTGCTTTGATATAGTTTTCTCCAGATGCTTCATAATCTTCTTCATAATTTAAAACAATACCCAAAGCATTATAAATATATGCGGCTTTTTTCTCTATTTCTAAAGCTTGGTACAGCTTCTTTTTAGCCAAAGGATATTTGTTGAACTGTCTATTTTTAATGATTGCGTAAGCCTCTAAAAATAACTTGCTTGTTAAAATTCGGTTGTAACTAAAATTCTCTTTTTCTATAAGTTCTAAACAAATTTCTAGATGTTTCGCATTTTGCTGAAAGACGTTTCCATTAGGTAAGTTTTCAACATTCCCAATATAATCGTTTATTAAAAGTTGGGCTTTGGTAGATAGTGCAACCACCAGTTTGTTTTTCATTAAATTAATGATGTTACTATCTGTTTTTGCTTCTTTGATTGCCTGCTTAATAATCTCAAAAGCACTTAAAGAAGTACCATAATAATTTTTCTTTTCTAAAGCGTCATTAAATTTTTTGATAAGATCCGAATTTAGCTCTAAACCTTTTTCATTTGTATTAGAATTGCTTCTGGAGGCCAAAATATTTTTAAGGCCTGTTGGATTTTGTATCTGCTCTAAAGCTTCTTTTTTATCCAAAGAAAGTACTTCTTTAAAAACACCTGTAGAAGTTTTAGATTTAACAACAGGCGTTTGTTTATTGTTGGTTGCTAAATTTACATTGGTATCTAAAAAACCTTGAAGTTCAAAATATTGCAATTTGTTGTCTTGTACTAAATTATCTGCTGCACCCATTAAACCCAACACCAAATAATAGGTAAAATAACCATGGCCAGTATTGTCTTCACTCAGTTTTAGATTATCACCTTCATAAGATAATTCATTAGGATTACAACTTAATAACTTTGTAGAATTTTGCAAGTATTCATTAAATGTTTTTAAATTATTTTGAGCACCATCTGCA
>TARA_R110002072_G_scaffold298269_2_pt1 | contig 37453 bp, 36 predicted proteins | sample TARA_R110002072 | Tara Oceans TARA_R110002072 (sample SAMEA4397118) | marine metagenome | biome: Polar Biome; feature: [SRF] surface water layer (ENVO:00010504); material: water (ENVO:00002006), including particulate matter (ENVO:01000060) such as... | depth 5 m
TGAATAGTTATGTAGAGGGCGAGCCTCTCGGAGCTGGATGGAATGATATTCAGCAGATTATAAATGCGCATGAGTATAATTACCCTAAAAAATATTTTTGGTCTACTACTCAAGGGTATACTCATCCTCCTTCTTCTTATTTGAATGCAGCGTCAGTTGGCTTTTCAGGACAAGTATATGTGCTTAAACCTGTTGAAAATCTAGTCTCTTATTAATTTTGTTTCATCGTTATAAGTATGAGGTGGTTAATTTTTATGATCACCTCATAATTTATCAGCCTGAAAATATACACCCAGTAAGTGCACGACAAAATCTCCTATTTAATGACCAGAATAAACCTCCCGGAAACACCGTACTCCATCATATAAAAATATTGGCACTTTTGAGAATATAGAGAGGCCAGGAAAGGAGTTGAAAGATAATTGATTTTCAAAAAAATGGTGACAATGATGTTCTTTTATATCAACAGCTTAAGTCGAGTGAGTGGGCGTTTTTTACCGCTTTTGTAGCTGAACCCTATATTCTGTTCTGGCTTCAACGCGCACGAGTCGTTGCGTCGAGGCGAGCTGGTGTTTTGCCTGTTCTTGCAAATACAAGGTTTGTCGAGCGTTCGCCTGAGTGGCGCCGCCGGAATATAAGGGTAAATTTAAGGTCAGGAAGATGGTGCTGTCTTCGGTTTCTCTGTCAACAGGACTACTGTATTCGGTGTTGGTATAACTGGCGTTGAGAGAAAGTGTCGGCAGGTGTTGGGCTCTGTTTGCTTGGTACTGTTTTTCCAGAGATTTCAGGCCAAACTCTGCTGCCTTGATGGAGAGATTGTTTTCAAAGGCTGCGTTTACCCAGGCGTCAGCGGTCATTGAGGGATCGAGCTGAATGGGGAAGTTTTCCTGGAGCGTTGCCAATTCAGGGGTGTACTGTCCGGTGAGTCGGGATAGATTTTCGATGGCGACGGTCAAATTGCCTTCGGAACGAATGCGGTTGGTTTGCGACGCATCGTAGGTGGCCTTGGCTTCATGGACATCGGTGATGGCAATCAGTCCGACATCAAACTGTTCTCTGGCTTGCTCATATTGTCTTTTTACCGCCGCTTCCTGAGAGCGGGCTGTTTTTAAATTTTCTTTTTCTCGCAGCACGTTAAAGTAAGCTGATGCCACCTTTAGAATGAGATCTTGCTGGGCCGCAAAATAAATAGATTGGGCGCGCAGGGTACTTAACTCCGATGCGGACAAGTTATACCAGTTTGACTGGTTGAATATCGGTTGCGTCAAGGTGACGGTATAGCGGGTGGTCTGGTAGTCGCTATTCGAAGAGATATTATCATTCAAAGACGTACTGTTATTGAAAGAGGTGCCGTTTGAATTTGTGTGACCGATGCTGGCGCTGGTATTCAGTGTGGGGAGTAGCCCGGCGAGCGCGATATTTTCACCTTGCTGCTCTGCTAAGAAAGACGCTTTGGCAGCGGCGATTTCAGTATCGTAGCCGGTTGCTTGCTGGTATAAGGTCATTAAGTCCGAGCTATTCGCAGATGCATGGCTTGTTGCGAAACAGGCCGAGGTGATACTGACGAAAACGAGCGTACGTATTTGTTTCATTGTTACCTCAATTCACGTGGTTTGATGTTTGTGTCGTGTTAAGTGAATAATTTTGCGTTTAGGCACAATACCCCGATTTGCATTATTGACTTAAAAATTGGCCACCCAATCTGCCTCTTTATGAAACTCTGGCGCTTCAAAGCGATTTTTCATTGTCATCATGGACGTATGGAGAACATCTTCCACGATCCAATTAACGAGAAAAGAAGGAATCAAACCACCAGGCTCGTTATGGCCTTGCCAAACCATTTTGGTAAGATTCTTATCTTCAGGAATGAGCACAAACTCGGTGTTGGATCGCTGTATACGAATAACGCCGTCCGTGGGTGGAATCGTATCCCCGTCATACCATTCTCTTATTTTTACTATTTTCGTCAGGGCGTCCTGGGTTTGCTCTTGGTTTGAGATCATTTCTCTATCTTGTAGTGGCCACGGCAATCCCATTCGCATATAAATTTTACGAGACCGACTCTCGTTAAAAGGCTCAATTACATAGGCATTTTTCATATCCTTAACCCATTCTGGGAAAGACTCAATATCAGAAAAATTACCAACAATATTCGAAAGGGGTGAATGAATTTTTTGCACCGCTTTAATCGCGACAAAGTTACTTCCCGGCCAGTCTCTTGTAAAAATCTGGATACCATCCCTGTCCAAGGCTAATTCCCAACCCGACTGATCTAACACATCAGGTAAATCCGTTCTATAAGCCTCTTTTTTTGTTTCAGCCAGTACTGATACGGAAAAAAGGTAACATACGATAACCATTAATTGGGTTAAGACCTTGAATAATTTCATACTATTTTTTTGCCTTTTTAGCTAATAATAGTTTGGCTCGCAGTAAGCCATTTTCTACCAATGAATACGTCACAGGTACGACTATTAGCGTCAGGAGTGTTGAGCTAACCATACCCCCAATGACTGCTGCTGCAAGCGGTGCATTGGTATCAGAACCAGCGCCAACACCCATGGCAGCAGGCAACATAGAGAGAATAATGGTTAGTGAGGTCATCAATACCGGTCTGAGTCTGATAGGGCACGCTTCTAACAGGGCTTCATTTATTGTTCGCCCTTCTTGCCGTAATTGATTGGTCAGATCGATGAGCAAAATGGAGTTTTTGGCAACCAGCCCCATGAGTAACACCAAACCGATCATGGAATAGATATTCAGTGAAAACTCAGCCAGCCAGAGCCCAACAATCCCGCCAATAATCGCAAGAGGTTGTGCAACCATGACTATTAAAGGTTGAATGAAAGAATTAAACTGGCTTGCTAATGTCATGTAAACGAGCAGTAGTCCGGTCGCAAAGGCGAAGGTAATATGACCGATAGTTTTGCTGAATTCTTTCGCCTGTCCAATCAGTTCTACTTGGTAACCTAGCGGTAATAGTTTTTTTGCTTCGGCCAAAACAATCTCGGAAGCATCACCTACCGGCACTCTTGGCGTTGAAAAAAAAGTGGCAGCATATTGCAGGTTAAAACGCCCTATTGAGGCAGGACCTAAGCCCGTATGAAATTGCGACACATGGTCTAACCTGACAAGTTGACCTGATTCGTTTCTCAAATAAATTTGATGTAATTCACTCTCCTGCGTCATTGTTCCAGAGGGGGCTTGAATTCGTATGTTATAGCGCTCCCCATCTCCCGGCTCATCATTGTATTTAGCGACATCAAATCCCCCTACGAGTACACGAAGTGCGTTACTGACAGTCATCGTATCCAATCCCGCATCATTGGCTTGGCCACGATTTAGGCTAAACGCGAGCTCGGGCATATCTAATAGCAAGTCAGTATCCAGCGGTCCAATCGCCGGTATCGCTTGTAATTTAAATTTGAGCTCCTCTGATAATGTTGCCACCTTTTCAAGATTTGGCCCTTTCAGAACAAATTGAAGTGGCTCTCCTCGTTGTCCACCGACGGCAGGGACGGGTGCCGCAAAGGCTTTCACACCAGGTATGTTGGCAAGATCGATTCGCACTTTTTCAATAATTTTGCTTTGATGTAAAATCCGCTGTTCTCTTGGAATCAGACTGACATATATTTCACCTTGATTTACCTGGCCTCTGTCACCGGTTCCAATCGTGCTGAACAATCCATAAACTTCATCATATTCTGTGAGCACGGTTTCAATTTGTCGCAAACGATCAAGGGTATATTCAATACTTGATCCCAATGGGGTTTTTATCGACACTATAAAGCGACTTTGATCTTCGTCTGGCATAAACCCTTTACCCAACTGGCCCATAAACCATCCACTACTATAGACAATCAAAAAAGCCGCCAGCAACACGAGCAAACGTTTATTCATAGCAACTCTTAACAATGCGCTATAGAGTCGCTCCATCCCTTTAAAAAAAGACTCTAATGCTCTAAAAACCACACCATGCTTGCTTTTAACACGCAGATATTTAGCGCATAGCAATGGTGTAAGCGTAACTGAAACGAATAGAGACACCGCAACGCCAAAAACGACAACAACCGCAAATGACCCCACAAATCGTCCAATTATGCCATCCATAAAAACCACTGCACCAAATAACGAAATCAATGTAAAGGTGGAGGCCAGGATGGCAAACATAACTTGATTGGTGCCTCGTTCTGCATGAACTTCAGGGGCTGTGTCGGGGTCTTCTTCCATATGTCTGAATATGTTTTCCAGCACGACAATGGCATCATCAACAACGACACCTATAAGCAGTAGTAGCCCTAGCATCGTCATGATGTTGAAGGTATAACCTGCAAAATAAATTGCAGCAATCGCACCAAAAATCGAGATAGGGATTGCGGTAGCAATGATCAAAGTTGAACGCAGATTCATGAGGAAGAATAAAACAACTATTGTTGCTAATAACGTGCCTTCGAGAAGGTGCGTCTTCAATCCATCTACAATATCTGTTATCAAACTAGAATCATCAACCACGATGTCTAGTTTCAGTCCGGGGGGAAGTTGATCAAGAATATCACTATCCAGTCTATGTTTGATTTCATCAATAATCGCGACAGTATTCGATCCGGCTATTTTGATAATACCTAAGCCAATTGCGGGCTCCCCATTAAAACTTGCAAATCGCCTAAAATCCTCCAAACCATCTTCAATATCGGCTATTTCATGTAAATATACAGGTAGATGATTGCGATAGTTAATGATGAGATTTTTTAAGGCATCCAAGTCATGGTATTCGAGATCAAGTTTAAGTTGTTGTTCACGGTTCTGACTTGTCACAAATCCACCGGGTAATTTAATATGTTCTCTATCGAATGCACCAATGACATCATCGACCGCAATCGCTAAACTTGCCATTCGTTGAATATCAATATTGATTCGGATGGTACGTTCACGTTCTCCGGCGATTAATACACTTCCTACACCATTCACTGTTTCCAGGCGTTTTTTAATCGTGTTCTTAGCATATAGATTTAACTGCTGTAACGTTCGATCACCATGTAAGGACATCCACATGATGGGACTTCCGCTAATTTCTACTTTTTTAACAATGGGGGTTTCAGCATCACTCGGTAACAGCCGTATCACTTCATTAATTTTGGCCTGCACTTCATTAAATGCCGTATCAATATTTTTGGATAATTCAAACTGGACAGAAATGACGGAGACACCCGACAAGGATGAAGAGCTGATAGTTTCAATTCCAGTGACACTATTCACCGCTGATTCGATAATATTCGTCACAGATGCATCAATTATTGATGGGTCGCCGCCAGGTAAGGAGGTCGAAACAGACAGCATCGGAAATTCAATTGCGGGAAAGCGATCAACACCAATACGTTCATAACTAATCCAGCCAAATAAGATGAGAACCAGGCTGAGCATATAGGTAAATACATTGTTTTTGATCGATATAGCTGGCAGGTTCATCTTATTCTTCCCGAATGCGAATGCTGGCACCATCTGTTAACCAAGCGGCGCCATTTAACACGATCAAATCACCTTCTTTTAAACCAGACAGAATTTCCACACTATTTCCTTGTTTTAAACCCGTCGTCACGCGTTGCTCTGAGACAGTCTCTCCCTCGATCTTGTATACCACTGTACCTATTGGTCGACGTACCAGCACTTCTTCCGGGACGACAACGGCATCCTCACGAACATCAAGCGTGACTTGTGCCACCACGCTATAGCCGGGTTTCCAAAGGGCATCATTCTGGAACTCAACGAGAGCATGTAATGCTCTATTACCATCCTCCAGCATCGGACGTAGACTACTTATTTTGCCTGTGACAGTTTCACCAGAGCGGGTTAACGTCACCTCCATCCCCAAAATAATGGCGCTAGCTAAGCCCTCTGGAAAATATAGGCGGGCTCTCAAATTTTTGGTCGATGCTATTTGAAACAATAGATCACCATTTTTGACATAATCCCCTTTGGAGACGACTCGCTGTTGAATTTCACCCGCCATTGGGCTAAGAATTCGACAATGAGATAGCCGGTACCGTGCATCCTTAAGCTCAGCTTTCGTTACCATCAAAGCAGCTTGTGAGCCTCTCAATGCAGTGATTGCATCATCCACTGCGGATTGCGAAATGAGTCTTTTTCCTAATAAATCTTGGTTTCGCTTTAGCTCCCGTTGCTGGCTTTCTATTAGAATTTCTATTTGCTGAATCTTTGCTTCTGCTTTTTCTTCTGCAATTTTAAATGCTTCATCATCTAGTTTGGCCAGCAAACTCCCTGAATCCACTCGCATGCCCTCATCGAACATCACTGCAACAACTTCTGCATCAATCTTTGAAGCAATATATGGTTTATTTAGACTTTCTATTTCGCCCTGTACGTTTGTTGCCGAAATCATCCTTGTTTTGATCGCTTTAACTTGAGTGACAGGCGCACTCCGGACGTTTTCCGTATCTGAGGTCGAGGATGCACACACAGATGCGCTCAGCGCAAGCAGCAATACGGCCGATAAGATGAATGGATTCACGCGTTTTCTCCAAAATAAACAGATAAGATGGCCATGACTTGGCGAGTGATATAGGTGGGATTACAGTGTTGTTGTTGGCTGCCAGGAAAGAAGCGATAGAGCGGGTTGAATTCAAGCGGTTTTTGAATCATACCGATGATCATGATCGCAAGGCCGTGCGCATCACAATCCGGCTTCAGCTCTATCAAAATATCCAATAAACGCTGAAATGAGGGGCCAAAAATTTCTTGAGCCATATAACGTAGACGGTCTTCATCTCCCTCCAACATCTCACGTTGCATCAACAGCCTGAATTCAGGATCATCAAGTAAAATCACACTCAACTGCTTAACGTAGTGTTCAAGACTCTTTATAGGCTTGGCTTGACCTGTCATCGCTTGTAGCAGAAGTTCAGCTTTATCCTTGAACGATTCAGAAATTGCAGCAATATAAAGCGTTTGTTTATTCTCGAAGTGGTTATACAGAGCGGGTCCACTGATATGGACTTCATCAGCAATATTCCGCATGGAAATACTTTCGTAGCTCCGCTGAGAGAACAGGCGGATTGCGGCATTAATGATTTTTGTTTTTGTATTTGTTTTTGTATTAGTCACAGTTCTTTATCTATGTTAATTAACGCTCATTAATATAGATAGTTTCAGCATCGAGTTAAACCCCCGATTCTCGATTATGTGGACTAGTCCTCAAGTGCAGCACTATCCCCTTGTCTATGTTCAAGCTAGATAGAGTTGCGAGTAAAGCACACGAGGCAATATTAGCGTACTAACATCCAGCCAAAATTAGGTGAATGTGGCTATAATATGAAATAACTCCCCATTATCCATTGTCATAATTTTAAGATAGATGAAAAGAAAATGATCATTTATAATATGTAAATACATGGTACATACCACATTACGAAATAACAGGAGATAAGTATTATGGCTAGAGGTGGCATAAACAAGGCTTTAGTTAAAGGTGCAAGAGATGCCCTTCTCACTAAAGGGCAAAACCCTTCAATTGATACGATACGTATAGAGCTAGGCAATACTGGCTCAAAAACAACGATTCATCGTTATTTGAAGGAGTTAGAATTGGAAGAAAGCACGCGCCTGGATGATGAATCGCTATTAAGCAACACATTGAAAGAGCTTGTTAGCAAACTTTCCTCACAATTACACAAAGAAGCGCAAGATGTCATCAGTGAATCTGAGGAACGATATACTTTTCAAATTCAAGAGGAGCAAAGTAAACGTACCGCACTAGCAAAAAAAAATACGGACTTAACCTTGGGCGTTGAAAAACTCAATAGCCAGCTTGAACATATAGAGCATAAATACGCAGCGCTTAGCGAAAAACATCAAACTGAATCGCTCAACAACCAACGATTAGAGCAGCAGCTCATCGATTTAAATACCCTTTTAACGGAAAAAGACAAGCACACAGCTTCACTTGAAGAGAAGCATCAACATGCTCGTGAAGCACTTGAGCATTACAGAGCTTCCGTTAAAGATCAGCGAGATCAAGACCTGCGCCGACATGAGCACCAAGTACAACAACTTCAAATCGAAATTAGAAATCTCTCTCAATCCCTATCCGTTAAACAAGGTGATATTACACAGCTTAATAAAGATAATGGCAGGTTAGTGTCTGAACTAAATACGGCACAAAAAGAACTTTCTAGCATTAAAACTACCTTACAAACTGTTGAATCAAAGAGCCAACAGTCTTCACAACGTCTTGGAATATTAGAATCACAATTAAAGGCCAGTAAAAACCTTGAAAAGAAACTGTCTGATAAGTTTAAAGAACTCGAATCGAAGCTTGTTTCATCAGAAAAGTTAAACCAAGAAAAAGAGCTAGAAATATGCAAATTGGTATCTGAACTAGATATTAAAAATAAAATATTTGATAATCTCGAGATCAGTGTTAAGACACAAAAACTTACATAGCTGGAGTCCGATTCGACCACGCTATTGATAGACCTAGCTTTACTGTAATTAGTGCAATTTGATTATGCTGCAAGTAAAGCTACTTGCATTGGATTAAATAATTCATTTGTCGACCGACAACCTCTAGTCTTTCGAGTGCAGTATTTGACATTTAATCTTGTAAAAAAATATCCATAATTGGTGAATTTGATCACATAATAATTTATTACTTAAAATTAAAATCCAAAAGTTCCTATATGTGCAGTAAGGGATTACTTGTTTATAAAAAATAATTTTTAGGGATAAACTCATTAATATAGGAAGCTTATAATGAATAGAAATTTTATAAATACTACTGCCATTATGTTGGCACTTTCTTTTGCTACTCTGGTCAATGCAGCTCCAGATGAAGTTATGGAAAAGCAAGAAAAGCCAATGCTGTCACAATCAGGTGGGTCATCATTTTCTCGTGGTGTACAATCTGACGGCTCTATTTCTGATGAACTTTATTACAGCAAAGGATATTCACCTTCAGCCATCTCAGACTGCTCAACCAATTGGTGGGTAAGTGGAAATCACAATTGGAGCTGGAAGGGTTATTATCTATATTTAAAAGTTAAGCTATCCGCCACCACTTGGACTCGTTATGGTTCAAGCACTGGGCCATGTGAAATTCCATTAACAGTTGATAAGCTGGAAACTACTGGACGCACTCTGCGGGACAGTTCATTTGCGGTTGGTCAAGTTAATATTAATAATACTGTTTACAATACGAATATCGCATCACCCAGTGGTGATGACAAAGTATATGGATTCGGACTTACTAAGGGTCCTTGCGGTGCAAGAATAGAGCATAGAGCCACTAAAAATGGTATTTCTTGGAGTACTAGCACTCAGTCTGGCTGTCATGGCCCTGGCACCTATTAATATATAGAGTTATACACCACTAGATTTATAACCTAGTGGTGTATTAGCATTCACATCAAAACGTGCTTACCACTTAACTAGAGGCAAGCACTGAATCCCTAAAAGTTTAAAATATTTTATTTCTCTAACTAATGAGCCATGAGCTATTTTATGGCATAAAAATAGAGGGTGATTCTTTGCTAAACCATACTAAAAAAACGGTACCTCTTTTTAGAAAAAGAAAAGAGAATCAGCATTAAAATAAAAAACATGGATCGGGGTTTTAGCACGAAGGCTATAATAATATGCAGGCCAAAGAAATATTAATGGATCAATTGGGGTCAAGAACAAAACTATGTAAGCTTCGGGAGAGGTGGAAAAAAAATAGCGAAATAATGATAAAAATAATATTGGTTTTTTATATCGTTATGGCAGGCAATGCCCACAGCAACGAGATCACAAAAGGTCCAAAGGACTTTCAGTGGGATGCCATTAAAGGCTTTATAAAATATGGTAACCCCGGAATGCTGGCAGCATTCTTAGGTGACCCTGACCTTGGCTCTAACGACAATCAAGTTTCATTTTATAAAAAAGTACCTGGTATCATTATGGGGAAATTCTTAGTTGGTAATTATACCAAAGAAATATCAAATCATAATCTATTTTGTTTTGTTGATTACCAATCACAACCTTGTTTTGACAATGGTTCAAGTTATTCGAAATCAGTAAGGTTACAGGACGGTGGCTCCCAAATATTTGATTTAGAATTTCAAGTAAAAAAGGGTGCCCATGATTTTCTTGTTTTAGCCGTAAATAATAAAGATGTAGGTACTCATATTTATCACAGGGGCGTGATCTTTATTAATAATGATGATTTTAAGGTAGATGCGATCATTAAAAACCTGGAGGAAATACCTTTTAAACAGAATTCTTTAATTACTATTTATCAAAATCATGATCAACTTCCAATAACAGATGGGAAACTGAAGGCAAAAAGTGATTTTGTTTTACATATAGGTAATGGAGAAAATTACTCTATGACTTATAAAATCTTAATAGCAAAATGGAAAGGAACTGAGCTCACTATTGATTCAATTCAAAATATATATTCGTTAAAGTCAAAAGAAAGTATATTAATTGATGATTTGACAATGGCGAATGATGATACACGTATTCAGGTCTTCGTACTATCAAACCCGTATATAAAGCTGGAAGAAGATAATGAGTTGATAAGAAAATCGACTAATTTATTATCAACTCGAGTGTACCAAATTACAGATGCAGAAAATAAAAATAGTATTGACCAAGGGGCTAGATGAATTTGGCTATTTCTTATTTATTTAATTCAATGCTTCCTGTTTTATATTGCAAATAAGCAGTATAAGGTAAAGCCAGAGTATCAACAGCACCAGAAATAACAATATCAAATATATAATAGTCAAGAGTAAATGCTTCGTAAAACTGAGTTGGTTTCGCATGTAATCTGCAAAAACCATAAGCTACGCCACTATAGAGCCTTGGTATCCAATTACATTTTGTTTTCTTACCAACTAATTCTGAACGAATTGTAGAATTTGATTCTGGTATGGTTGAAATAGAGCCGCAACCAGACATTACTATACAAATACTCATAAGAGTAATAATTCCCTTTATTCTCATATACTTAATACTCTTCTAACCAGTTTTTTATATAAGACAATTCAAGTCAAGTAATTAAAATTGGTACCCTAAATTAAGTAAAACACCGCCTTCAATATCTCCATGATTTTCTCCAATAATTGGGGTTACCCCAATATTCCACCCATCAGACCCCATCCCATCAAATAAGTAGACATACGGAATACCGATAAATGCTTCTAAATTATTTCTATTATTATGAGTATTATATGAGGTACCAAGATGAATGCCCAATCCATGCCTATTACTATCAGATAAGATATCTGACCTAATCCAGCCGATACCGAGACCACAATTAGACAAGAGGCCATCTTTTGATGAATATCCAATAGATATACATCCAATAGATGCGTATTTAAATCCGTAATCCTCAAAAATCCCTAAATTTACCCCAACCCCATTGTATAGAGCCCCTACACCTGCTCCAGCAGAGTATTTTTCATCAGCAATACTTGAAGAAACTATAAGTAAATTTGTTAAGACCGAACTAAATAACAGAATTTCCCTAATCATATTACCCTCCATTTCAAGCCTTAAAGAACTAAATAATTACCTAAATCTAGTATATATAAACCTCCCATTTAGTATAAGCAATTCTTATTTATTCAATACATTATTTTTCAACCCTTAACTACTGAAAACCCCGAAATCGATATTGGGGTTTTGTGCCCATTTCCTCGCAAAGTCAAATACATTAGCTGAAGCCCTTTGATAACTGGGCTTTATATTTAAAAAATTGTACAAGCATTAAGCTGTTTCCAGCTCTTCAAAGTTCAATTCTATAATGTATGGATCGATATCTTCTAGTAAAAGCGCTACATCAGACCCTTCTTTAATCTCTCCAAAATCATCATGCCCCGTTAATAGAATATGCCCCCCATGCTACTGGTGATAAACTAGTTATCGTATCTGCAAGGCTCTGTTGACCGTCTGTAGTGAAATTTCTCGACCAAACCTGACAATAAAGCGCAGTTGTAGTAAATAATACAATTAATGATTAGCCTTGCGTAATCATTACCGCACCGAATTGATTTCCATTGATAGAAGAAAACACTCTCTCCGGCTAAGTGCTTGCGGTACAAATTGATAACCAAAAAGATCTAGAATGGCGAAATTAACATTGTTAATGTCATGATTGTCAGAAGTCAGGGTATTCGGTTTAATGTCACTTGCATTACTGTAAAGCAAATCGAAAGCATAATGACATTCACATTATGAGTACATGATTTAATTCCAGTGTTAGCGCCGAAATACCTTTCCTTTTCTAAAATACTTAGCTGAAAATTGTGCCTTTTAATGTATTTATTCTGCAAGGGTGCTTTTGCCCATCAACACTCCCAAATGGGGAGGTTTCATTGAGTTTATAGTATTTAAAGATAGCCATTTTTGCGATATTGTTTGTGACTGGCTCATTGGCCTTCATAAAATATCTACTCAAACCTAAATTAGCATAGTTATTGATCAACGTAATAGTTATTCTATCTGAGATGATTTAGCGGCTATTTGCTATCTGACCGCATTGAACCGGGACTCACTATGGAAAACATCGAACGCATTCAACTTATATCAAGCACGGAAGTTGAAGAGTTATATGCTCGCCCTGAATTTAATCTCCATGAACAAATACTGTATTTTTCATTAACTCCGACTGAACGAGCTTCACTCGAGGGATTCCGCAATACCCAGACCCGGATTCATTTCATTTTGCAATTGGGTTATTTCAAGGCAAAACAGCAGTTTTTCAATATCTCGCTCGATGAAGTCTGCAGTGATGTTCAGTTCATCGTTGCAACCTATTACAGCAGTGCTAACGCTGGACAATTTACAGGTACCTTATCTAGGGAATATGCTCGCAAGCAACGCCAGGAGATATTGTCACTATTCGATTACCGTAACTGGTCGCCGCAGCATACCGCTGAAATAGAATCCCACATCAGTCATCTATTACGCTATTACCCAAAAGGACACAGTGCTTTCCGGCAGTTGTTGGCGTTTTTCGACCATCAGAAATTAGTGATTCCCTCCTATCGAACATTCCAAGACATGTTCAGCCGTGCCTTTACCGCCGAGGAACAACGACTTTGCGCATTATTCTCTTCTATGCCAGCGTCAATCAGTGAACAGTTGACGAGGTTGGTGCATCGGGATGATGGGATTACGGCTCTGAATATCATCCGTGCCGACCAGAAGGATTTTCAGTACACAGCTGTCAAATCGGAAGTAGATAAAGCCTTGAGAATTGAAGCCCTATATGCTTTTTCCGAAGGGTTTCTTCCGTCACTGTGTTTATCAAAAAATGCCATTCGCTACTATGCCGATATCGCCGAGCAATATGCCGCGTCCCGGCTGCGCAGGCTGAGTAAACCGCAACAATGGCTCTATGCCCTTTGTTTCGTCTACCACCGATACCAGCAGATCATGGACAACCTGATAGTGAGTTTCAGCTATCACACGCGTGCTATCATGGATGCTGGCAAAACCTACGCTTCAATAGCACACATGGAGCACAGTTCCAAGGTAGTTACGGACTTTCCCAAGCTGGCAAAGTTTTTGAAGTGGTTTCCAAATCGGAGCTTAAGTATGAGCCAAGGCGATCTGAATGAAATGGCCTTCAGCATACTGTCCAAAGAACAGTTTTCAGCCATGGCAGAATTTCTGGAAGGAAAATCCTTCGATAAGAAAGCGTCCTTGTGGGAATACTATGGTAAATCGTCCCGCATATTTGCGTTGTACCTGCGCCCGATATTTTCAACGGTAAAGCTGGAGTACTACAAGGAAAACAGCTATATCGGCGAATTGATCAATCTGCTGAAAGCGCATTATGCCAGTGGCAAGAGCGCATCAGACTTGAAACTCTGCGATGACCTGGGGATCACAATCCCCAAAAATATGATCTCCTACTTGAAGAAGTTACCTACAGATACGCACATCGATCCGTATTTGTTCGAGTTTTTTGTCTACCAGAAGATTTACCATGAACTTGAACGAGGTCGTTTGTATTGCAATGATAGTGTCTCGTATTGTGATATTGATGCCGACTTAGTGGATGATGCTCTAGTTGATGATGTGGCCGAGATCGCTGCTGAATTTGGTTATCCCAAGATACCCATCTACTGCGATCAACGGCTTGATGAAGTGCTTCAAGAGTTGAATGATTCTTGGGCGCGAACGACTAACAATATCCGCGAGAACACCAATCCAGGTTTTAGCGTGCGCGAAACCAAGACCGGGAAACAACACTGGTGCTTACTCTATGACAGTGCCGAAAAGCTGGATGATGCATTTTTCAAAAATCTACCAAAAGTCGAAATTTCCAAAATCGTGATGTTTATCGGTGATAAAATAGGTATGTGGAATAGTTTTACCCATTTAAAGGATCGATACACTAAGCGGAAAAAGCCGCTGCCATTGGCAATAAACGCATGCTTGCTGTCCGAAGCGTTTGGGTTTGGTACGCTAAAAATGGCGGATATGTCTGATCTGGAAGTTAGCCAGTTACGTGCAATGCGTGAGGATTTTGTACGAGTGGATACGCTGTGCGCCGCGAACGACATTGTAAGTAATCATATTCACTCGCTACCGATTTTCAAACAATGGAACCTCATGGACGACAAAGTGCTAGCCGATGCTGATGGGCAAAAGTTTGCTACCTCAGACAGCACGATACAGTCCCGATATTCTAGAAAGTACCTCGGCAAAGGTCGAGGCATTTCACTTTACACACTGCTCGCAAACTATGTGGCGGTCAATGCGAAGAATATTGGTTTGAACGAGTACGAAGGGCATTCGCTATACGACATGATTTACAGCAATAAAACCGATATTGATATTCATATGGTGACGGGCGATAACCACTCATTGAACAAGCTAAATTTTGTCGCTTTGGACTCCATTGATGTGGATTACGTTCCCAGTATTAAGAACGTGCGAGACGCCGCTGACGATATCTACACTGCCAAACCTCTAGACTATGACACTGGTATGTTCAAGCCAAAGGGCGTGATCAATGTTGATCGTATTCGCTCTCAGAGACATGGTATTATGCGGGTTCTGCTGTCACTCATCATGCAGGAAAACACCCAAAGCAACATTATTCGTAAACTCAACTCCCATGCACGTTACGCCAGGCTGAAAGCAGCGCTGTTAGAATATAATACGATCTTCAAGAGTATCCATGTGCTCAGCCTCATCGATGATATGGAGCTCAGAAAGGCGATCCGTAGCGCCCGAAATCGTACCGAAGCCTATCACCAGTTACAAAGCAGCATAAGAAAAACGTATAGAGGCGTATTTCAAGGAAAAAGAATCGTCGAAAATCGTGTCAGTGCCCATGCAGCTAGGTTAATCGCTAATTGTATCATTGCTTATAACAGTATGATTTTGAATTCCGTGTACCAAAAGATGCTGGCTAACGGCGTTTCTCAAAAAATAATCGATGAATTTACCCGTATTTCACCAATTGCGTGGACACACGCCTTGTTCACTGGGCGGTACAGTTTCAAGAAAAGTGGCGGATATATTGATGTGGAGGCCATGGCGAAGATCCTGGAAGAGCATGTGAAACAGCATTTCTGGCGTGATGATGAACATGAAAGCTAATCATGGCTTGGGTTTTCAATCAAACTTTACACATTTGTCGGTTCTTCCACAGGACCCCTATTCATCTAATAACCTCTACTACAACATAGGTAATTAGCCGTCATACTATTTTGTGATGTACTATTTTTAAGCCCATGTTTAACCTTACATGGTATCTATCCAGCACTTCCTGTACTTTTCGGCAAAAAAGGATTGCCATCTTAGCGTATTTATGGGTTTTGTAAATGCCAATTGATGAATATTCGTACAACGAAATGTTGTTTACCGAATTTTTGTGCCGAAATTACCATTTATCTTTTGATTCTTATAAATATAACAAGTTATATCTATTCCCAGCCTTATAATTACATTTTTGGATAATGTTATGTCTCGTTTTTCAGCTCTAATTTTAATTTTTTTATCATCTTTTGTCCTAGCTCACCCAGGAGGTAAAGATACAAATGGTGGTCACACCAATACAAAAACAGGAGAGTATCACTGCCATAGCAAAACCTGCAGAATTGATAGTTCTGTTAATGTTGTATCGAATACCTATAACAGAGATGATTGGAAACATTGGTCAGACTTTGACGGCGACTGCATGAATACTCGACATGAAATCCTTAAGTCACAAGCCATCTCATCGGTGAAACTTTCACCTAATGGCTGCTACGTATCAATGGGAGTATGGGTAGATCCATTTAGCGCAAAGACTTTCACCAGGGCTAGCGATCTAGATGTCGATCATATCATCCCTTTAAAGTGGGCTCATGATCATGGTGGCAATATATGGAGCGCGGAAAAGAAAGAGCAATTTGCAAATGATCCAGAAAATCTTATCGCAGTCGATGACGGGCTTAACCAACAAAAGGGCGCCCAAGGTCCTACTGAGTGGCTTCCACCTAACCATAATTTTAGATGTGAATATTTATCTTTTTGGGTTTTGTTACTTAATAAATACAGTGAGCTTACGCTTACGTCATCAGAAGAAAGAATTTTTAATCGTCAACTAAAGGCGTGTAATTTGTAGTGCTAATGAAAAGGAAGCTTTCAGTCACCCCCGCATACTTGCGTTTTATTATATAGATCTATGATTTCTTTAATATTTTATTGATATCAATATTCACAAAAGTCTATTCTTTAAATGCACTTCACGTTCCGTTAGGTGCTTAACATAATATTTAAAGGATGCTTTTATGTTCAATCGGTTTAAATCTATACCTCTCATTGCTTCGTCTGTAACTGTCGCATTAGCTTCAATGCCCATCTCTGCAGAAATCATTAATGTCACTGGTACAGCGGCTATATATTCTGTCATTGATAGCAATAATAATGTTTTAGCATGGTCTGACGAAATCTATGAACGCGGTACCTTGATGTCATTCTCTATGAGAATAGATACGGATAACATTGATAATAAACATTATTACAATGACACCACTAATGAGGTTATCTTCGATAGAGATGGTGGTCCAGACTATCCTGATTGGCCTACTAGAGTAAAAGGTAGTAATTATGGAAATGATTATAGGCTTTCTACGTATACTGAATCATTTTCAACCATGGTCGTCACACTACCCGAAGTTGTCATAAATGATACTGTATACCCTGAGAGAACGTTTAGCCATAAACCAATCAATAACCCTTTAGCGTTTAAAATAGGTGAAAACTTTCTTAAACAAGCCAATAGTGGCTCGAAAAGCACTGATAGAATTGATATTTCACATTATGATTTGGTCGAATATGCACAAGATAACGGTCCCTATATTGAACACAACCACCAGCTAAAAATTTCAGAAAATAGTATTGATCTATTCCACTCTGGTAATATTTTAGAGCCATTTTCATACTATGGTGGCACTGGTACCACGTTTAGCTCATTTTCAACCAAACAAAAAAAAGTTACTGGTAGCGCCCCAGAAGAATTAACAATTAGATTTCAAGTTAAGTCTCTAAACTGGGAACCAATGCAAGCATGTTACTAAGTAGAAGCCGTTTAGGTTAAGTTCTTTGAATGTGGTAATTATTAGCTGGTTACCACATTTAATCATTGTTGAATTTAGGAATTCTTATCTTGAAAGCTTTCGCTGAATATTTTGAATTAAAAGGCTTAGAATATAGATGCAATACGCTTCTGCAATTTGGTGATAGCTGGGATTTAATTGGTAATGCCGTATTAGCTAATCCTGGTAGCGCTAAACCTAAGTCAAAGATCGTTAGCGACGAACAAAATTTACTAAATAATTTCTATCAAAAGTACCGGAAAGAAGACAGCTTTCAACCAGAGAATTGGCATTCATTTTCTCCTGATCCAACGATGGGGTTTATAGAGAAAATTTTTAATGGTTGGTATTTAGGGGAGAGCATTTCGCTTAACGGAGTCATCCAGCTTTTTAATACATTCAACATAAAGAATCAGAATCTTCAGCAAGCTATAACTCAAATTGGCGTTGAGTCTGATGTACTTTTTTCATACCAAGCAAGTAATTTCTTTCACGATCAGCCAACTTATTTTGGTTTTAGTAATGCAGTACTTTCAGATAACACACTGAGAAAGGTTGCAGTAACCATTTTCGAGAATTCTTCTGAGAAGATACAAGGACTGTATAATGAAGATTTTACGAAAAACTCTTTTTACCACCCTATGTATATTAATAAATCATATCGAAAGCCTAGCTTTCAATCATATAAAAAAGAAGTTCTTCCCTTGTTTGTCATTAAGCCATGATGTTTAATAAGCCATTATTAGAATTTATTTGAAGAATAACTAAAAATAGCAAAAGCTTCTAAAAAGAACACAATTTATAATGCCAAATAGAATTGTTTTGTACAAAACAATTCTATTTGGCATACGATTTACCTTTCTTTCCATAATACTTCCTTATAGAACATTATATGTTATTCTAAATAGAATACTCACATTTGGAATACTATTTATGAAAGTTGATATTTTCCCTCTAGATATTGCCAAGGGTCCTGCTTTTTGTAACCGTGACAAAGAACGAGCTTTACTTAAACATAATATTGAAAGTAATACCCACACCATCATTTACGCTCCTAGGCGCTACGGCAAAACAAGTTTAGTGCTAAAGGCTTGTGATGAATCAGCCAAAGCTGATAATGAAATTTACTTCCTTGATTTGGACCTAATGTGGGTAGCATCAATAGAAAATGTTATCCATATAATGCTAAAAGAAACTAGCCAATTACTTGCCAGTATTATTCCTGCATACGAACAGGCGCTATCACTCATTAAAGATATTGGAAAACACGTAGAAGCATCATTAAGTCTATCAAACAATGGTTTTAAACTTGATTTGAAAGCAGCGAAAGCGTCTCCAGATTCGCTTATTGATATTCTTAATATGATTGATTCGTTTGCTGTGAGAAAGAATAAAAAGATAGTTATTTTTTTAGATGAATTTCAGCAAGTAAGCGAGCTTGAAGAGAAAGTTTCAATCGAAGCTGCATTTAGATCAGCGGCACAAAAATCTCGTAATACGACATATATTTTTAGCGGTAGTAACAGGCACATGTTATCTATGATGTTTGAGGATAAATCACGACCGCTTTATCACATTTGCGATCAGATCAACCTTAAAAGAATTAGTAATGAAAGCTATTTAGAGCATATCGGTAACGCTGCTAAATTACATTGGAAAGAAACAATTGACGAAGCAGCAATTTCAACAATCTTATTTCTAACACGTCGACATCCGTATTATGTAAATAGTTTATGCCGTATCGTGTTTCAATATAAAAGTCCTCCTACAGTCGATGATATAAAAAATGAATGGGACAAATACGTAAATCGAGAAGAAAAAAGATTTTTAGCCGAGTTCACTCAATTAAGTAATGTACAAAGAAAATTGCTACAAGGTCTATGTCTCTATCCGACCTATCAGCCGACAAGCAATGAGTTTCTACATTTAGCCAAGGTAAAACATGGCAGTGTCAAAAAAGCTTTAGACAAACTTTATGCTTTGGATATGATTCATAAAAGTGATCGCGGCATTATTGAACCTACCGACCCTGTAGTTTTGGCAGGGATAAAACAAACTACATGAAATTGGTTGTTTCAAGCATATAGTGACTATTTGAGATAGCTATCGCTATTTCAAAATCACTATTTAGTGGAAATAACTTCCATTTCTAAGCAGTTTGTCAGCCCTTCATAAATCAGTACTTTGGATTAAAACTTATCCATACTTATGAAGGAGCTTGTATACATGCAACCCAATCTTGAAACCATACCAACACCATCGAATATCACTACGTTATTTGACTTCACGCAACTAAATGATGGTGATGCATTCAATGCACCGCTAGATTTAATTGATGATTTTCCTGGTGGTAACATCAGAAGAGATCGTAACCCAGATGCATTTTCAGAACTGAGAGCAAGTATCAGATCAGCAGGTGGCGTTACCCAAGGCGTAACAGTCAGAGCAAACCCTAATAATCCAAATCGTTTGCAGTTACTTGCAGGTTATGGAAGAAGGGAAGCTTCACTTCTAGAAAACTTTATCAATATACCTGCCGTTTTTAAGGTCGCTGACGATAAACAAGCCCTTGCAATAATGCTATCTGAAAATATGACCAGAGAAGACCTGTCTCTTGCAGATGAAGTTGTAGCCGCAAAGCGATTCATAAGCCTTCACGATGGCAATTACGAACTTGCAGCAGCAGAGTTAAACTGGTCAGTTAACAGGCTCAAGGGTCGTCTTGTGTTAAACCAATGTAGTGAAAATGTATTAAATGCGTTGCACACTAAATCTATAAAACTTGGTCACGCAGAAATACTTTCTCAATTTACTGAAAAACTTCAAAACGGCACCCTAGAAAAAATAATCGCTGAAAATTGGTCGATTGAGTTACTCAAAGAAAGGGCAGGCAAAGCTGTAAGAGTATTACGCAATGCAAAATTTAATATAGATGAATGCCAGTCCTGTCCTCATAACAGTGAAGTGCAAGCATCTCTTTTTGACAACACCATCGGTAAAGCTAAGTGTGCAAATTTAAGCTGTTATAAAGCTAAAACTGATCAATGGATAGAAACTCAAAAAACTGCCTTAGAACAAGATAACGGCATAGTTTTATTAGCAATAGAAAAACCTGAAAGTGACCGGAACCTAGTTAGTCCTGAAATAGTCGGTGAAAGTCAGTTTGGTGATGGTTGTAGTGGATGCATTAGTAATGTCGTCATTCTACAAGACGGTATCAATAGCAATTGTGGCGAAACACATTTCAACCAGTGTATTGATACTGATTGTTTCCGAAAGATGGTTAAGTCTTTTGCAAAGACACCCGTGAATGAGAAATTGAATATACCAAAAAGCGAGACCAAATCATCAAACATTAAAACGCCAACACCTAAAGAGGGAAAAGATTTAAAAAGCACCGTTACACAAAAGACTCCGGCTTCCGTCATTGAAAATAACAAAGATGAATTAAGAAAAATCGGTGCTGAACTCTATACGGATGACCTTCACTTTTTTGAGGCTTTCTCAGTTTCTTCAATTATAGACAAATCAAGTTTAAATCGGGATACATCACTTTTTGAAGGCACCAATCTGAAAATAAACACTTCTGGTTCATTCAATGACAGAGTTTTAGCACTATACCGATTGACACCTGATGAACTGAAATTAGTAAAGTATAACGCCATCAGAAAGATGATGTTAAACACGAGTAGTTCAGCCTCAGTGGGCTTTGACCCTAGAGCTTTAATGATTTCGGCTTTATCTGAACATCAATTTGGGCACAAAACAGCAGCAATTAGATGGAAGCCAAGTAAGAAAAGCCTCACCAACTATTTAAAAGGTGGAATCCTAAATATCACAGCAAAGTCAGGCTTTGATGCCGCTTATGAGAGCAACAAAGGGGAAGGTTCATTGAAGAAACTTCGCAACATGAAAAAAGATGATTTAGTGGATGAAATAGTAAGTTTTGAATTTGATTGGAACCATTACGTTCCTGATGATTATATCTCCATTCTTACTAAATAAAGCTCTTAAATCATAAGTTCTACTTAGTTTGTGTCTTTTAAAATTGTCTGTACGTTTGTTTTACTGCTTCAAGATAGTGATCAGTAAAACAAACTTTAGAAACTTAATTTATGAGGTGTATTGTGATTGAACAGTTGAGTCAATTAGTAAGTGCGGCAGGTGTTGAGCGAATGAATTTATCCATCCAAAGCCATGGAAATAATGATCAAGTAGACGTTGTTATTCAGTGTGTATTTGGTAGAGAGCCTGAAAAAAGCACAGGCGAACAAAAAAAGCTTAGGTCAGTCCTTTCCACACCGATAAGAGTTTCTGGTTACGTGGGTGAAGTAGACGTAAAACTAGATGATCTTCTATATAGATATGTTCATAGCGTGAAGCCATCACTAGATCAGTTAACAACTGATATTGAGGCCATTGCAGATAAAGCTAATGGTGTACAAGCTGATACGGTAACGGCTTGTAAGGAACAATCTACACCAGTAATCCCTACTAATAATGTGAATGAAGATGCTTTAACTAATGGTGAAGCCGACAGTTTATAAGGAGAAATAAAATGGCGTTAGTAAATGCATTAAAAAGAGTGTTTGTTGTAGGTTCAACTAAATTAGATGACCCAATGCCTGGGGCACCTTTAACAGATGCGGTTAGAACATTAAGTCAGAATTATCCTCAATTCAGATGGACAAATGTTTTTGAGGAAGATGGTGTCGTAGTAGGTGATTTCTTAGAGTTTAGACTTCAACTTCCCCCACCAAAAGTAAACGGATAATGAAGAATAAAAGTCGCAACCTAAATAGAGAGTTAGAAGAATGGCAAAAGCAATGCGATCAGCAAGTAATGAACCGGCAGTCTTTAGAAATCAAAAGGCATCAATCGCAGTCGTTCAGAAACCTAAGTCTATTTGTACAGAAAGCAAAAGTCTTGGAGGTAACCATTCCAGAAAGCATTGCCTTACCACCCATGTAAATAAGCCTATTACTCATCTTTCAGCAGGTTGGGACGTTCCCATATCTAGAAAAGTAAAATCGGTCTATGGTGTTTGTGAAACACCATTAGACTTAGATTTCATGAAATCTGCTAAGCCCTTAAAATCACTTATAGAATTCGGCTTAAATCTATCAGTTTTTTCTGAGGACAATGTATTTCAAGCATTAGATGCAGGGTGTACGGGTTCATTTGAGCAAAGCTCTGCATTTTTTTCATTAGCTGATTCAGTTCTGAATCACCTAGGTCAGTCATTAGAAATGTCATCTAAAATTTGGCTCACTCAATTAGAAAACTACAACTTCAAACACTCTAATGAAGACTGGTGCTCTTCATTTACATTCATTGGCGATGATTTTGAGTTTGTAGACTGTTCGGATATAAAAGAAGGTGTTCTTACATCTCAAAAGGTTGGAATCGATTTACTGGATTTTGATTTGGAGCTATATCCTCAAGAAATAAGACAGGATATTTTTCAATTTATAATGTTCGCTTCTAGATTAAGTGGGCATGGTACGACAATTGATATGCTTCTCGATGATATGGTGCAATGGACAGCTATTGGCGAAGCCGCAGAACTATCACTTGAAACTAAAAATGAAATACTTTCAGATGTTATATCTGGCATAGATACTGATCATGCAGTAAGTAAACATGTTGACTTAGAGGATATATGGTGTGAAGCAGATACGCTTGTTGAGTTTTTAAAGGGAGAAAAGATTGCTTTGAGAAGGCTAGGAGAGTCTGTAAATCTTACTGAAAACAATGTTCAAAACTTTCTTGATAATTTAAAAAATAAGCAAAACACTTCTCCTATCTGGCTTATAGACGCTACAGCTATTCTACTAAAGTTTGCCGATTTGGATTTAGACCATAATGAAGTAACTAGTTATCATGGAGACTTAGATTATGGTTTCCTTGCACCTATAGGCTTTAATCTGCCCTATGAGCAAGATATTCTTGAAAATACACACCAAATGTCAATGCAGGGCGAAGAACCTTCAATATTAATGCTTAAGTTAAATAAGCATCTGATGACATATTTAAAGAATATTGATCTTGGTGAAAGCTTACTGCTTTTTCTACACCAAATGTTAGATCAATATCACAAGTAGCTTTCTTTATCAGACCCGATTTCCACGTAAATCTCCTCATTCAAAAACAATGATACGTTAGTTCAATCAAGGCTCAATACAGTTGGTTAGCGTTTAAACATTTAAAGAATGGGGATTTAATAATGGCTTCAATATTCAAAATAAAACACAACACTAAAAGCGTCGATGTCAGGCCTATAATGGCAATGGTCTTTCATGGCATTAATGAACAAAATATAGCATGTTCAACTATTCATACTGTTAAATCTAATAATCAACTAAGTGTTGGGCAAGTAGCTAATATTAAACAGTTAAAAGCATTGTTTGATAACCTGATTGAAGAGAAAGATCGATTTAGTGAAGCAACTGAATTATTTTCTGACGCACTTTTATTTGATTCTGATAATGAAATAATATGGTACCGAAAGAGATTCCATAAGGAAATCTGGTTTAGAGTAGGTAAAGGCATACAATCATTTTTTGTTGAATGGCCTGCTTTACTTTATAAAGCCAATAAGAAGTCTAATTCCCTACAAGTATTCGCTTTGTCATCAAATTCTAGACCCACCCCCAATACTCGCTTATATCATGCGCCTTTAATGAATATAAATAGCTTTGGAGTGTTATGTCAGGGTACTGCGGCATTACCTAAAGATATTAACGTATCTACAATAGCTGATTGTGAAAGCTCTCTAATAGATTCCCAATTTACCCATATAAATCACACCAATACTTTGCGTAATGGCGCTAATAACACCGAGTTAATTAGTTTTTGGCAGAGCAAGGAAAACAACAAACTTCCGAAGAGAGTTTTAGCTAGTGAAATGTGTTTATGGGGCAAAATGTCTCAACTACTAAATGGAGGTAAGTAGTATGAATAAACTATCAATACCTTCTGATTGGTTAGATCGTAAACTGAAAGTTGCTCTTGTTGGGTGCGGTGGAACAGGCAGCGAAATGATTGATGAGTTATTCCGCATGCATACTCTCATAATAAGATTAGGGGGCAATGGTTTAAATGTAACAGCTTTCGACCCTAAGCTGGTGAACCATGCTAATGTTGGTAGACAAAGATTTTGGCATGCTGATATTGGTTATCAAAAAGCAGAAATCCTTATAACGCGACTAAATAGCTTTGGGGGTGTTCATTGGGAATATCGTAATGTGTTATTTGAGCCCAATTTAATTACTAATTTTGATATTGTTATCACTTGTGTCGATTCACCTGTAATCAGGGCACGAATAGGGCAATTTGATTTTAATCATCACTACTATTCATCCAAAACATTTAGATTATGGTTAGATTGTGGCAATGATAGTCACTCAGGGAATGTTATTTTAGGGAACTTAGGTGACAAAGTTGAAAACTATATACCCAATGTTTATGACTTATACCCTGTACTTGGCAATATGCCCGATGATAATGAACCTTCTTGTTCTACTGAAGAAGCTTTAGAAAAACAAGATTATGGTATTAACAGGTCAGTAGCTAGAGAGGGGGCTAACTTATTATGGCAATTGATTAGGCATGGTTCCCTAAGTCATCATGGAAGTTATATCAATATTCAAGAAGGTACTGTCACCCCGCTTAAAATATGCTCTAAGCAGTGGTCTGTTTATGGTTATCATGGAGCAACCAATTAATCACTAATTCGTAAAAAGGTTAAGCCGCCTTTGTATTCAAATTAAGCAAAGGTTGGCACCTTAATAACATTATCCAAATCAACAGGTTAAAGTACTTTTGGCGAAAATAATGCTTTTCCCTGCCATCGCCTATTTTGGCGATATCGAACTAAACAATTTTAAGCTATCGCTAATAATTGTTTAGGTTGTTAATGATCACTTGTCGAATATACTAATTGTAGTTTTTTTAATAAGAGCAGTGTTTAGTTGATGCGGCTGATATTGTTCATATAATTGCGTGATTTATATTTACGTTATTGGGTTTATTGCTATGAAAACGGAAGAAAGCCAAATCTTACTTTTTAAAGATTATTGGGATGAAGAATATCCAGATAGAACAGATTACATTGACTTTGCAATGAGTTCTCTTCGGAACACTTTTTCAGCGCCTATAGTCAACTACTTAAGAATTAGACCTTGGCATGAATGCATTAACGATATAAAGAATAACCTTCTACAAGACCTAATTTATGACCAAAAAGCAGGGTTGGTTGTGGATGGCGCAGGAAATGCTCATAAAAGTATAGTACCTGGCATTTATATAGCACATAAAATTGTAGAGCTCGCCCCAGAATCAATTTTGAGCAAAAGACCGGAAAGACTTAGTTTATCTGCTGCGATCTTACAGAATACGACCTTTTGTGATCCTGCTCTTGCTTACATCAATGAGTATGGAGCCTTTCAGTCAAGCGTTTCGGGTAAGAGCATTTTAGAAATAGGTGAAGATTTAATACTCGGTAATGCTGAACAAACTGTCTTTGGGAATTATCAAATTGTAAGAACTAAATATCATGATGATGCCAAAATGGCTTATTTAGATATCATGAAAAAGGCAAGAGTTGAGCTTCCTTCTGGCTAAAAACATACTATTATCGAGTTATGTTTAGAAAAAAGATTAACCCTAAACATCATTAAAATTAATGAGCTTTTTGAAAGTACTAAAGAAATTTTCTAGCAAGAATAATGAGAAGCTGAATTGGTGAGAGTTAAGTTTGACAGTAATGTTACATCCAAATAAAACAGAACCTCAACGCTATCGCGTTTGGGATAGAGAGATGAATATTCAGCGTTATTTCCCACTTACTAAAGTAGGGAAGCAGGCTGCTTATGAGCTTGATAGCAAAGTCTCTGCAGCAAAAAATGCGAAAATACTTATAAGTCAGCTTGGTATAAACAAACTGTTTGCCCAAAATGGGAGCGTTATAGGTCTAAAGAGAAAATACCGTATTCGCAAGGATAGAGCTTCTTATGAGTGTTTTTGTCTATATGCTTGTGGTAAGCAAACTGAGTTTGTAATTAATAGCCAGAACTTTGAAAACGCATTTAATAAGTCAGTAAATTGGCTATTAGACAAGCATGGTATTGCAGCTACATTTGAGATCAAACAGATGTTTAGAAAAGCGAAGCGGTTTTACTGGAATTCAGTTAAGCCAAATCATTAAAGCAAAGGGGATAATAAATAAAGTGGATATTACAGTTATTCTATGGGAGGTGTTTCAAAAAGCATGGTTCTTAATCCCTCTAGCGATGCTAGCTGCGTTGATCAAATCTTCCTGGTTTAAAGGGATTATTGGGGAGGCTTTAGTAAATATATCTACAAAGCTTTTACTCAATAAAGAAGAGTACCATCTTATAAAAAATGTCACATTACCGACAAATGATGGCACAACTCAAATAGATCATATTATCGTTTCAAAATTTGGTATTTTTGTCGTAGAAACGAAGAATATGAAAGGATGGATTTTCGGTAAAGAGCAACAAAAAATGTGGACTCAGAAAATCTTCAAAAGTTCTCATAAGTTCCAGAACCCATTGCATCAAAACTATAAACACATTAAAACTCTTCAGGAATGTTTAAATATCGATGAAAGCAAGCTCTTCTCAGTGATTGTTTTTGTTGGGGACAGTAGTTTCAAAACTGAAATGCCAAAAAATGTGACTTATGGAAGTGGCTATGCGCGATTTATTAAGTCAAAAAAAGAGATCGTTTTTACTGTAGATGAAGTTCAAGACATATTGTCACAGATTCATCAAGGCAGGCTCAAATCATCTTTGAAAACGTCGCGAGATCATGTCAGACACGTTAAAAAGATAGTAGAGAACAAGAAGCTCATTACCTATTGCCCAAAATGTGGGTCAGATATGGTTGAAAGGGAAACAACAAAAGGCACCAACAAAGGAAGCAAATTTTTAGGTTGTTCTGCATTTCCTAAATGTAGGTCGATACAGCCAATTAATTAATAGAAAAACCTATATACGGAATCTCAAGCAATTGAATAAGAATGTAATTACGAGAATTGGAAAGCCAAGAGGTTCAATTGTACCAAAATTAGGCATGTCTGGACGATTTGAAATGCAAATGTGGCGCGGAATAAGTGAGCAATCTAATGAGGTTGACGGTTATAAATTTTCAAGTGATGCGGGTGACTACGGAAGAGGTGAATATTGGGCGCGAGATGAATCATTTGCAAGAATATATGGTTCAGTAATTACTAGAAAGGTTGAGCTAGATAATGCTCTTCACATATCTCCAAATGATATCGTCATCTTAGCAAAAGATATTTATGGTACCACAATAAAAAACCAAGCTAATCATTGCAGATTCAAGGCATCTGAAGAGTTGACTAAAGACATGATTTCAAATGGTTACGATGGAATAGTGGTCTATGGCTATGAACGATTTAGAATGTGGTCTGCTTGTATATTTAAGCTTTATACAAAATGAATAATTTTTACGGGGAAGGTTAGATGGAATGTAAGGATAAAAGCTTGAAAAAAGGAATAAGCCGAAGCTTACTAATAAAAGCCTCTGAGGTACTTGAGCTTTTAAATACAGAGAATAATGATTCTGAAACAATGGGCAAAATGAGACAACGTGCGTTTGAAATACTGCCCAGAGAAGATATGCTTAAAGTGCGCGAATACTTTAACTCACCATCTGATTTCACTGTGAATGAAGATACATAATCTAAGTAGTTTAAAGGTCGTGAGCATATCCTATGCCCACGGTTGATACTAAATATCAGCTACCGCGCGAATAGCACGATACCAAACATATACTGCTACAATCGTAAGATATGTATCTATCGGTGTCATAGTCCCTCCAGGGTTTAGCAGGTTAATCGGAATATTAATATTCGCAGACGCTGCGCTTATTTAGTGATTAAATAACGCTGAAAAACCTTTTCTTTAAATTTAACCAAAAAGAAATAATTAATGACTACTACAGGGAAAGGTATATTCTTACCTAGTGCACTTTGGGATCACTTTGGAGAGCGGATTGTAGTTTATCATGCATCATCAAAGCTTTTTAAGAGTTTTGACAGGAGCTTTTGGAATTCCGGAATTGGCAACCACAAAACGACTTCATTTATGTATAAATATTTTCAATTTACAAAAACGTTTAATGGTGCTGTTAAAGCAGGAAAAGAGTTACGCATACCCTCATACTTTGTACACACAGTTTCTATCCCAGAAAAGTTATTAGTTTCTATGGGATTGATGGACTGGGAAGATCTATATGATGGCCATTATCCCTATTCAGTGGGACTAACTTATTGCCGACATTGCGTTGTCATTAGGTCTGACTTAATTAGCTGATTGATAAAAGCAGAATTTAATATGGTGAGTTCACTAATTAGCCCACTTAATAAAGCTTATGAAAAATAGCTTCCTAAAATACCTATTTTAGCTAGTAATCAGCGAATTAGCGTCTATACTTAATGTAATAAATTAAGTATGAGGCTTTCGATTTGAACGCACCTGTAATTATACTAAAAAATCCAGCACAAACCTATTTAAATACACTTCAGTCGCTTTCATCAAGAAAATCAATGTCTTCTTTCATCCAAAATGGCATTGCCTTGATTCATCCAGGTGAAACAATGGATAGCTATGACTGGTATAACCTCGACCGGCACTTTGTTATTGATTTGCGCAATGCTTTATCTGAACAAAATAAATCACCCAATACTATCAATGGTTACTTATCAGCATTTCGTGGCGTTGCTAAGCAAGCCTGGAAAGAAAAATGGATTGATGTTGAAACGTATCAATTGATCAAAGATGAAAAGATGCAGAAAGGCTCACGTGTAGATAAAGGTAGATCGTTAACGATAGATGAGCTGAATATACTTATTGATTTCTGCATGACTAATGAGAACCCAATTTATCTGCGTGACGCGGTTGCGATAAGTTTGATGTATGGTGCTGGATTGCGAAGACATGAAATAGCAAAGTGCAAGGTATCGGACTTGGATATTGAAGAACAAGAGATTACGGTTACAGGCAAAGGGAACAAGCAACGAACAAACCCCCTCCCCTCTAGGGTTGTAGAAATTATTCAATGCTGGATTGAAGAACGTAAAGAATTAATAAATGCTGACATAATCAGTCCATTTTTACTTCTTCGATTCAGAAAAGGAGGCCGTCCAGTGAATGAAGGAATTACTGATAAGGCAATTTATGACATAGTAGTTAAACTATATAAAGAAGCAGGACTTTCTCGGCTAAGTCCACATGATTTAAGAAGAACATATGCAACACAATTACTTGAAAATGGGATTGATATTTTCACAGTACAGGATTTGATGGATCATGCGGATATATCAACAACAAAAGGCTATGATAAGCGTCAATATAAAGTTAAAAAAAGCGCAGTAAAAAGTCTGAACTTTTAAATTTAGACAATAATAGAATGGGCACTTCTTAGGATAGCGCCCAGAATTACAAGAAGATATCTAACTATAAAATATTGAATTTAAAAACTATTAATCAGAAGAGGTCGACGCATGATGCGCCGACTTCTTGATTGGTTGCATGAAAAGATTAATTGCTTCTGAAGATAAAACTACAGGAACTTTATCTATAAAAAGGAATTGGTAATACCATTCTGGCATTAATCTAGAGAACTCAATAAGATCGGTTATCGTACGAACTTGATTAGTCTCTTTTTCAGTGTTCCAAAAATGAACACCTCCCTCTATATAAAAGCTATCTGATCGCTGACCAGATGGATCTTGAAATGAGGACTTAACGTCAGTTATAAAAACATTAGCTTTTTTAGGAATACCAAGGTTTTTATATTTTCCTTGTTCAAAATACCCTTTACCCTCTAAATACATTTTCTCATCAGTAAAGTAACTAATACCTTTAACATTTTGAACATCGAAATGCTCAATACGAAGATTCTTAATATCTTTACCTATCAATGTCATGATTGCGTCATGAGCAGTTGAAAGAAATAAGGCCTCAGCTTGTTCCTTAGTTGGTGCAATTGATTTTGGGATCCAAGCGAATACTTTTTCATTTAGTCTATCTATATTGGCTTTCCGATGAGCGCCTTTAAATATTCCTAGAGCTAACTGAATGCCTCCAACCTGGTTATTTGAAAGTAGTTGGGAATTAGTAAAACCAAGCTGGTCAGTAAAAAAACCTGCAGAAGCTAAAATATCAACAACTGGTGTTGTAGAGTCAAAAGAACCATTGAAATCATCTGAATAATAGCTTTTGTCAACATCTACAAAATAGTCCCCATTACCAGAAAGACTCATAGTTCTTAAAGCCAATGACATATCTTTAAAGCTTGGGTTGTAAGCAATGGGTGCATTTGTATTTGCTGTGCTGCAAGAAATCAAAAACAGAACAGACAACAACGCGATTAGTTTTAAATAGTTTTTCATAGTTAGTATTTCCATATAGTTAAGTTAAGCTCTCATTATGAGAAAAGTATACCCCTATGTTCAGCGACAATTATGACCGGTCGTCTTAATTGTCGCCGAAAATAATGCTTTATCTGAACAAAATAAATCACCCAATACTATCAATGGTTACTTATTGTTGGCCTTCAATAAAGTTGTTAGCAAACAGGCTTGTAAGTATCTGATTTTGTGTAGTCGTCGTATGACTGAGCTTAATAATAAAGTTGTTAACTTTTGATCATCTTTCGCAGTATTTAGCTGTGTGAATTAGAGTAACGTGACAATAAAGTTGTTAACATATTCGACTGTAGCCAAGAATATATGGTTTAAAAATTAGGTTTTGACGATTTGACATCGAATTTTGTTAACAACTTTATTGTTCCAGAAAAAACTTTGTTGTCCAACAACATTAGCCCACATGATCTAAGAAGAACGTTTGCTATGCATTTAATAGAAAATGGTATTGATATTGAATTTTTTACGGTACGAGACCTCATGGATCATGCTGGCATTTCGACAACTAAGGGCTATGACAAACGCAAAGATAAAGTTAAAAAAGATGCTGTTAAAGCTCTAAAGTTTTAAATATTGTTTAAAGATCCTTAAAAGGTCTTATAATAAAACTGGTCGATTAAAGCGCTAGGAAACATTCCCCGTTCTAGCCAGATTGCGATCTGATATGTGGTTCTACAGGGGTTCCACTTAATCGGCTATAAATTCCAAACTATCACTATTGTTTAATCATTAGAGTTGTCGCGATATTTTTATTCTTGTTCGCTACAAAATTAATTCAAAAAGAAGCCAAATTACTCAATTTAACTACGAAAAATTGCTTCATCATAGGATATTTCTTCCGAAGTTTGAGATACGCCTTGAACATCTATATTATTTCTCACTAGCGTTACTACTTCCTTTTTTTGCGCTATATGTTCAATTTGCTGATATATTTCTGGATAATTAAACTGTAGGACGTCTGGTGCTCTGCATAAGTCAAAAGCACCAGAATCTGCAATAGTATAATAGCCATGTCGCCTACCATTGACTCGCTCTATTACTACACTCATTCTACTCAAAGACTTGAACATTGAATGAACACACCTTTGCGGAATATTTGTTGCCTCAATTAAATCCCTTTCAGTAGGCTTTGGGATTCTGTTAATCGCAACTAATAATGCTAACTTTCTATTATCATCTCGTGCTGCTATGGTACCTTCGGTTCCATTTCCCATAATCGTGTCTCCTTACTATTTTAATATGCTATTCAATGAATAATCCTATATAGAAAACGGAGCTAAAAAGAAGTTTTTTTCTTCTTTTGTAGTTTTTTTCTACATATGAGTATTTTAACTGCGTGTTAGGATGTGTCAACTGAATTTATAGTATTCTGATCTTTCTTTTGGGGTACTTCACAGCTTGATGGGATAAAGAGCTAAACTCAGAATCTTATACTCTTGAATTTGATTTAATATGCTGTTGTATTATTAATCTGTGAACATCTTTTATCTCTTCAGAAGTTCTAAGCTCAAAATCAACAAGAGTATCAACAGTTAAAGATAAGACTTTTTCTAAGTCGTAACTAGACGCCCCAAGGCCTAAGTTTTTAGCTTCGTAAGCTATTATAGATGCAGCCAAGGGCATAAGCTCTTGATTTATCCCCTCCTCCAACTCAGAGTCGAAAGGACAGGCAGATACCTCATCACCATATCTTAACCAAGATACAACTCTGGCTGGTAAAATATCTTCACCTGAATCAATATGTCTCAAGAAATAACGAACTAGATCAAATAGCATCGTCTCTTTAGGTGGTTTATTTTTCGAAATCCAATCTGTAACAGCAGGCCGACTAACATCTAATAATTCAGCTAAATAGCCGATTCGCCCATCATTTAAAGAAGGTGCATCAATGTCACTTGCATCTATAAAGAAATTCAGCCGACGTGAAAAACCAGCATGAATCTTAGTAATCTCAACAGTAGGAGAAGACTGAAATTCTTTTTTTAAGGCATCTAAACGAACGACTTTGTTTTTCATTATTTTAGTCCTAGATTGTCGAGTAAGATGTTTGTTGGCAAATATCGCAAATTATTTATTATAATAACGATCATACATAATAATATAGATTATAATAATTTTTGTAAGCGTCTAGCCAAGTACACCTAATATCAGACTTAACAGTTTCTTAAGCTAGTTCCCAATTTCAAAAGGAGCTAGCACATGACTAAAAAGAACACCAAGAACGCCAAACACGACTGGCCAAGCATATTCGCTTATCAAAAAGAGAGCGGCTTAACGGTCGCAGAATTTTGCTCCATACATAAAATCAGCACCTCTTCGTTTTACCTCAACAAGCAGCGACGCTCAGTAGGCAATAATTTTGTCGAAGCCAAAGTTGTTCGGCAAGTGTCTGAACAAGTCACTCAAGTTACACGTTCTAAGAAAACAATCACGCTAATCACCCAAGCAGGTGAACTGTCTTTTCCTGATTCGATATCACCTGATTTTTTAGTCAGCGTGATAAAGGGCTTATCATGAAGATGTTTGTTCAGCCTTCCCATATTTATCTTCATCGACAGTTTGTCGATTTCAGAAAATCGATTAATGGTCTTTCTGTGATTATTGAGTCTGAGATGAATCTGCCCGTCATGAGCGGTGCCTTGTTCATTTTCTGCAACAAAGCCAAGGATAAATTGAAGATACTCTACTGGGACAAAACCGGCTTTGCCTTGTGGTATAAGCGGCTTGAAAAAGATAAATTCAAATGGCCAAGCCGTATTGATGAAGCGTGTTTAGAATTGAATGAACAGCAGTTGTCTTGGTTGCTGGAAGGCTATGATGTCATCGGTCATCAAGCTGTTAGTTATCAAAATATTATGTAATAAAATCAGGTAAATAGTGTAAATAAAAACAGCAAGTTAGCCTGTGTTTTGTTAAAATGCAGGCATGAAAACAGACATTGAATCGCTTCCTGACGACCCTATTTTATTGAAGAAACTTCTCGCAGAAAGAGATGCGACTATCGCTTATCTTACTGAGCAGTTCCGTTTAGCCCAGCATAAACAATTTGGTAAAAGCGCCGAAGGCTACCCGGGTCAGGGTGAGTTATTTAATGAGGTTGAACAGCTGGTAGATCAGCTTGAAGCGGAACCTAGTGACGCCGAAAAAGAGTCCATCACCTACGAACGCAAGAAGCCTGTTCGTAAACCTTTACCGAAAGACTTACCACGCGACGTCATCATTCACGACCTGGCAGACGAAGACAAAAGCTGTGATGACTGCGGTCATGAATTGCATCGTATGGGTGAAGATAAAAGCGAGCAACTTGAATTCATTCCTGCCCAGATCAAAGTCATTGAGCATGTGCGACCCAAATATAGCTGCCGTCATTGCGAACAACATGCAACGAACGTCACGATTAAACAAGCACCGGTTCCGGCTTCACCTATCCCAAAAAGCTTTGCCACGACTAGCTTGTTAAGCCAAATCATTACCAGTAAATATCAATATGGCTTACCGCTTTATCGACAAGAAAGCCTGTTCAAAGAATATGGCATACCGCTTAGCCGGCAAACGATGTCGAGCTGGTTGCTGAAGTGTGCAGACTTACTCAAACCGCTTTATGACAAACTGCATCAAATCCTCTTGCTGCAGAGAGTGATTCAGGCTGATGAAACCACGCTCAAGGTGATCGAATCCGACAAAACAAAATGCTATATGTGGTTATATTGCACGGGTACTGATTCACCCGACAGTAATTACACCGACATTCCCAACATCGTGCTGTACGACTTCCATGAAAGTCGAGCGAGCCAGTGTGCGATCGACTTCTTGCAGGGTCACTCAGGCTATTTGCAGGTAGATGGTTATCAAGGCTATGAATCCACTCAAGCTACGCTAGTGGGTTGTTGGGCGCATGCACGACGCAAATTCAAAGAGGCTGATATAGCACAAAGCAAAGGCAAACCCAAAGCGGGAAAAGCCACTTGGGCGATGACTCACATCAAAAAGCTTTATCGAATTGAAGCAGCGATAAAAGATAAATCGCCTAGCGAAAAACAAGCGTATCGAATCGAACATGCGACCCCCTTGCTGGAAGAATATAAAACCTGGCTGGATAAATCGATTCTACAAGTACCGCCTAAATCTGCCTTAGGCAAAGCACTCGCATATAGTTTAAATCAATGGCCCAAGCTGACACGCTACTTAGAAGATGGCCATCTGAATATCGATAATAATCGTGCAGAAAGAGCAATCAAACCCTTCGTGATAGGTCGGAAAAACTGGTTATTTTCAAACACTGTAAGTGGTGCTGATGCCAGCAGCGTGCTTTACAGTATTGTTGAAACAGCAAAAGCGAATAACCTCGTGCCATTCGATTATCTTCATCAGGCTCTTAATGTATTGAGCGAGCGTGACGATGATGACACCTTGACAGCTCTATTGCCTTGGAATGTTAGTTTAAAAGTTAGATGACAGGTGTGCTTCGCGTGACGCTTACTAATTTTTATTACACATGTGTAGGTTTTTTCTACAGACTCATTATAAAATACAATGTAAGTTGAAATTATAATTATCCATTCTCGTGGAAATTCTAGCTTCAAACTTACTATCAAAAAAATAGATTATAAAAAAGGCCCTCCCTATTATCCAAAATGGAAGAAGTTTTCTTCACATTAAAGCAGTATTTTTTCTTGCTTTTATAAGCTGCTTTTATACACCCTCTTCATGGGCGGTGGAGATTTACTTTGCCGAACCAAAAGATATCAGCGTTCAAGCTAAGAGAATTTCAGACACTTTACTTTCAACGACTGAAGAACTGGTAAACAAAAGAATTGAAAGCATATCGAGCAAAGCAGCATCAAATATGGGGGGTAACTCAACACTGATCATTGCTATAGGTCCAGATGCACTCTCTGAAGTACTTTCAGGGTCGGGGTTAGCCCCAGTTATTGGCGTGTTTATATCAAAACTATCTTTTGAATCTGTTTTAAATACAAACGATACCAAAAGAACTAGAGAAATTTCAGCTATTTACTCAGACCCTTCGCCTTTTAGACAAGTGGCGTTAACAAGAGCACTTTATGGCCCTGGGCACACAAGTGTCATAATTGGGTCGCAATTTTCACAGATGTATATTGATGATTTTTCTCAAGCTGCTCTTTCTGTAGGCATTAATCTCAAAGTCATAGATTTAGCAAACATATCTTCAACCTCAGACTTTATAGCAGAAACCAATACGGCTAGTTCCATTTTACTACTCAAAGATAAAAGCCTGTTTGACAAGATTTCATTAGAAAAAATATTGCTATCCAGTTATGACTTTAATCATCAAGGTGTTATCGGATATAGCAAAGGCCTAGTTAACAGTGGAGCTGCTGCAACCACTTACTCTTCCCTATCAGATATTGCAATGTCTATAAATGATCAAAATAATAAACTTGAAGCTAATGAACTGCTTATTAAACCTAGTTATACAAATACATTCCAGGTGGCATTAAACAAATACATTCTAAGATCGCTTGATGTGGTTAATATGTCTGAAAAGGAAATACACTCTGAAGTCTCAGACTTAATCTTAAAGGGTGGTATTGAATGAAACCCTTGATAAGATTCTTAATGAGGCACCTCTCAATAAAAAGTAGATTGGTATTGATGTTTCTTGTGCCAGGTGTAATTTATTACCTGTTTTCTACAGCACTATCTTTTTCTCATATCCAAAGTTTATCCGGTGCAAAGATTAATGAATTACAAGCTGTAATTGAAAGCGCCATTGGAAAGACTTCTGGTCAATTTCTAAGTAGAGGACTAACTGATGACCTAGAAAATGTTCTGACCTCTTTAGTAGATAATACCGCAGTCTCAGGTGCGGTTGTTTTCGATGTAGATAGTTCTATCTTTGCACAAGCTGGTGATTTGAACTTAACCGGCAATATAAAAGCCTTTGAACACCCTATATATCACCAAACTATTGTTCCTGATTTTGAGGGGATAGACTTCAATGATGGCGTTTCAAAAAGCAATCCCGTTCAAATTGGTGTACTCAAATTTTATGTAGATATTGAATCAACTATGGATCAGTCATGGAAAGCTGCAATCGGTGATTCTTTGATGCTTTTAATTACAATTCTTATATGCTCTCCATTTTTCTTTGCTTTATACCAGTCTTTTAATATACCGCTATCCTCGATTTTAGATAACATTTTAAAATTTGAGCAAGGTAAATACGACTGGATTGAGGCTCAAAGTGGTGATGACGAATTTTCAAGAGTCAAGCAAGCATTGGTTCGCGTCGCAAACACTGTAAATGAACAGACTAAACAAATAAGTGAAGCAAATAGCGCCCTTGTGCGTATTTTTACCAACTGTGAACGCCAAATTTTGTCTAGCGTGA
>TARA_R110002072_G_scaffold953_3_pt1 | contig 37418 bp, 29 predicted proteins | sample TARA_R110002072 | Tara Oceans TARA_R110002072 (sample SAMEA4397118) | marine metagenome | biome: Polar Biome; feature: [SRF] surface water layer (ENVO:00010504); material: water (ENVO:00002006), including particulate matter (ENVO:01000060) such as... | depth 5 m
TCTGGCACTGCTGGAGAGCCCCTCCCAGGCAGAGCGGGAGATTCTGGGAGCCATTCCCTACCAGAGCAATGACGTGGTGCTGCACACGGACATCCGTATGCTGCCGCGGAATACCAAAACCTGGTCCAGCTGGAACTACACGCTCGGCCAGCGCGATGACCGTGCGGTGGTGACGTACAATATGAATATCCTGCAGGGCATTGATGCGCCGGAGACGTTTTGCGTGACACTGAACAACACCGCCGCGATTAATCCGAATATGATTCTGGGTCAGTTCCAGTACGACCACCCTGTATTCTCGCTACACGGGATGCAGGCACAGCAGCGCTGGGCCGAGATTAATGGTGTCTCCAGGACCTGGTTCTGCGGCGCCTACTGGCACAACGGTTTTCATGAAGACGGCGTGGTCAGTGCGCAGCGTGTCGCCAACGCGCTGTCAAACCGGGAGCGCGCGGTCGCGTGAAGTCCCGTATCTACGAGGGTAGCCTCAGGCACCGGCGGCTGGCACCGCGTCTGCACGAATTCCGATATCAGGTTGCGATGGTCTATCTGTGCCTGGATGAGGTGCCTGAGCTGCTGGGCAAGCAGCGTTTCTGGTCTGCCACCGGGCCGGCTCTGGCGGAGTTTCGGCGCAGTGATTTTCTGGGCGACCCCGATGTGCCCCTGCAGGACGAGGTGCGAAGACGGATTTACGAGGAAACTGGCGCACAGCAGACAGGGCCGATTTATCTCCTGGCCAACCTGCGCTATTTCGGGTATGTGATGAACCCGATAGCCTGTTATTACTGTTTCAACGCCGACGAAACACGCCTGGAGTATGTGGTCGCTGAGGTGAACAATACGCCCTGGAATGAGCGTCACAGTTACGTGTTGCCGGGTCCGGATAGCGGAGTGTGGCTGAGAACCGACTTTGACAAGCAGTTCCATGTCTCCCCGTTCAACCCCATGGCCATGCGGTACCACTGGCGTAGCAATACACCTTCCCGCCGCCTGGTGTTGCATATGGAAAACACGGTGCGCAGTGACAAGGTGTTCGATGCCACATTGACTCTGTCGGCAAAGCCGATGACGAGCGCCAATATGCACAGATTACTGATCCGTTACCCCCTGATGACTGCGAAAGTTGCGCTGGCCATCTACTGGCAGGCGCTGCGCCTGTATCTGAAGGGCGTACCGGTCTACTCCCACCCCAAACACAATGCCCCCAAGAGTCAGGTAATAGGAGCGAGAAATGAGTGAAGTCAGCATAGGTGCGCTGCGCCTGCCACAGACGCGCCGCGCGCGGATAGGTGAAAAGTTTGCCCGCGAGGCAGTGTTCAGGATGCTGGGCAAATTGCAGGTCGGTTCCCTGACCTTGCACGAAGGGCCGCTGAGCCATCATTTTGGCAAGGAGGGCGGAGCACAGGAGCCGCAGGCGGAGGTGCACATTCATAATCCGGCTATGTACGGGCAAATGCTGGCGGGCGGTTCTATCGCAGCTGGCGAGGCCTACATCAAGGGGTACTGGTCGTCACCCGCGCCGGTGGAAGTGACGCGCCTGTTCAGCGCAAACCTTGTCGTGCTCGATCGTTTTGAAGCGCGGCAGTCGTTCCTGGCAAAACTTGCACTGAAGCTCGCCCACCGCTTGAACCGGAATACGCGCAAGGGTTCGCAGGTGAATATTGCGGCGCATTACGACCTGGGCAACGATTTCTTTCGCCTGTTCCTGGATCCGACGATGATGTATTCGTCGGCGATATTCAGTGATCCGGCGATGACTCTGGAGGCGGCCTCGGAAGCCAAACTGGACGAACTGTGCCGGCAACTCGAGCTGAAGCCGGGGGACCACCTGCTGGAGATCGGTACAGGTTGGGGCGGTATGGCGATACACGCGGCAAAATACTTTGGGTGTCGTGTCACCACCACCACGATCTCAAAGGAGCAATATGAACACGCCTGTGCCAGGGTGGAAGCCGAGGGCCTGTCGCACCGGATTACCCTGTTATGCGAGGACTACCGCAACCTCACCGGCCAGTACGACAAGCTCGTATCCATTGAAATGATAGAGGCGGTCGGCCACGAGTTTTACCAGAACTACTTCCAGGTCTGCGCTGCGTTGTTGAAGGCCGATGGCAAGATGGTAATCCAGGCGATCACTGTCGCAGATCAGCGCTACAAGAGCGCTCGTGACTCTGTGGATTTTATCAAGCGTTACATTTTCCCCGGTGGCAGCCTGCCCTCCATTGCGGTGATGGCCGATCACATCGCACGCGATACGGATATGCAAGTCGTGCACCTGCGCGATATTACCAGCGATTATGCCGTCACACTGGCGCATTGGCGAAAGCGCTTTCTCGCCAATATCGAAGCGGTGCGCCACATGGGCTTTAGCGAGGAGTTTGTCCGCATGTGGGAGTTCTACCTGTGTTACTGCGAAGGCGGGTTCCGTGAGCGGATTATCGGTACCGTCCAGTTGGCCATGGCCAAGCCTGACTATCGGCCTGCTTGAACGCCGTGAAGTGGATGCAGTAATGATACGGCCTGAAAGGTGATGGCAGCCTCGAATACCACCGATAGGCAGAGCCCGGTAATCTACTGGTTCCGCCAGGATCTCAGGGTGCGAGACCTGCGTGGGCTCAATGCAGCCATGGCCACCGGACGCCCGGTACTGGCGTGTTATATTCTGGACGATGAAAGCCCGGGCCAGTGGCAAATGGGCGGCGCCAGTCGCTGGTGGCTGCATCACAGCCTGATGGCGTTATCGCGGGATATTGAAAGGACGGGCGGCGAACTCCATCTTGCCAGTGGCCGACCCGACACTGTTCTGGCACGTGTCGCTGTGCAGTGCGGCGCCGATCTGGTCTGCTGCTCCAGGCAGTACGAACCCTGGGCGCGCCAACTGGAAGTGGAGCTACATACTTCTCTGGCGAAGCAGGGGGTCGAGCTAAAGCGTTTCAGTGGCTCACTGTTGTGGGAGCCGGAAACTGTCAGTACGCAGGGAGGCACCCCCTTCAAGGTGTTTACGCCATTCTGGCGCAAATGCCGTGACCTGCCTGTGACGCTTGAGCCCAGCGTCCGGGTCCACTTCTCCCGCTGGTCGGCGCATGGCATACACCCGGAATCACTGGATGACTGGGCGCTGCTTCCCGACAAGCCCAACTGGGCAAAGTCCTGGAGCGAGCTGTGGCAACCGGGAGAGAGCCACGCCCATGCCAAACTCAAGCGATTTCTCGGGGGTGCTGTGGGCGACTATGACATCGGGCGAAACTATCCTGCTCGCAGTGTGACCTCGCGTTTGTCCGCACATCTGCATTTTGGTGAGATTGCTCCGGCCAGAGTGTTTCACGCCGCCCGGCAAGCTGGACTGATGAGCCCTGTACTACAGGAGGAAACAGACAAGTTTTTGAGCGAACTGGGGTGGCGCGAGTTCTCCCACCATTTGCTATTCCACTTCCCGACGATGCCCGATGAGCCCTTCAAGGCCGATTTCGCTGCCTTCCCGTGGGTCGGTGGTGCGAGAGAGTTGCGGGCATGGCAGCAGGGTCGAACCGGCTACCCCATTGTCGATGCCGGTATGCGTGAGTTGTGGCAGACCGGTTATATGCACAACCGGGTGAGGATGGTGGTTGCCTCTTTTCTATGCAAACACCTGCTCGTCAACTGGCGTGCGGGTCAGCGCTGGTTCTGGGATACGCTGGTGGATGCGGATCTGGCCAACAACGCCTGCGGGTGGCAGTGGGTAGCGGGCAGTGGTGCAGACGCGTCACCGTACTTTCGAATTTTCAACCCGACGACCCAGGGAGAAAAATTCGACAGGGAGGGTGATTATGTCAGGCGTTGGGTGCCAGAGTTGGCGCCGCTGCCTGATCGCTACCTGCACCAGCCGTGGTCCGCGCCGAAGCAGGTCTTGCAGGAGGCAGGGATAGCGCTTCCCACTGACTATCCTCTGCCGATCGTGGATCATCGGGATGCCAGAGAGGCAGCATTGGCGGCCTATGCAGACACCAGATCTGCTGATTCCAAAGCCTTTGCATAGGTTTACCGCAGCCAATCTTCCCCGCCAGTTCGAAGCCCACAGTGAGCCATTTGTGTGTGCGAGGCGTATGCTTATCCAATGAAACTATCGAGAGCACCTACATGACTGTTTTGCATGAAACCGCAGAGGTTAATCGTCCCATCGAGGAAGTCTATGCCTATGTCAGTGATTTCGCCACCACGGCTGAATGGGATCCAACGGTGCTTCGCGCCCGCAAACTGACGCCAGGCGCGATTATCGTGGGGACTCAGTTCGAAGTGGTTTGTGCGCTGCCCGTGGGCAGCGTAACACTGCTCTATACCGTTCAGGCGCTACAGGAACACAGCCGAATCGAGCTCAGGGGAAGTTGCGCATTCTTTGATGTGGAGGATGTTATCACCCTGTCCAGCACCGCCGCCGGTACCCTGCTTGATTACCGCGCAGTATTCAATTTCAAGCCTCTGGTCTCCTCGCTCGCAGCCCTCTCCAACAAGGGGCTCGAGAAAATGGGCAGGGAGTCGGTTGCGGGCCTGGCCGAGGCACTGCAGGACGGTTTCCCACTCAAGCAGACCTCGCGTTTCACATGCATCGCTGATCGATTGGTGCTACCCGGCGTGGCCATGTTCTCACGTCTGGGCTATACCCTGGGGCGCAAGCACTTCAACCCGATGTCCGCTTATGTGAAAGACCAGCACATGCTGATTACCGGTGCTTCCTCCGGGCTGGGATTTGCTGCCGCATCGGAACTGGCACGGCGGGGAGCACAGCTGACTCTCGTCATGCGCAATCGCGAGAAGGCAGAGCACACCGTTGCGGAAATCAAACGTGAAACAGGCAACACAGCGGTCCGCTATGAACTCGCCGACCTGAGCCTGATGAGCGATGTGGATGCGCTGGTCGCGCGCATGAAAAAGCGCGGCAAACCGCTCGATGTGCTGATCAATAATGCCGGTGCACTGTTTAATCCAAGAGCAGAGACAAGCGAAGGTTTGGAACAGAGTTTTGCGCTGTTACTACTCAGCCCATACCGCTTGACCGAGGGCCTGAAACCCCTGCTCGCCAAGGCACCTTCGCCCCGCGTCATCAATGTGGTATCAGGCGGGATGTACAGCCAGAAGTTGGAGGTCGATAAGCTACAGATGCCGGATGATACTGAATACTCCGGCAGCACGGCGTACGCACGTCAGAAACGAGCGCTTATGGTGTTGACGCAGATTTGGTCAGAAAAGTGGGCAGATGAGGGTATCGTTGTTAACGCCATGCACCCCGGCTGGGCTGATACGCCGGGTGTGCGAGAGGCACTTCCGCAGTTTCGCAGGTTGACCAAACCGGTACTGCGCTCCCTTGAAGAGGGAGCCGACACCATCGTGTGGCTGGCTGTAGCTACCGAGGCGCGCGATGCCAGTGGGGAATTGTTCCTCGACCGGGAAATACGCCCTGAACACCTGGTGTCGTCAACCAGGGAAGCGAAGGGAGAACGCGATAAGTTGATGACGTTGCTCAATGACTTCTGCCGAACGGTCCCCCAGTCCCGCAAAGCCTCTTCCTGACTCGTTGCAACTGGGAGGCACTGATGCGCAACGCGGTCGATGCCCAATCGCCAAGGTTGCAATCAGCCGAGCGATAAGCAGCATTGGTTCGATAACAGTCATATGAAGTCTCCTCAGAGCGGAAAACCCGATTACCGCATCCGTATGACCGGAAGTTGTCGGGTCGGGTGGCGACCATTGTGCACACGCGATCAAGGCGGTGGCTAAAGAAACGCACATATAGGGCGCGGCAGCAGCCATACACGCGGCTAGCGACGAACAGCGATCTGTGGTTTCTGGACATAACCTGGTTTCTGTTGGATTATTCTTTGTGGGATCGGCGCTATCCCGCGTTGATCGCAGTGATTCAGTATCTTCGTAATTGGGGTTAGACAGTGGTTCTTTCAGGTGGCGATGGCGTATGTCAGCCGCATAAAGTGCGGCGTTCAGGCCTTTGGCATACGGTTGAAGTGCGAGCTGGTCACCTTGCCGGGAAACACAAGCCACGAGGGATGTGATCTGGTAAAGCCATGAATACCACTATGTTGTCGATCAACGCTGGTTCCTCAAGTATCCGATTTGCCTTGTATGAGCTTGAGCCGGAGTTTCGAACATTGCTGCGCGGAAAAGTGGAGCGTATTGGATTCAGCGCGGCCAACATCAGTGTACGTGATGCGGATGACAAACAGCGATACTGCCAGGATATCGACGCAAGCGATCACGGTGTCGCTGTATCGGCGCTCATGGAGTGGCTCGATACGCAGCCAGAGTTTTCCGCAGTCGCGGCAGTAGGCCATCGTGTGGTGCACGGCATGCAACACACAAAGCCGCAGCAACTCACACCACAGTTGCTAGCTGATTTGCGTCGCATCACACCCTTCGACCCTGAGCACATGCCACGCGAGCTGCAGTTGATTGAAGCCGTTCAGCAACGGCATCCCGACCTGTTGCAGATAGCCTGTTTTGACACCGCCTTCCATCGCAGCATGCCCCGTATCGCCAAATTGCTGACTATCCCGCGTCGCTATCAGACCGACGGCGTCGAGCGCTATGGCTTCCATGGTCTATCCTTTGAGTACTTGCTGGAAGAATTGACGCGTCTGGGTGACGAGGCAGCAACAGGCGGCCGGGTGATTCTCGCTCATCTTGGCAATGGCGCCAGCCTGGCCGCCGTGCGCAATGGCGCAAGCGTTGATACGAGTATGGGATTTACACCAGCGGCGGGACTGATGATGAGCACGCGCAGCGGTGATCTGGATCCGGGCCTGGTCTATTACCTCGCGCAAACGCAGCACATGACAGCAGTGGAGTTCCAGAGAATGGTGAATCACGAGTCCGGCCTGCTCGGCGTGTCTGAAGTGAGTTCCGATATCCGCGATTTGCTGGCGTGCGAGGAGCATGATGCCCGCGCAGCAGAGGCCACAGCATTGTTCTGCTACCAGGTCAAAAAGTGGATCGGCTCATTTGCCGCCGTGCTTGGCGGTGTCGACACACTGGTATTCACCGGTGGCATCGGTGAAAACGCGCCAGTCATCCGTGAGCGGATTTGCGATGGAATGGAGTTCCTTGGCATTCAGCTCAATGCGGAGCGCAACCGGGATAACGCAGCCCTGGTCTCCACTGACAACAGCGCCACTGTCGTGCGTGTTATTCGTACTGACGAAGAGCTCATGATTGCCAGATCAGTCAGCCGCCTGCTCGGTTGTTCTACAACAAGGGGTATTTAGTCTGTGAATGTGAACGTGCTGGCACCGCAACTGCTGGACAGAATGGATGCCTACTGGCGGGCTGCGAACTATCTGTCGGTGGGGCAGATTTATCTTCGCGACAATCCGTTGTTGAAGCGCCCCCTGGTGCCCACTGATATCAAACACATGTTGTTGGGCCACTGGGGTACAACGCCAGGACAGAATTTTATTTATGTGCATTTGAATCGCGTCATCAAACAGTACGATTTGAATATGATTTATATCTGCGGGCCCGGCCATGGCGGCCCGACGGTGGTAGCCAACACGTATCTGGAGGGCACCTATAGCGAGATCTACCCGAATATCAGTCAGGATGAGGCCGGGCTGCAGAAGTTGTTTCTGCAGTTCTCCTTTCCAGGCGGTATTCCCAGCCATGCGTCACCTGAATGCCCCGGTTCGATTCACGAGGGTGGGGAACTCGGCTACTCGCTCAGTCATGCCTTCGGCGCGGTATTCGACAATCCTGACCTGATCGCAGCCTGCGTGGTGGGTGATGGCGAGGCGGAAACCGGGCCACTCGCCACTGCCTGGCATTCCAACAAGTTCCTCAATCCGGCCAATGACGGCGCAGTGTTGCCCATCCTGCACCTCAACGGCTACAAGATCGCCAATCCGACAATCCTGGCACGCATCGGACACGAGGAGTTGGAACAATTGCTGCGCGGCTATGGTTGGGAGCCATTGTTTGTGGAAGGTCACGACCCCGCCCTGATGCACGAGGCGATGGCGTGCGCATTGGATACAGCGATTGAACAGATCAGGACCTTTCAACTGCAGGCACGCGCCGCGGCTGAAAGTGGTGAGGAATACCCGCGCCCACGCTGGCCGATGATCGTCCTCAATTCCCCGAAAGGGTGGACCGGGCCAAAAATGGTCGATGGCAAACACATCGAGGGCACCTTTCGTGCACACCAGGTGCCTGTTACTGATCCGAAGGCGCGTCCCGAGCATCTTGCACTGCTGGAGCAGTGGCTGCGGAGCTATCGCCCGGAGGAATTGTTCACTGAGGACGGTCGGCTCAGTGATGAACTCGCGCAACTGGCCCCGAGCGGCGAGCGACGTATGGGCGCGAACCCGCACGCGAATGGCGGCATGCTGCTGCGTGATCTGCGTATGCCGGATTTTCGCGACTACGCGGTTGAGGTTCAAGCGCCTGGTGTTTCGGGGATAGGCGATACGCGGGTACTGGGGCCTTTTCTCCGCGACATCCAGGCGCTGAACGACACGCACAAAAATTTCCGCGTGTTCGGTCCCGACGAGACGCTGTCCAACGGCCTGGCCGCACTGTTTGAAAACACCAATCGGCAGTGGGATGCCGAGACGCTTGCGAGTGATGAATTTCTGGCGCCTGGCGGGCGTGTGGTGGAAATGCTCAGCGAGCACCAATGCGAGGGCTGGCTGGAAGGCTATCTTCTCACCGGCCGCCACGGCTTGTTCAATTGCTATGAAGCCTTTATTCACATCGTGGATTCCATGTTCAACCAGCACGCCAAGTGGTTAAAAGTGTCCGCTCAGCTGCCATGGCGGCGCAAGATCGCCTCGCTGAACTACTTACTGGCCTCGCACGTGTGGCGACAGGATCACAACGGCTTCACTCACCAGGACCCGGGCTTTATCGATCAGGTGGTCAACAAAAAAGCGGAGATAGTGCGCGCCTATTTTCCGCCAGACGCCAATTGCCTGTTATCGGTAATGGATCACTGCCTGCGCAGTCGTCACTATGTCAATGTGGTTGTGGCCGGTAAACATCCGGCGCCGCAATGGCTGACGATAGATGCTGCGATCAAGCATTGCGCTCAGGGCATCGGCATCTGGCAGTGGGCGAGCAACGATCAGGGTGTAACCCCCGACGTGGTGATGGCCTGCTGTGGCGACGTGCCGACGCTTGAAACACTCGCTGCGGTGTCCATTCTGCGCGAACTCTTACCGGAGCTGAAGATACGCGTGGTGAATGTGGTCGATCTGATGAAGTTACAACCGCCCTCGGAACACCCTCACGGTTTGAGCGACATGGATTTCGATGAATTGTTCACCAGGGACAGGCCGGTAATCTTCGCCTTTCACGCCTACCCCTGGCTTATCCATCGGCTGGCCTATCGGCGCACCAATCACGCCAACCTTCACGTTCGTGGTTACAAGGAAGAAGGCACAGTTACTACCCCGTTCGATATGACTGTACTGAACGACCTGGATCGCTATCACCTGGTAATGGATGTCATAGACCGGGTGCCAAAAACTGGCGCCAAAGGTATCTACCTGAAACAGCAACTGAAGGATAAACTGGTTGAGCACCGTCAGTACATCAACAAGCATGGGCAGGATATGCCAGAGGTTCGCAACTGGAAATGGCAGGGTGTGATGTGAACGGGGGCTTGCCATGGCAAACTCAAGCGGCAACCCGAATTTATAAGGTGGACTATTCGGCCTCAAACGGTACCATGCGGGCGGGACAAGATGAGCCACTCGTAAAAGGGAGCCCGCCGCTCTATGCTGTTGTCTACACTCCGCATGCGATACCTTCCGTGCCAGAAAGGGACGTTGGTTGCTGCGCGCTGCATTTTCGCATTTCTCGCTTCACTGTCGCTGTCTGGCTGTAGCGATACAGCTGAGCCCACAGTCAGCGAAGACGCAAAGCCGCATATTGCAGAGGTAACAGTCCAGGAGTTGCAGCCGCAAACCTGGCAGGCCAGCATCAATACCTTTGGTGTGTTGGAAGCGTTGGAAGAGGTGAATGTGGCGGCTGAGCTGTCCGGTACGGTATCGGCTGTGTACGTCAATGAAGGCGATAGGGTGAAGGCCGGGCAATTGTTGCTCGAACTGGATCCCGAGAAGCGCCAGTTCGCTGTCGAACAGGCCCAGCAGCGAGTGCAGCATGCACTGGCAGCATTGAAAGAGGCGCGATTAAAACTGCAGCGGCGGCGTAACCTGGCCGAGCAGGAAACCATTTCCAAAGAAGTGCTCGACAGTGCACAACTGGCTGTTGACCTGGCGACTTCCGCATACCAGCAGGCCCTCTCCAGTGCACAACTGGCGCAACGCGAGCTGGCCGATACCCGTATTTTCAGCCCCACCGAGGGCCTGGTGGATGTTCGTGCTGTGGAGGTCGGTGAAGCGGTGCAGGCGGGGTCCAGCCTGGTCACTCTGCAAGCGGTTCAGGGCCTGCGTGTACAAACCTGGGTCAGCGAGGCCGATATCGCGCGCATTAGATCGGGTGACCCTGCACAGGTAACCGTGTCGGGAATCGCGGGCAGGGCATACGAGGCCAGTATAGAGTGGGTCGGCGTCAATGCGGATCCGGCAACCGGCAACTTCCCCGTGAAACTCATACTGATGGGTGAAACGGACGCGCTGCGCCCTGGTATGACGGCCACTGCAGCGTTACAGGGGATAAGCTTTCCGGGAGCACTTTTGCTGCCCGAATCCGCGCTCGTGGACCGCGACCGGCGCAGGGTGGTGTTCGTTGTGGAGCAGGGTATAGCGCATATGCGCGAGCCGCTGTTGGCGGCGGGTTTCAGCAACCGCCTGCAAATTCTGGAGGGTCTCGCAGCCGGCGACAAGGTGGTTGTCGCCGGGCAATCGCTGTTGCTCGACGGTGATGCCGTCACCGTGCGCCGCGCAGAGTAGTTGCGATGCGCTCGCTGATTAGCTGGTTTGTCGACAGGCCACTGGTGGTCAATATGATCATGGTGATGGTCTTTATGCTCGGCTATATGACCATCGCCGACATGCGTTATGAGTACAACCCCAATGTCGATATGGCGGTGGTCAACATCACCACGATCAAGTCCGGTGCCGGCCCGGAGGAGGTGGAACTCGGTATTACCCTGCCGCTGGAAGAGGAGCTGCTGGAAGTAGAAGGTATCAAGAAGCTGTACTCCAACAGTATGGAAAGCCTGTCCGTTATCACGCTTAACCTGGATCTGGTGACGGCAGATAAACAGGACATTATGCGCGATATACAACAGGCAGTGGACCGCGCGGCCACACGGCTGCCGAATGACCTGTTGGAGAAACCGCTGGTCGAAGCATTGTCGGCGGCGGTCACGCCGGTGATGGAAGTCCATGTCACAGGCGATGTGCCCGAGGCCCTGCTGCGCGATGTCGCCCGCAATGTGGCTGACGGATTGCGCGAGGTCGACGGCATTGCCAGCGTGGAGAAGCTCGGCTATCGACGCCCGGAGGTGCGTATTCTGCTGCAGCCGGAAAAACTGGCGCGTCTGGGAATCAGCCACGATGAGATCATTTCGGCGATTCGCGCGCGCAATCTGCGCGATAGCGGCGGTTCTATCGATTCTTTCCTGGCAGAGAAAAAGATTGTCGCAGTCGGTCAGTTTCGGGATCCGCGTGACGTCGAGACCGTAGTGGTGCGCTCTGGTGCTCCCGGGAATACCGTCTTGCTGCGGGATGTCGCCACAGTGGTGGCGGATTACGAGGATTGGGATGTACAGTCGCGCGTCGATGGCAGGGTAAGCATCGCGCTGCAGGCCCGTCGCAAGGCGCTGGCCGATGAGGTCCACACGGCCGCGAACGTGCGCGAGTTTGTCGAGGGCTTTTCGCTACCGGCGGGAGTCGAGCTGGTCATGGTGGCAGACATTTCGCGTCTCACCGCAAATATGTTGGATGTGCTCGGCGGCAATGCCATCCTGGGCCTGGTTTCAGTGCTGTTGCTGCTCTGCTATTTTCTCGAGCTGCGCTTTGCCCTGTGGGTGGCGGTGGGTATTCCATTTGCTGTTTGCCTGTCTTTCCTGGGGCTGGCGGCTATCGATGTCACCATCAATGCGATGAGCCTGACGGCGATCGTGTTGCTAATGGGTATCCTCGTCGACGATGCCGTAGTGGTCAGTGAAAATGTACAGCGCTTGCGGGTCCAGGGCGCGGGCATGCGAGAGGCCAGTATTCTCGGTACGGTACAGGTGGCGCAGCCCGTTATTTTCAGTGCGGTGACGACCATGTTGGCGTTTGCGCCGCTGATGTTTCTGGACGGTCCCAACGGGGAGTTTATGTTGCCGTTCCCACTGGCCGTGATCGTCCTGTTAATGGCCTCATTGTTCGAGAGCCTGTGTCTCTTGCCTGCTCACCTCGCTCACGTCCCGCAGCGTGAAGTTAAGCAGCGCGCTCGCTTGTTTGAGCGTTTGCGTGAGTTTTATCACCGCAGTATCAGTGGCTGGCTGCAACGCCGCTATCTGACGCTGGGTACGTTCATCGCCGTTTTTATCGCGGTTATGGCGATCGGCTACCAGACGATCAATTTCAGTATGTATCCCGATGTCGATATCGATACCGTGCAAATCAAGGTCGAGATGCCGGTCGGCAGTCGCTTTGAGGAAACGGTCGAAGCGGTAGCGCGGATGGAGGCCGAACTGCGCGATTTTGTGGTGGCGGAAGACCTGCTGGCGATTACCAGTCAGGTCGGACACCACGATACCGACTTCTACGGCACCACCGAGGGGCGCAACCACGGCTGGGCCGTGATCGCCATCCAACTGGAGCCGCTGGGTCGGCGCAGTGGCGACACCGACACGCGCGAACTGGTCCGTGTGCTGCAGGGCTGGGCCGACGAGCAGCAGGGGTTTGATTCTTTGATCGTACAGGCGATGACGGATGTCCCGGTGATGGGCAAGCCGGTGCAGGTGGAGGTGATCGGCAGCGGCGATGAGCGCTATGCGGTGGCGGAAGCGTTGTTGAGCTACCTGCGCCACAACGACGCTGTCACCAACAGCTGGAGCAGTATCAATACCGGCAAAGACGTCATCGAGCTGGATGTCAACCACGCGCTGCTGGCGGCCCGCGGCCTGACCATGGAGCAACTGGTGCGCGCCATGCGGATCGCCGTCGACGGATTGTTGGTAGATGAACTGCAAACCCTGGATGAGCGGGTACGCTACCGGTTGCAGCTGCCTCTGTCCGCGGCTGGAAAATTGTCAACACTGGAAAACCTCGCCGTGGTCAATAACAGCGGTGACGCTATCTACCTGAAGTCGCTGGCCCAGTTTTCGGTACGCCCGGGTGAAGCCGACATCAAGCACTATTTTGGCAAACGCACGGTCACGGTTTACGGTGAAATCGATTCCGCTGTCGCGAGTGTCGAGTCGATCAATCAGGAGGTAGCGCAGTGGATCGCGCAACAGAACTGGAACGAGCGCTACCCGCAGTTGCGTATTCATATGGGCGGTGAGTTGGAGGAGCAGGGAGAGATGCTGGGTGACCTTGGCGTGGCAGCGATTATTTGCCTGCTGTCGATCTTTGTCGCGCTGGTGATCCTGTTCAATTCCCTGACCCAACCGCTACTGATTATGCTCAGTATCCCATTTGGACTGGTCGGTGTGGTGTTGTGCTACTCCGTGCAGGGGCTGTCGATGGGTATCATGTCGATGACCGGCGTTATCGGCCTGGTGGGTGTACTGGTGAATGACTCATTGGTGTTGCTGCATTCACTCAATGAGGAGCGCCGGGACAGCGGTGCGATGCTCTCAGCGGCCGATGTAGCCGCGGTCGCCAAACGGCGTTTCCGTCCCATCCTGATCACGTCGGTGACGACTGCTGTGGGGCTGTTGCCGACCGCCTACGGCATCATGGGTGAGAACAGTTATATCAGCCCGATGGTGATGAGTATGGCCTGGGGCGTGGTGTTCGGTGGCCTGGTCTCGCTGGTGTTACTGCCGGTGATGTATATGGTGGAGCAGGATATACGCGCCCGACTGCAGCGCATCGGGTAGCGCGCTCCAGGATTGTCTTTCAGCGGTGTCGCTGCCAGATTCGCCTGCGGTGCGTGTTCATCGCAGCTTGCGACGTGCCCCAAGCCAGCGGCGCTGCTGTGCGATCACTTTCCGTGCCCCGGTAAATACTGTCATCTCCGGTTGGGCTGCGCCGGTGCGGCCGAGCATCTCCAGTTGCGTATAGTACCAGTACTGCACGCCGAAGCTGGCGATGGCGCGCAGTGATTTGATTCGGTTGAGAAACATCAGCCAGGACGGAAACAGCGACAGGTATGCCTCGTATCGAGGCAGTTCCGGCAGACCGTTCAACAACCAGTGTGGCGCGTCTGTCAGCACACACATCGGTCTACCAATACCAATCAGGCTGGCGCCGCCTGCACTCACGGCCTGCTCCATTGCGTCGCGTCGACGGAAGCCCCCGGTCACCATCAGGGGAATGGAGACCTCTTCCTGCATGGCGAGCGCAAAGTCCACGAAGTAGGCCTCGCGCATCAGCGTGGTTTCGGCGACGTGTTGCGATTCCTCTTCCTCCAGGCCCTCGACGCCCAACAGTTTTGGTTGCTCATACGTGCCGCCTGAAATTTCCAGCAGATCGATGCCTGCGGCTTCCAGCCACTGTGCGACCTGCAGGCTGTCCTCGAAGGCGAAGCCGCCTTTCTGGAAGTCGGCGCTGTTGAGCTTTACCGCCACCGGGAAGTCTGGTCCCACCGCTTCGCGCACTGTCTTTACCGCGTCCAGCAGCGCGCGTGCGCGGTTCTCCAGCGCCCCGCCGTATTGATCTGTGCGATGATTGCTGCGAGGGCTCAGGAACTGTGACAGCAGGTAGCCGTGTGCGGCGTGAATCTGTACCCCGGTGAAACCCGCGGCCTTTACCGCGGCAGCGCACACACCGAAGCGCCTCACGATGTCTTCAATCTCGCCGCTGCTCAGCGCAACGGGTGCGCCGAACTGGCCGCCGGGCAGGCCAACTTTCACCGGCGAGGGGGCCTTGGGATGCGGGTTCACGTTTTTCTGGGTTTGGCGGCCCGCGTGGCTGATCTGCGCCCAGAAGTGATTGCCGTTGCGGGTTGCCGCCGCCGCCCATCGCGACAGCGCCGCGTGCATGGCCGCGTCCGGCTCGCGGTCGACAATCACATTGCCAGGCCGTTCCAGGTGATCACCGTCGATCAGGATATTGCCGGACAGTAGCAGGCCGGCACCGCCGTCACTCCACAGCCCGTAAAGTCTTTCCAGCTCCGGCGTCGGCACACCCGCGGGATCGGCCAGGCCTTCGGTCATCGCCGCTTTGGCCAGGCGATTAGGGATCGAGGCGCCACAGGGGAGGGTTAGTGTCTGGCTGAGAATATCTGACATGGTTGTTCCTGATACAGGTGCAGTAGTGGGCTGTGATGCGTGGCACTGCATGCGGTGCCAGCGTGCCGATGGAGTGCCGGTCGCAGCGAACGCGAGTCTAACAGCGGTGGATGGACATGAAAACCAGGTTTGAGCCAGTCGACAGCGGCGGGTGTCCCTGCGTCGGCGGCGATCCGGGTCTTCCAGCTATCCACCGGCCACTGCTGCGCTGGCCCTGCAGTAACACATTGCGTTCTCGCAGTGGCATATTCTTTGCTTCATTGGTGTTGAACGCATTAGCAAAGGGCTGCGACGCCAATGATTCATCGAGACAGGGAAACCTTTATTTCTTACCGGGAGCTACTCTCCAGGTCTGCGCAAAAATGTACACAGGCGGGGCTGTCTGTGATGGCGCATGTGGCGCAGGCCAGGCCGCCCTACCGGGAGGCGATGATCCTGGTGGCGCGCGAGGAGCGAGAACTGGGAGTGAAGCTGGAGGGATACGCTGAAAAAAGTTCTGCCAATGTGATTTGTACACGTTTGCAGTACAAGCCGGAAGAAGGCGAGCTGCCGACACCGCGTTCGCCTGATGCCGCGCTGCAGAACGTGACGCAGGTAAACAGGGAACTGGGTGCGATATTGCAGGACCTGGCGGATAAATCGGCGCCGGATACGGTGTATGAATCCCTTGATGCAATCCGCCAGAATATCGATACGGTCAACAAGCGTATATCGATGATTCTTCTCACTGCGCAGGATGTATGATTTTCCACACAGCCTATGACAACCATTGAGTCGTTGCTGTCGGCGCTTGAGCTGCGGTGGCTGGTATGCACCTTTTTGTTGTTTGCAGTAGTGATAGCCGTGAGTGGCACGCGTCTGACGGGCGTGGCGGATCGCCTGGCTGATCGCGGCGGATTTGGTGAGGCACTGACCGGCGGTGTTTTACTGGGCGCGGTGACCTCAATCTCGGGCACTGTGCTGTCGGTGTCGGCGGCGCTGGCCGGTGAGGCTGAGCTGGCGCTGGCTAACGCCTACGGGGGCATCGCGGTGCAAACGGTCTTTCTGGCGATCGCGGATGCGAGTTATCGGCGCGTCAACCTGGAGCATGCGGCGGCCTCGGCGGAAAATATCCTGCTGGGGTCACTGCTGGTCTGCCTGCTGGCAATCCTGCTGATCGCCAGCTACACGCCGGCCTGGTCGCTGTGGGGTGTGCATCCGGCCACGCCGGTACTGCTGTTGAGCTATGCCTACGGTATCCGGTTGGTGTACCGCGCCCGTGTGCAGCCCATGTGGCGTCCTGAGCAGACATTGGAGACGCGCAGCGATATTCCCGAACCTGGCAATCAGCGGCAGAGACTGGCGCCACTGCTGTTGTCCTTTGCCTGTCTCGGGGGCGTACTGGCTTGCTCGGGGTGGTTATTGCAGATAGTCGCGTCGAACCTGGTTGTGCAAAGCGGGTTGAGCGCATTGCTGGTGGGTGCGCTCTTCACGTCCCTGGCCACATCGCTGCCGGAACTGGTCACAACGGTCGCCGCAGTGCGTCGCGGAGCCCTGACACTGGCCTTCAGTGCCATTATTGGCGGCAATGCCTACGATACGCTGTTCGCCGCATTTGCCGACATTGCCTATCGACCCGGCTCCATCTACCACGCGGGCGACTCGCAGCTGTTGTTCTGGTTGGCAACCAGTATCCTGATGAGCGGGGTGCTGATCATGGGCATGCTGGTAAGGGAGAAGCGGGGCGTGGCTAATATCGGTTTTGAAAGTGTTGTAGTGCTGGTGATCTATATTCTTGCGGTCGCGATGGCGGTACTTGCACAGGGGTGATCCGCAACAGCACGTATCGGCGTGCTCAGGTCTCCCAGGTTTTCCCTGTAAGAGTTACAAGGCATTTGTAGAGTTTTCCAACAACCGGGAATTATGCGATAGCAGGCCACAGATAATGTCGATCGAAGGCTTTTGCGTGAATGGTGTGTCCAATGGGTGCCAGTAGTCTCGCTAGCCCGCTTTGCCACCCGGTGAGTTGCTCGCACCCGGTTCCTGCCCCAGTGCGCGCATTGCCCTGTGCACATCCTGTAGCGTGGTGGTGGCAATCGCTGTCATGTTTTCCTCGGTGGCCACATCCAGTTGGCGAACTTCAAACTCCCACTCGTTGAGTGCGATGAGTTTCGCGCTGGTTTGCAGTTGTTTGCTGTTGACAATCTCCATTGGGCTGGAGAAGTACAATGCGGGTTTGGAGATGATTTCAGCCAGATTCTCTTCATACATGGGGGCTACTCCAGTGTAGGCGTGCCAAGGCAATGTGCCTGTCAGAACAGAATAGTCTGATAGACGAACAGCCGCTCTTTGACATATAAACAGCAAGAGTTGTGCCAACTCGGCAGGCATGGTGCTGCTGAGTCTATTTCCCCGGTTGGCCTGCGCAGCTACCAGGCTTCTGCGGTTCACCGGGTCGATCCAGTGTCCCCACATCGAGGATGGGTGAAGCGTCGATATGGTCGGCATCCATCATATGTGCTACCCGCTGCAGGGCGCTGATGATCATGCTTTGCTCCCACTCCTGCAACTCTGCGAACTGCCGCGCAAACTGCGCCTGCAATGGCAGGGGAGCATCCGTGAGTACCCGCAGGCCCTGCTCGGTCAGATAGGCGTGAATCCTGCGCTTGTCGACCGTCGAGCGCTCACGAGTAATCAATCCCCGCTTTTCAAGCCGATCGAGGATGCTGCTCACCGTCGCCTGGCTCAGGCTCACGGTGGTCGCAATTTCACCGAGAGTGACGCCTCTGGTGCTGCTGATGGCCTGCATGATCAGAATTTGCGGCGCGGTCAAACCGGTTGTCTTGGATAGATGCCGGGAATGGAGATCTGTTGCCCGGATGACCCGCCTCAGCGATGTCAGCACTTCGAGTATTCGGTCCAATTGGTGTCCCCTGAAGCGGCTGCTAAGTGCCGCCTTACATTATCCCTGCGAATCATCATAATCGCCCCGCAGTCCCCACGCCAGCGCAACAGCGGCCGACCATAACGCTAAGAAACCTGATGTTTCAGCGGTAGAAAGCACAGAATTTCAGTTAACAATAGTTTGTGTTGTAAGTATTATTGAGTGAACAAATAGCCAATATTGTGCCATAAATTTGCTATATAGCTCGATATTCTTATAATTGCGCCAAATTAATGCATAGTGAACTAAATATTAGGACTACTACTGTTGTGAGCAATGAACTGATTACATTACGCCGCCCTGAGGCGGTCGACGGCAGCGCACTGCATGCACTGATCAGTGCGTGTCCTCCGCTGGATGAAAATTCTCTCTACTGCAATCTGCTGCAGTGCACACATTTTTCGGCCAGCTCGGTAGTTGCAGAACGCGATCGGCAGTTGGTGGCCGCGATCAGTGGTTACCTGGTGCCCGGCCGTGAAGATACGCTCTTCATTTGGCAGGTGGCCGTCAGTGAGTCCGCGCGTGGTCAAGGGCTCGGACGCAGGATGATCAACGACATTCTGTCGCGGCCCGAGTGCAGCGGGGTGAGGTACCTCGAGACCACCGTGACGGCATCCAACGAGGCCTCGTGGGCCCTGTTCAAGGGGTTTGCCCGCCGCGCGGAGGCCGAGTTGGAGCAGACTGAGTTGTTTAATAGTACGCGCCACTTTAATGGCGAGAAACCGTCAGAAATACTGGCGAGAATCGGCCCGCTGGCCACGCAGGCCGGCACTGGTTCGGAGCAAGGATCCACGGAACACAAAAAGGAGATGATCGCATGAAAATATTTGAGGAAATCGAATCCGAAGTACAAAGCTATGCGCGCGCATTCCCGCGCGTTTTCAACAGAGCACAGGGCGAATACCTCTATGACGAGGACGGCAATCAGTACCTGGATTTTCTCGCGGGCGCTGGCACCCTGAACTACGGCCACAATAACCCGCTGTTTAAAGAGAAGCTGCTGGAGTACATCCAGCAGGATGGGATTACCCATGGTCTGGACTTGCACACCAAAGCGAAAGGGGATTTTCTGGAAACCTTCAACGAGAAAATCCTGAAACCGCGCGGCCTGGATTATGTCGTGCAGTTCACCGGCCCGACCGGCACGAACGCCGTGGAGGCCGCGCTCAAGCTCGCACGAAATATCACCGGCCGCGAGAATATTATCTCGTTTACCAATGGTTTCCACGGCGTCAGCCTTGGCGCGTTAGCCGTCACGGGAAACTCGCATCACCGCGGGGCATCCGGTGTACCGCTTGGTGGTACCACCAGAATGCCGTACGACGGCTACCTGGGCGACGATTTTGACACCACGGCCTACCTCGACAAGGTGCTGTGTGATTCAAGCAGCGGCGTGGACGCACCGGCCGCCGTTATTGTGGAGACTGTGCAGGGTGAGGGCGGTATCAACGCTGCGTCGTTTTCATGGCTGAGAAACCTGGAAGCAGTGTGTCGCAAGCATGACATGTTGCTGATTGTCGACGATATCCAGGCAGGTTGTGGCCGCACCGGCACCTACTTCAGTTTTGAAGAGATCGGCATCAAGCCGGATATCGTCACGCTCTCAAAATCGCTGGGAGGGTACGGTTTGCCCTTTGCAGTGGTGTTGATCAAACCGGATCTCGATCAGTGGAAGCCCGGCGAGCACAACGGTACTTTCCGTGGCAATAATTTTGCGTTTATCACTGCCAAGGCAGCGATTGATCACTACTGGTCTGACGACACCTTTTCCCTTGATATCAAGCGTAAGGGAGAGTACGTGTCGCAGCGTCTTGACGCGATAGTGGCGAAATACGGGGATGGCAACTTTACCACGCGTGGTCGCGGTATGTTCCAGGGTATCAACTGCGTCAATGGTGAGTTGGCCGGTGCGATTACCCGCCAGGCATTCAAACACGGAATGATTGTTGAAACGAGCGGTGCGGAAGATCATGTCGTAAAATTTCTTTGCCCGCTGGTTATCTCTGATGAAAACCTCAAGCGCGGCATCGACATTGTCGAGCAGGCAGTGCATGAAACTTGCGCCAAGGTGACGCCAATACCCGAGGAGGTCGACTATTTTGAGGAGCCGCGGAAGATCGCCTGAGGTCAACTGCATGCAACCATTCAAAGTTAAAGCAAAGGAGTCATCCTGACATGATCGTAAGACAGCTGAGCGAAGCTGAAAGGTCGGCGCGTCGTATCGTCTCACCCGATGGTAATTGGGAGAGCACTCGCCTGCTACTCAAGGGCGACAATATGGGTTTTTCATTCCACATTACGACGATTTATGCGGGTGCGGATTTCCGCATGCATTACCAGAACCACCTGGAGTCGGTGTACTGTGTATCCGGCGAGGGAGAGGTAGAGACGCTCGCCGATAATAAGCGTTACCCGATTTCACCCGGGACACTATACGTGCTCGACAAACACGATGAGCACATCCTTCGAGCACACACGGAACTGAAGATGGCGTGTGTGTTCAATCCTCCACTGAGTGGCAAGGAGGTTCACAACGAGCAGGGCGCCTATGAATTGGAGGCTGAAGAGGTGGATGTATGACCTCGACTCTGGCCACAGCGGTAGCCTCGCGTGTCGACCGCTATCCCTCGCGCGTCGGCCTGCCTGCAAGCATGCAGGAACGTGATGACCCTGTAGTTTACGCCCAGGATTACCGCCCTGCGCCGATCACACGGGCGCAGGTCGAGCAGTACAGGGAGCAGGGCTTTTTCGTGCTTGAGAACGGTGTCAGTGAAGACCGTCTTGGCAGGCTTTACGATGAGCTGCAGAGACTCCGATCGAGCCCGCCGGACAATGACGACGCAGCCCGGGTCTACGAACCGGGCGACAACACACTGCGGTCAATATTCTCGATACATACCAGCAATGCGCTGTTTGCCGAACTGGCTACTGATCCGCGTCTGGTCAATATCGCTCGCTTCCTGCTTGATGATGACGTCTATATCCATCAGTCGCGACTGAACTACAAGCCGGGCTTTCGCGGCCGGGAGTTCTTCTGGCACTCGGATTTCGAAACCTGGCATGTGGAGGATGGCATGCCCGCCATGCGGGCGTTGAGTATGTCGGTCACATTGACGGAAAACTCGCCCAACAACGGCCCACTGATGTTGATCCCGGGATCACACAAGCACTTTGTGGCCTGCGATGGCAGCACGCCAAAGAACCATTACATTCAATCGCTGCGTAAACAGGAGTACGGGGTGCCCCCGGATGACATTCTCACGCGTCTTATCGACGAGGGTGGCATAGCCGCTGTGGATGCGCGGCCTGGCAGTATTATCGTGTTCGACTGCAACACGATGCACGGCTCCAACGGCAATATCACGCCATCACCGCGCTCAAATGCGTTTTTTGTCTACAACGCGATGAGCAACCAGGTGGGTGAGCCCTACTGTAATCGGCCGCCGAGACCGGAGCATGTCTGCACCAGACACTCGGTTTATCCGCTGCAGGCCGGCGGCGGCAGGATAATGTCTGCGCAGCATGACATTTTTAATTCAGCTAATGAACCGGAGAAGAATCAGTGAATTCGCACACGGTAGAAAAAATCGGCGGTACGTCGATGCTCGATTACGCCACCGTACGGGATAATATTATTCTCGGCGGTGATAAAACTCGCGATCCCTATGGGCGCATCATTGTGGTGTCCGCCTATGCCGGGATCACCAACAGGCTTCTGGAGCACAAGAAGACTGGCCATCCAGGTGTGTTTGCACTGTTTGCAGGAAGCAAGCTGGAGCGCAGCTGGCGCGATGAACTCGAACTGTTGCGCGACGAATTATACGCACTCAATAGCGAGTTGTTTGCCGACCGAATGGGCGCTGAACGCGCCAATCGTTTCGTCGGAGAGCGGCTGGATTCTGCCGCAGCGTGCCTCGATAACCTGCACCAGTTATGTCGGCACGGACACTTTGCCCTCGATATGCATTTGGCGACAGTGCGCGAAATGCTCGCCAGTATCGGCGAGGCCCAGAGCGCCTGGAATACCGTGCAGTTGTTGCGGCGGGATGGGGTTAACGCAGTGTTTGTGGATCTGACGGGCTGGCAGTCGGGGGAACATATCTCGCTGGACAGTCGTATTGAGCGCGCCTTTGAAAACCTGGACGCCTCCTCGACACTGCCTGTTGTCACCGGCTATGCGCACACTGAAGAGGGGCTGATGTCGAGCTTTGACCGTGGCTATACAGAAATGACGTTCAGTCGTATTGCGGTTCTCACAGGTGCCAGTGAGGCCGTGATCCATAAGGAGTTCCACCTGAGCAGTGCCGACCCTGCACTGGTCGGTGAAGACAAGGCTGTACCCATCGGCAGAACCAATTACGACGTCGCCGACCAACTTGCCAACCTGGGTATGGAGGCGATTCATCCGCGAGCGGCAAAGGGGCTGCGCAAGAGCGGTATTCCACTGCGCGTGAAAAACACCTTTGAGCCGGAGCACAACGGTACACTGATCACCGCAGACTATGTGAGCAAAACACCGTGTGTGGAAATTATTGCTGGCAGCAAGGGCATCTATTCGCTTGAGGTCTTCGACCAGAATATGGCCGGTCAAAACAACCAGCACGACCAGAATATTCTCGCGGTGATAGGCCGGTTCAGGGCACAGATCATCGCCAAGGATATGAATGCGAACACTATTACCCACTACCTGTCCTGCAACCTGAAAACGATCAAGCGGATTCGGCGCGAGCTTGAAGCGCAGTACCCGGAAGCGGAAATCGACCAGAAGCAGGTGGCCATCGTCTCTGCGATCGGCAGCGATCTGCGCGTCAATGGCATCCTGGCGAAAGCGGTGTCGACCCTCTCCGAGGGCGATATCGGCGTGCAGGCGATGCACCAGTCCATGCGGCAGGTGGATATGCAGTTTGTGATAGAAGAGTGCGACTACGAGGCTGCAATCAGGCGTATGCATGCGGAGCTGGTGGAAGTGCATGATCACGGCATGGCCATCTGCGCCGCCAGCGTCTAGTCAGTTAGCAATTCACGCCGGTGATCGTATCATTCGTCGGCTTCCTGCTGCTGTTTACACTGATCGGTGTTTCCTCAGCAAAACTGAGCCGTGGTACGGGCTCTGACTACTATCTCGCCGGGAGTACCGTCAGGCCGTGGTTGACCGGCTTGTCGGCGGTGGCCACCAACAACAGCGGTTACATGTTCATCGGGGTCATCGGTTATACCTATGTTACCGGTTTCCCGGCGGTATGGTTGATGGTGGGCTGGATAACCGGGGATTTCCTCGGTTCACTGTTCGTGCACGCGCGGCTCCGTGCAGCCACTGAAAAAAGCGCAGAGGTCAGTTACGCCGGTGTATTGAGCAACTGGTATGGTGTCGCCCACACTGGTCTGCAGCGAGCAATTGGCGCTATCTCCCTCCTGTTTCTGCTCGCCTACGCCAGTGCGCAACTGGTTGCGGGCTCCAAGGCCCTGTATGTGCTGTTTGACTGGCCCCAGTCGGCGGGCGCGATACTGGGCGCAGCACTGGTGGTGACATACTGCATGGCCGGAGGTATTCGCGCATCGATCTGGACTGATGCCGCGCAATCGCTGGTGATGATTGTCGCGATGGGGCTATTGCTGGTGGTTGCCGTCGATGCTCTCGGTGGGGTTGCGGTAGCGCATACCGCGATGCAGGAGATCCCTGGATTTACCGACTGGTTCCCGGCCGATCTGCTGGTGCCGGGCGTGCCCGGGGCGGCTTTGTTCGCGGTCGGCTGGATGTTTGCCGGCTTGTCGGTGATTGGCCAGCCACATGTGATGGTGCGATTTATGGCGCTGGACAATGTTGCCAACATGCGCCGCGCCAAACTATGGTACTACCTCTGGTTTACAGCCTTTCACGCGATGGCGATTGGTGTCGGGTTGCTCTCTCGCATCTACCTTGCGGATACATCGGCATTCGATGCGGAGTTGGCGCTGCCGACGATGGCGTTGGAGTTGTTGCCGGCACCACTGGTCGGATTGATCCTGGCGGGCATTTTCGCCGCCACGATGTCCACCGCCGACTCGTTGGTGCTCAGTTGCTCAGCCGCCGTGACGCATGACCTGATACCACACAGGAAGGTACATCCGGCGGTGATACGACTGTCTACCGTGGCAATCACTGCCGTGGCGCTTGCGCTGGCACTGGCCAACAACCAAAGTGTTTTCAGCCTGGTTATTATGGCGTGGTCAGCGCTGGCGAGCGCTTTTGCGCCGCTGTTAATTGTGCTGTGCGTTGGCAGAAAGCCAGACCAGGCCACCAGTCTGGTGGCGGTGGCCGCCGGACTGATCGTTGTCTTTACCTGGCGCCTGCTGGGGTGGGAGCAGTTTATCTATGAGGGACTGGCGGGTATGCTGGCGGGGCTGGTCATCCTGCTCTTTGCCACGGCGCCCAAACCGGCGCGCTGATCGCATCCCAAGGCTACACTTCTTCGCTATTCTCAGATCCCCTCGGATCGAGGTCAAAGCTGGCTGGCGCCACCTCAGAGGCTGCGGCAGCAAAAGGTACCTGCTCCGAGATGGGGATCATCCTGATGTCGCGCAACTGCAATGCAAGGTAGCTCATGAACAGCGTGCAAATAGCGGCGAATGACCAGAACAGCGCCGGTGCGCCCAACATGCTCATCAACTGGCCGAGCGCGAGTGGCGCGAACAGGGCGCCGATCGCATTCAGCATCAGTACCGATGTGCCGATCTGGACAAACTCGGAACTCTCTGCGACATCGGCTGCTGTCGCCAGCGACATGGCGTAGATAGGCATCACCATGGCGCCGAACAGGAACACCGACACCAGGTGCCAGGATTGCCCAACGCTCGCCGCTACCACTAGCGACGTCAGTGCGCCGCCGACGCAGAGCAGCAACAATACCTTGCGACGGTCTATGCGGTCCGACAGCAACCCGATTGGATACTGTAATATGCCACCGCCGAGAATGGCGGCGCTGATAAACCAGCTGATATCGCTCTGGGTGACACTGTTGCTGCGTGCGAAAACAGCACCGAGGGACCAGAAACTGCCTACCACCAGCCCCGATAGCAGCGCACCGGCGAACGCCGAGCGCGAGCGCTGGTAGAGCAAGCTGAAACTTACCTTTGTGGCCGCTACAGGTGCCGGGGCGAGCTTGCTCGTCAACCCCACCGGTACAATCGCCAACACCAGCAAAACGGCTGCCAGCATGAATGGTGTGGAGGATGATACCGGGCCCACGTTGATGAGTGCCTGGCCCAGGGCCATGGACATCAACAGTATGAAATTGTAGATCGACAGGATACGTCCGCGTGTCTCGACGGTTGCCTGGTCGTTGAGCCAGCTTTCAATAACGGTATACAGGCTGGAGATCGCCACGCCGGTGACAAAGCGCAGCAGCACCAGGAATTGCCAGTGATCCAGCATTTCAATGACCAGTATGGCGCTGGTCATTAGTGCAGTGAGTACCGCGAATATTCGGATATGGCCGACCCGGGAAATGGCGGCGGGAATGGCGATGCAACCGACAATGAAACCTAGAAAGTAGGATGACGCACTGACCCCGATGATGAAATCAGACAGGCCATTGGCATTGGCGCGCAGCGGCACCAGGGTGAGCTGCATCCCGTGGCCGATGAGCAACAAACCGGTGGAAAGTAGCAGGGAAGAAACTGTAGCAAGAACTTTTACGGGAATACCCTCAAATTTTATGCGATGCCGTGCCTGCCCGCATTGTGGAATGTAGCCTGAAGTGGTTAGTAAGGAATTTATGCTAAGTCACGTTTGCCGCAACTGTCAAAGCAATGCAGTGCCTGAATACCAGGCACTGTAGCATGGTTTTTACTACTGTACTCCGCGATAGCGTTGTGGCATCGGTCTTATGATCCGACCGCTACTCGCGCTGGCGGTAGGAATCGATCGCGGGGCAGGCACAAAAGAGATTGCGATCGCCGTACACATTGTCGACCCGGTTTACCGGCGCCCAGTACTTGTAGCGGCGCAGCGACTCTACCGGATAGGCGGCTTGCTCGCGATCATAGGGATGATCCCAGCTGTTGGCTGCGACATCGGCCAGCGTGTGCGGCGCGTTGCACAGCGGATTGTCCGATGCGTCCAGCTCGCCATCTTGCACCGCGCGAATCTCTGCGCGAATGGCGATCATAGCGTCACAGAAACGATCCAGCTCCGCCAGCGACTCCGACTCGGTGGGCTCCACCATCAGGGTGCCTGCCACGGGAAATGACATGGTCGGTGCGTGAAAGCCGTAGTCGATCATGCGTTTGGCGATGTCCTCCTCCGAGATGCCGCTCTGTTCCTTGATGGGTCGAATATCCAGGATACACTCGTGCGCCACATTGCCGCTGCCGCCCGTGTAAAGCACGGGGTAGTGATCCTTGAGCCGGTGCGCGATGTAGTTGGCGTTAAGAATGGCGACCTTGGTCGCCAGTGCCAGCCCCTCGCCCCCCATCAAGGCGATGTAGGCCCAGGAGATCGGCAGTATCGACGCGCTGCCGTAAGGCGCGGCCGAGACCACGTCGTTGTCCGGATTCAGCCCCGGTACGGGGATCACCGGATGGCTGGGCAGGAACGGTTGCAGGTGTGCGCCGACACCGATGGGCCCCATGCCGGGCCCGCCGCCACCGTGCGGGATACAGAATGTCTTGTGCAGGTTGAGGTGCGATACGTCGGCGCCGAATTCCCCCGGCGCGGCGATGCCGACCAGCGCATTCAGGTTGGCGCCATCCACATACACCTGTCCGCCGTGCTGGTGCACGACCTCGCACAGCTCGATGATTGATTCCTCGAACACGCCGTGTGTGGAGGGGTAGGTGACCATGATGCAGGACAGGTCATCCGTATGCCGCTCGGCCTTGGCGCGCAGGTCGGCCATGTCTATATTGCCAAGCGCGTCGCACTCCACAATCACCACGCGCATGCCGGCCAGTGCCGCGCTGGCCGGATTGGTGCCGTGCGCAGAGGATGGAATCAGGCACACGTTGCGCTGCGCATCGCCGCGACTCTCATGGTAGCGCCGTATCGCCAGTAAACCGGCGTACTCGCCCTGTGAGCCAGCATTCGGCTGCAGGGATATAGCGTCATAGCCGGTGCACTCGCGCAACATGTGCTCCAGGTCTTCCAGCATGGCCCGGTAGCCAGTGGTCTGATCGGCCGGTGCGAAAGGGTGCAGGCCGGCAAATTCGGGCCAGGTCACCGGCAGCATTTCGGTTGTCGCGTTCAATTTCATGGTGCAGCTGCCAAGCGGAATCATCGAGCGGTTGAGCGCGATATCCTTGTCTTCCAGGTAGCGCATGTAGCGCAGCATTTCGGTTTCGCAGTGGTAGTTGTTGAACAGTGCGTGCTGCAGGTAGTCGAGCGGGCGCAGCAGGGTATCGGGAATACCGCTGTTCTCGCGGACTTTGTCATCGAGATGCGCGACCTCGGGCAGTGTGCTGTCATCGGTAAATGCGGCCCACAGTGAGGCGATATCGCGTGCATCGGTGGTCTCGTCGAGGGCGATACCGAGACGGTCAGTACCGATAATGCGCAGGTTGAGGCCGCTGGCCAGGGCGCGGTTGACGATAGCCTGTTGTCGCTCGCCGACCGTGTAAGTGAGCGTGTCAAAGAAGGTGGTGTTGTCCGCGGTGAACCCCGCGTCCGCCAGGCCCTGGGCCAGGATGCCGGTGAGGCGCTGGATGCGCGTGGCGATGCGACGCAGCCCTTTGGGGCCGTGGTACATCGCGTAGAAGGCCGCCATGATGGCCAGCAGTGCCTGTGCAGTGCAAATATTGCTGGTCGCTTTCTCACGGCGAATGTGTTGCTCCCGCGTCTGCATCGCCATACGCAGCGCCTGGTTGCCGCGCCGATCTATGGAGACACCGATGATGCGGCCCGGTGTCGAGCGCTTGTAGGCATCGCGTGTGGCAAAAAAGGCGGCGTGCGGCCCGCCAAATCCCATCGGCACGCCAAAGCGCTGTGTATTGCCCAGCACGACATCCGCGCCCAGCGAGCCCGGGGATTTCACCAGTAACAGAGCCATGATGTCGGCGGCCACGGCCACCAATGTATTCGCCGAGTGGGCCTGCTCCAGCAGCGGTGAGATGTCGTCGAGGTGGCCGTAGGTGCCCGGGTATTGCAGCAGCAGCCCGAACGCTTCGGTACTCTGCAGCAGAGTCGCCGGGTCGCCGACGACGACGTCTATATCCAGCGCCTCGGCGCGAGTCTTTACCACGGCAATTGTCTGTGGATGGCAATCCGCGGCGACCAGGAAGGTCGAACTGCGATTTTTCTTGTTGACCCGCTGCAGTAGCGTCATCGCCTCCGCCGCCGCAGTGCCCTCGTCCAGCATGGAGGCGTTGGCCAAATCCATGCCGGTCAGGTCAAGGATCATCTGCTGGAAGGTCAGCAGGGCTTCCAGCCGGCCCTGTGAGATTTCAGGTTGATAAGGCGTGTAGGCGGTATACCAGCCGGGGTTTTCCAGCACATTGCGCTGGATAACCGGCGGCGTGATGGTGTCGTGGTATCCGGTGCCGATAAAAGAGCGGTTGACGGTGTTGCGTGCGGCCAACTCGCGCAACCGTTCGACCACCTGCCGCTCGGTCTGCGCGCCCGGCAGTTGCATCGGCTGTTGCCGGCGGATGGCGCCCGGCACGGTATCGTCAATCAGGGCATCCAGCGAGTCGTAACCGATTGCTCGGGCCATGGCCGTTTGTTGCTGCGGCGTTGGCCCGATGTGGCGCTGGATGAAATCGCTGTGGTTTTCCAATTCAAACAGGGACGGGCGGCTCATGGGTGCTCCGTGGATGACTAAAGAGATCGGTGAGGATACGGGGGTAGTTCGCAGTCCCGATGGTACCAAGACACGGTGGTAGCGGGCAATAAATAGTCTACAGGTTTGGCGCCCACTGTGCTGTGGCCAGAGGTCGCATCGCCGGGCGGTGCCTGCCGTGCGCTCACTCCAATGCGGCCACCGGGGCAGTGAATTCGGCACACACACTTGCCTTTTCGCGCTGGCGCGGGTATCACTAGCCTCCTTTTGCCAGCTGGGGGAATACATCAATGTTGGAACTGGTTACGCCGGAATCGGTTGGGCTCGATAGCGGGCAGTTGGCCCGGATCAGCGAACATCTGGGCAGTCGTTATGTGCAGCCAGGGAAAATTCCGGGCAGTCTCACGCTGGTGGCGCGTCGCGGGCAGCCGTGTTTCCTCGATGTGCAGGGGCAGCGCGATGTTGCGCGCGGCACGCCCATGACTGAGGATACTATTGTGCGTATCTACTCGATGACCAAGCCGATTACCTCGCTGGCATTGATGACACTGCACGAGCGTGGGCTGTTCTCGCTTGACGATCCGGTGCACAGGTATATTCCCAACTGGCGCGACCTGCGTGTGTGGCGAGCCGGCTCCCTGCCGCTGTTCGAGACCGAGCGCCCCGCCCGCGCGATGACGATTCGCGACCTGTTTATGCACACCAGTGGCCTCACCTACGATTTTTTACGCGCCAGTAATGTCGATTACGCCTACCGCAAATTGCAGGTGGGCCTGATACGGCCGGGTTACACACTGCAGGATATGGTGGACCAGTTGGCGCAATTGCCGCTGGAGTTCTCGCCCGGAGAGCGCTGGAATTATTCGCTGGCGACCGACGTGCTGGGCTATCTGGTGGAGGTTATCAGCGGGCAGAGCCTGCCGGACTATCTGCGGCAGGTGATTTTCGATCCGCTGGGAATGAACGACACACGGTTTGAGATCGAGCCTGACAAGGTCGAGCGCTTTGCCTCCTGCTACCAGCGCAACCTGAAAAAGGAGATGGAACTGATCGATGATGGCCAGGACAGCGCCTACGCCAGTCGCAGTTTTTACTCCGGTGGCGGCGGACTGGTATCCACCATCAGTGACTACTACCGCTTTTGCCAGATGTTGCTGGGCGGGGGTAGTGTGGACGGCACGCGGATCATCGGTTCGCGTACTCTCGCCTTCATGACGCGCAATCACCTGCCCGGTGGCGCCGATATGTCTGCATTCGCCACGGGTAGCTTCAGCGAGTCCGCGTATGAAGGCGTTGGCTTTGGGCTGGGCTTCGCCAGCAAACTGGATCCGGTGCGCAACGGCTACCCGGGTTCGGTTGGCAGTTATTTCTGGGGTGGGCTGGCCAGTACGCTGTTCTGGGTGGACCCGGTGGAGGAACTGGTGGTGGTTTTCATGACCCAGTTGATACCGTCCAGCACGTTCAACTTCAGGGGACAATTGGAGAATATTATCTACGGCGCGTTGCGCTGATATCCCGGGGAATTGACGCCGCGCCTCAGCCTGCCTGGTAGTTGATGTCGGTGATGTAGTACACCTGTACGCCGGAGGGGCTTTGCACCGTGACCTCGTCATCGAGCCGCTTGCCCAGAATCGCGCGAGCCAGCGGTGAATCCATGCTGAGCTTGCCGCCAGCGAGGTCGAACTCATCGGGGCCGACGATACGCCAGCGCGATTCCTCCCCGGCCTCGTTTTCCAGCGTCACCCATGCGCCAAAAAATATCCTGCCAGTGTCGGCAGGTGCGCGGTCCACAACCTCCACCTCATCCAGCCGTTTGTTCAGGAAGCGCACCCGGGAATCGATTTCGCGCAGCCGGCGTTTGCCGTAGATATAGTCCCCGTTCTCGGAGCGATCGCCGTTCTTGGCCGCCTCGTGCACTGCATCCGCCACTTGCGGCCGCTCGACTTTCCACAGCTGATGCAGTTCGCCCCGCAGCAGCTGTTCGCCCTCGGGGGTAATATATTTTGATCCGCGCTGGCGCGGTGGTCGGTAGCGTCCCATGGCGTTATCTTAGCCGCTGTTGCGGAAGAACAAAATGCCGCTGGACTCTGTCTGGCTGCACTGTTAGAAATGCGCATCAATTGAACGTGCAGTGAGGACAGGTATGAGCAGGCGATGGGGCTTTGGGATGGCATTACTGCTGGGTCTGTCAGGCTTGGCCGGTGCATCCGCGTTGGCCGAGGATAGTGTCGCTGCCAGTTGCCTGCAACTGCAGGGCAACCTGATGCAGGGCGGACTGGTGTGGGGCAAGGTCGCGCCCGGGACACAGGTCAGCCTCGATGGCGAGATGCTCGATGTGCTGCCCGACGGTACTACCTTTGCAGGCTTCGGCCGCGATGCAGCGGCCACCGCGGAACTGGTGGTGGCCGGCCCTGAGCCCTGCGCCCAGACGCTGCGTATCGCCCGCCGCGAGTACAATATCCAGCGCGTCGAGGGTGTGCCGCAAAAGACGGTGACACCGTCGCCCGAGCACGTGGAGCGCATCCTGCGCGAACAGGCGCTGGTGAACGCCGCAAAGGACCGTTACGTGGAGCGCCCCGACCTGTTACAGGGCGCGTTGGCCGGGTTTCAGTGGCCCGCGGTGGGCCCGATTTCCGGCGTGTACGGCAGTCAGCGCTACTACAATGGCAAGGCCGGTAACCCCCACTATGGTGTGGATATGGCGGTGCCGACCGGGACACCGGTGCTGGCACCTGCGGCGGGAGTCGTCACGCTGGCGGAACCGGATCTGTTCTTCTCCGGCGGCACGATTATCCTCGATCACGGCTTCCGTTTCTCCTCATCATTTCTGCATATGAGCAAAATTCTGGTCGAAACCGGTCAGGAGGTGCAGGCAGGGGACGTGATAGGGGAGGTGGGTGCGACCGGGCGGGCCACCGGCGCCCATCTGGATTGGCGCATGAACTGGCGGAACCATCGCATAGACCCACAATTGCTGGCACCACCCATGCCCAAGCCCTGAAAAAGTCCGTATAATGCCAGCCCTTATTTGTATAGTGTGAGTGTGATGATCGATAAAAGATTACTCAGTATTCTCGTGTGCCCGGTCAGCAAGGCGCCGGTTGAATACGACAAGGACAAAGAGGAGTTGATCTGCCGGGCCTCCGGGCTGGCGTATCCGGTGCGCGACGGTATCCCGGTGATGCTGGAAAGCGAAGCCCGGCAACTCACGGCAGACGAAAAACTGGGGTAGATAAAAGGTAGTTCCTCGCATGTCAGATACCATTTTCGGCAAAATCATTCGCGGTGAGATACCCAGTGACTTCCTGTACGAGGACGAACACTGCATCGCCATCAATGACATCAATCCACAGGCCCCCGTGCATGTGCTGCTGATTCCCAAGCGCGGCATTCCGCGGCTGGTGGATTCACAGGCCGATGACAAGGACTTGCTGGGACACCTGATGCTGGTCGCCGGGAAAGTGGCCGAGCAGCAGGGTGTGGGCGATGCCTTTCGCCTGGTCGTCAACAACGGCGCCAACGCCGGACAGACCGTGTTCCACCTGCACCTGCACATTATTGGTGGCAGGCCGTTTGCCGAAGGTCATATGGCCGGCTGAACAACGCCGGCGATTCGCGCCGCATAACCGAGATTGACTATGAAGACCGTAGAAGTACGCGAGGCCTTTCTGGCCTATTTTGAACAGCGCGAGCACACGCGAGTACCCAGTAGTTCACTGGTGCCGGGCAACGACCCGACCCTGCTGTTCACCAACGCGGGCATGAATCAGTTCAAGGATACCTTCCTCGGGACAGAGACCCGCTCCTATGTGCGGGCCACCAGCAGCCAGCGCTGCGTGCGCGCCGGCGGCAAACACAATGACCTGGAAAACGTCGGCTACACCGCGCGTCACCACACGTTCTTCGAGATGCTGGGCAATTTCAGCTTTGGCGATTATTTCAAACGCGAGGCGATCCGCTACGCCTGGGATTTTCTCACTGGCACGCTCGGCCTGCCGCCGGAAAAGCTGTGGGTCACGGTACATATCTCCGACGACGAGGCCGAGCAGATCTGGATAGACGACATCGGTTTCCCAAAAGCGCGCATCTCCCGGCTCGATGAGGACAACTTCTGGCAGATGGGCGACACCGGCCCCTGCGGCCCCTGTAGCGAAATTTTCTACGACCATGGCGACCACGTTGCGGGCGGGCCTCCAGGCAGCCCCGACGATGACCTGGATCGCTATATCGAAATCTGGAACCTGGTTTTCATGCAGTTCAACCGCGACCAGAGCGGCGAACTGCACCCGCTGCCGAAACCGTCTGTGGATACCGGCATGGGGCTGGAGCGCATCGCGGCAGTGATGCAGAAGGTGCACAGCAACTACGAGATAGACCTGTTCCAGGCCCTGATCAAAGCCGCTGCGCAGTTGTTACAGGTGGACGATTTGCAGAACAATTCACTGCGCGTGATCGCCGATCATATTCGCTCCTGCGCGTTCCTGATTGTCGATGGCGTACTGCCGGGCAACGAGGGCCGCGGCTACGTGCTGCGCCGTATTATTCGCCGCGCGATTCGCCACGGCAATAAGCTGGGTGCCGACCAACCGTTCTTCCACAAACTGGTTGCCACGCTGGCCGCGCAGATGGGTGATGCCTACCCCGAGTTGATCAAGCAGCAGGCGCAGGTGGAGAAGGCACTGCTGGCGGAAGAGGAGCAGTTCGCCCGCACACTCGACAACGGCATGCAAATTCTGGAGGAGGCGCTGGCCGCTATCACCGGTACTGTGATTCCAGGCGATGTGGTGTTCAAGCTGTACGATACCTACGGCTTCCCGCTCGACCTGACCAATGACATCGCGCGCGAGCGCAATCTCACCCTGGATATCGCCGGCTACGATGCGGCGATGGCCGAACAGCGCGCCCGCTCACAGGAAAGTGGCAGTTTCAAGGTGGATTACAACGATGTGCTGAAGCTGGAGGGCAGCACACGCTTTACGGGCTACGACAGCCTCGCAGGTGAGGGCGTTGTGACCGCGCTGCTGCGTGACGGCGAGGAAGTGAGCGAACTCAAGGCGGATGAATCCGCGGTGCTGGTGCTGGACTGCACACCGTTCTACGCTGAGTCAGGCGGGCAGATAGGCGATACGGGTTACCTCAGTGGCGACGGTGTGCGGCTGGAAGTGTCCAACACCACGAAGTCTTCCGACCAGCACCTGCACCATGTCAAAGTGCTGAGTGGCAGTGTGAAATGCGGCGACAGGCTCACCGCCGATGTCAATGCGGCTGTCAGGCAGCGCACGCGTCTCAACCACAGCGCTACCCACTTGCTGCACGCCGCGCTGCGCCATGTGCTGGGCGACCACGTGCAGCAGAAGGGCTCGCTGGTGGATTCACAGCGTTTGCGTTTTGATTTCTCGCACCCTGAAGCCGTCAGCGCCGAGCAGTTAAAGACGATCGAGACCATGGTCAATGACCAGGTGCGCGCCAACACGGCGGTGCAAACGCGGCTGATGTCCATGGACGATGCCGTGGCCTCCGGTGCGATGGCACTGTTTGGCGAAAAATACGGCGATGAAGTGCGGGTGCTGTCGATGGGTGAGGGCGATTTTTCCGTGGAGTTGTGTGGCGGTACGCACGTCGATCGAACCGGCGATATCGGCCTGATGCGGATTGTGTCTGAATCAGGTGTCGCCTCCGGTGTGCGACGCATAGAAGGCGTGACCGGTAGCGCTGCGCTGGCAGTGATCGACCACAACGAACAGCAGCTGGCCGCTGTCTGCGAGGTGGTGAAGGGCAACACGGAGACTGTGGCCGCAAAGGTTGCGACGCTGCGCAGCGACAACCGCGAACTCGAAAAAGAGATCGCGCGCCTGAAACAGAAACTGGCTACCTCAGCCGGCGCCGACCTCACCGCCGATGTGGTGGAAGTGCAGGGCATCAAGGTGCTTGCCGCAAACGTGGAAGGTGCCGACGCCAAATCGCTGCGCGATACGCTCGACCAGTGCAAGAACAAACTCGGCAGTGCGGTGATCCTGCTGTCGGCCGTGACTGGCGACAAGATCGCCTTGACCGCCGGCGTCACCAAGGACCTTACCGGCCGGGTAAAAGCCGGTGACCTGATGCGCGAGTTTGCCCAGCGACTGGGTGGGAAAGGTGGCGGTAAGCCCGACATGGCACAGGGCGGCGGTACCGATGTGCAGGCCCTGCCCGAGGTTTTGAAGGCAGTGCCGGACTGGGTGTCGTCGCAGTTGCAGTGATGTGATTTGTGGCGCAGATTGTGCCGCGCACACTGTTTAAGTTTTGTCCGCTTTGTTGTTTAATGGCGCCCTTTTAATCTGCCGGGGTAGGTCGATTCCGGGGCCCTCTGGCGCAGTCACAACCATCGCGAGAATGCATGAGTCTCATAGTTCAAAAATTTGGTGGCACCTCCGTCGGCGATACTGACCGCATCGGCATGGTCGCAGACAAAGTGGCCGGGTTTCGCGCCCAGGGCCACAGTGTGGTGGTTGTGGTGTCGGCGATGAGCGGCGAGACCAACCGCCTGATTGAACTGGCGCACACCGTGCAGGAGCGCCCCGTGCTGCGGGAACTGGATGTACTGCTCTCCACTGGCGAGCAGGTGACAACCGCGCTGCTCAGCATGGCGCTCAGCAAGCGCGGCGTGAAGGCCAAATCGTATACAGGCTCACAGGTGCGCATCCTGACGGATGACGCCCACACCAAAGCGCGTATTCGTGAGATCGACGATGAGCGCCTGCACCGCGATCTCGCCGACGGCTATGTCATTGTAGTGGCAGGGTTCCAGGGCGTGGATGAGAACGGCAACATCACGACGCTTGGTCGCGGCGGCTCCGATACCACAGCGGTGGCGCTGGCGGCGGCCCTGAAGGCGGACGAATGCCAGATCTACACCGACGTCGACGGCGTGTACACCACTGACCCGCGTGTGGTGAGTGAGGCGCGCCGATTGTCCCGAATCACCTTCGAGGAGATGCTGGAAATGGCCAGCATGGGTTCCAAGGTGCTGCAGATACGCTCCGTTGAATTCGCGGGCAAATACAATGTGCCGCTGCGTGTGTTGCACAGTTTCAAAGATGGCCCCGGTACCCTGATTACGATGGAGGACGAAACCGAAATGGAAATGCCGACAATTGCAGGAATCGCGTTCAATCGCGATGAGGCTAAACTCACTATCGAGGGTGTGCCAGATATGCCGGGTATGGCCTACAGCATTCTCGGGCCCATCGGTGAAGCCAACATTGAAGTGGATGTGATCGTACAGAATATCAGCCACGACAAGACTGCGGATTTCACCTTTACCGTGGGGCGCAACGACCTGGAGCGCGCAGAGGAAGTGTTGAACCAGGTGGCGAGGGATATCAATGCTGAGAAAGTAACCAGCAACAGCAAGATTGCCAAGGTGTCGGTTGTGGGTGTGGGCATGCGCTCGCACGCGGGCGTCGCCAGCCAGATGTTTTCGGCACTGGCCGAGGTGGGTATCAATATTTTGATGATCACGACATCGGAAATAAAAATTTCTGTCATCATCGAAGAAAAGTTTCTGGAACTGGCAGTACGCGCGCTGCATTCGTCATTCGGTTTGGAGAAGGAACCAAAGGACGAAAGTGCGGCCTAATCAACACAGGCCGCCTCAGCACCCTGAAATAAAAGGGAGTTTCACAAAAGCAATTTAATTGCAATCTCATCTGGTCAACGGTGGTGCAGCCGTGATTGAATGGTGAATTACCCCCAAACTGGGGGTGTGTAGAAACTGCCCTGTACCGTTGCGGCCGCGTTACAGGCATTGGAGTGGAGAACAGGACGTATGTTGATTTTGACCCGCAGAGTTGGTGAGTCGCTGATGATAGGCGATAACGTCACCGTGACCGTATTAGGCGTGAAGGGCAACCAGGTGCGCATCGGAGTGAATGCGCCGAAGGACGTCGCCGTCCATCGAGAAGAAATTTACAGCCGCATTCACGATGGCGAAGAACCGCCCGCCAACGACAAGGAATAAACCCCGCTTCGACTCCCCCTGTTACTTTGATTCCGCAGGAATTGTGGTATTATGCCGCGCCTGTGGATAGCACCATATAGTATCCCGCGAAAACAACGGAGAGCTGGCCGAGTGGCTGAAGGCGCACCCCTGCTAAGGGTGTATAGGCTTATACCCTATCGAGGGTTCGAATCCCTCGCTCTCCGCCATCTAGCAAAAAAGGGCACCCTTGGGTGCCCTTTTTTGTTAGCCGGTGGATTGCGGGATTTGGATGAGGACCGGTATGCCGGGCCACCCGTTCGAAAAATTGCGCTCAAGCAATTTTGACGCCACAGCGAAGCGAAGGCGCCCGCAGTGTCAGAGTAAATGTCAGTTATGGTCGACATTTCATCATGTGGGAACTGCCTGTCCCGTGTCGTAGTGCTG